>Ga0206954_1067_pt1 | contig 28497 bp, 26 predicted proteins | sample Alteio_BWOrgHeat_37_FD_153250 | JGI IMG/M metagenome (GOLD analysis project Ga0206954, IMG submission 153250) | Enriched cells from forest soil in Barre Woods Harvard Forest LTER site, Petersham, Massachusetts, United States -... | ecosystem: Environmental > Terrestrial > Soil > Temperate forest >...
AGGGTCGGTTTTCGTTTTAAATCTAAAATTCTTTGATCGCACTGCTTAGTATATTTTTCCTTGTGCTTACGGTATTGTATACCGCAGTCATCACCTTCCTCATCGTCGGCTGGAACCGGGTTAAAAAGCCGCTGATCAAAACATCAGGCTTTACTACGCGGGTAACCATCCTCATCGCTGCCCGCAACGAAGCAGAAAAGATACACCTTACTATTGAAGATATTTTAGCGCAGGACTATCCCAAAGAACTCACCGAGATCATCATTGCCGATGATCATTCTACCGATAATACTTCGGCCATCATTAAACGCTATGCCGGGCGCGGTGTTAAACTGCTGCAGCTTAACGAGGATAAACCCCTCAATTCCTATAAAAAGAAAGCGATCGGCATGGCCATCGATAGGTCCACCGGCGACCTGATGGTAGCCACGGATGCCGACTGCCGCATGGGCAGCAAATGGCTTTCGACCATAGTAGGTTACTTTGAACAGAACCAGCCGTACATGATCTCTTCACCGGTAAGCTATTTCGAAGAAAAATCGCTGTTCGAACGGATGCAAACGCTGGAGTTTTATACGCTCATTGCCACGGGCGCGGCCTTTATCGGCAACAACCATGCCTCCACCTGCAATGGCGCTAACCTGGCTTACCGAAAAGATATATTTTACCAGGTAGGCGGCTTTAAAGGCATCGATGACCTGGCCTCGGGCGATGATGAACTGCTGCTGCAAAAAGTGGCGGCGCAATTTCCCGGTAAGATCGGCTTCTTAAAAAACTTTGATGCTATTGTTTACACCCACGCAAAACCAAACCTGAAAGAGTTTTTACAGCAAAGGCGCAGGTGGGCCTCCAAATCGGTAAAATACAAGGATAAAAAAGTGGTGGCCGTGGTTGTCGGCCTGTGGCTTTTTAATGTATCTGTTGGTATAAACTTGCTGCTGGGCTTTTACAACACCATTTTTTTCGAAATCTGCGCCGGACAGTTACTGTTGCTGGCCTTGCTCGAGTTGATCTTATTGTGGCCGGTAACAGGTTTTATGAAACGCCGCAGCCTGCTCATCCTCATTCCCATTTCCATACCGCTTTATGTCACCTATTTCATTTACATCGGCCTCATCGGCAATAAAGGCAAATATTTGTGGAAAGGGAGGATGGTGAGGTGATCTCAGTCGGCGGTGTGCAGTTTGCAGTGGGCCGTTAATCGGCGTTTAATTTAAACTGATTCGCAACCGTAAGAAATCAGTCAGAAATTGTTTTTCAACTGCCAACCGCATACTGAAAACTGCCAACTATAAAAGCTAATCCCTATCTTAGCCAAAAACAAAACTTGACTGATCTTAGCCCCACCCAGCGCACCTGGAAAGTATTCAAACGCAATAAAATCGCGGTTGCGGGGCTGCTTTTCATTATACTTATCACCCTGGTTGCCATACTGGGCTATTTAATTATGCCCGACTCCACCCCTGATGCCAATAACATGACCATCCAGCTCAGCATCAAAAAGCCGGGCGCTACGTTTATGATGCTGCGGCTCCGCAAAACCGAACCGGTGGACACATTCAATATTTTTCATAAAATGCTTTTTGGGCAGCCCTCATTTTATACCGATATCCCGATTACCGGCTATCGCGCCACCAGGGATTCCATCTATGTTAATACATATATAAGTTCCGAAGACAAACCGGAGCCAATGGCCTACTATGCCCCAAAAGGCGGCAAATACGGAGCGGCTGATCCGCCTTTAGGCGGCTGGGGTATCATCCACAAAACCTTCTTGCTGGGTACCGATGTCTATGGCCGCGATCTGCTCAGCCGCCTCATCTTAGGCTCGCGCATTTCACTTTCAGTGGGTTTAATGTCGGTGATCATCAGCATGTTGCTGGGGGTAAGCATCGGCGCCATGGCAGGTTACTTTGGCGGCTGGATAGATGGCGCATTCAGCTGGCTGATGAATATCCTTTGGTCGTTGCCGGCATTGTTGCTGGTAATTGCCATATCATTTGCCTTGGGCAAAGGGCTGTGGCAAATTTTTATCGCCGTCGGCCTGTCCATGTGGGTTGAAGTGGCCCGTTTGGTGCGGGGGCAGGTAATGAGCCTTAAACAGGTGGAGTACGTGGAGGCGGCGCGTTCGCTGGGCTTTAACAATACCCGCATCATCACCCGGCACATTTTGCCAAACATTATAGGCCCTATACTCGTTCTGGCTTCGTCAAACTTTGCGTCGGCAATTTTGCTCGAAGCAGGCCTGAGCTTTTTAGGATTTGGTGCGCAGCCCCCTATGCCCACCTGGGGCAGCATGATCAAGGAACATTATGGCTATATCGTTATGGATTCGGCTTACCTGGCCATTATGCCCGGCCTGGCGATAATGCTGGTGGTGTACGCCTTCAATTTGGTTACGGTTGGTTTGCGGGACGCCTTCGACATAAAATCACAAAGTACCCGCATTTAAAGAAAAATATATTTATTTTAGGCAATCCCTATTTAACCACTAATGCCAGGTATTGACGAAATTTCAGCCGAGGACGAGTTAATTCGCCTGTTGCTCAAAAGGCAAACGGAGTTAAACGCGTTATTGGAAGTTACTCAGGCAATTAACAAGGATACCCGTACCTCTGTACTGATCCAGATGCTGCAGGTGATACTGAAAAGCTACCTGCAGGTGGGCAAGCTCCGTTTTTTAATTGAGAAGGAAGATGGTTACGTTTTGCTCTCCAAATACGGCGGCGAGATCGAACCCGTAGGCGCCCTGCATATTGCCTGCCTTAAATTGAGCAAAATAAAATGGCCGACGCCGCTGGCCGGGCACGAGGACGAGGTGCTTAACAAATACGATTACTTTATCCCCATCTATCACAAAAAGCGAGCCTCGGCTTTTGCGCTTATCGGTGATTTTAACACCTCAGGCGAGCTGCTAAACAACGACCTCAACTTTATACAAACCGTGATCAATGTGATCGTGGTGGCGCTGGAAAACAAAAAGCTGTTTAAAGAAAGGCTGGAAGCCGAACGTTTTCAGCGCGAGATGGAACTGGCTGCCGAAGTGCAGAACATGCTGATCCCGCTGAAAGTTTACAAAGACCATAGCGTAGAAGTAAGCGCCCGTTATATCCCGCATCAAAACATCGGCGGCGACTATTTTGATTTTATCCGGCTTAACCCGAACGAATTGCTATGGTGTATTGCCGATGTTTCCGGAAAGGGAATTTCAGCCGCTTTGCTGATGGCTAATTTCCAGGCCAGTTTGCGGGCATGGGCCGCAGTTGAAGAAGATTTGACCAATATTGTCGATCGCCTCAATAAAATTGTCGTCGACAATACAAAAGGCGAGCGTTTTATTACACTCTTTGTTGCCAAATACAACGAAAAAACACGAAAGCTCAACTATATCAATGCGGGGCATAATGCTACTATACTTTTTTCGGGCGGAGAAACCGCGACCCTGAAACTCGGCACCACGATGATCGGCATTTTTGATGAGCTGCCATTTATTAACCAGGGCGAAATAGATGTGGAACCCGGCACGCTGATCGTAAATTATACCGACGGCCTGCTCGATCACGAATACCACAGCAACAAAACCTGGGGCGAAGAAAGCTTGCTCGAATTCACCAAAGCGCATGGCCACCTGCCGCCGGATCAATTCAACCAACTGCTGATGAACCACATTAAGCTGGTGATAAAAGGCAAACCGATTGATGATGTAACCTTGTTGACGCTGAGGATATTTTGAAAATCGTAGAGACGCAATACTTTGCGTCTCCCGCATGCAGATCAACGTTGCGTCTATGTATTCGGGAGACGCAAAGTATTGCGTCTCTACGTTTTAAAACAACTCCAACTGCGGATCAGTAACCCTAAACGTACGCCGGTGATACGGCGTATACCCGATCTTTATCACCATTTCACGGTGTTTTATCGTGGGATAACCTTTATTTTGATGCCAGTCGTATTCCGGGTGCTCAGTGGCGATCTGTTTCATATAATCATCCCGGTAAGTTTTAGCTAAGATGGATGCGGCGGCAATACTGAGGTATTTAGCGTCGCCTTCAACAATACAATGATGCGGCGTTTTTTTGTATTTGTTGAACCGATTACCATCGATGATCAGGAATTGCGGCTCAACGGACAATTTTTCAATCGCCCGGTGCATAGCCAGGAAGGAGGCATTCAGGATGTTGATCTTGTCGATCTCCAAATTATTAACCGAAGCCACCGCCCAGGCCAGCGCCCTTTGTTCGATCTCGGGGCGGAGCCGGTACCTAATCTCCTCGGTCAATTGTTTCGAATCGTTTAGCAGTTCATGTTCAAAATCAGCCGGCAGGATAACCGCAGCTGCAAAAACCGGCCCGGCCAGGCAACCACGGCCGGCTTCATCACAACCGGCTTCAATAAAATCAAACTGGTATCGGCCCAATAACATTTGGCAAAAATAATTGGAGACAGGTCAATTATCGCGGTTGTGGAAAAGTAATCAACAAGCATGATTTTCTCACAACTTAAAAAAAGCAGCCTGACTTCGCCACAACATATTACAAAGCGACAAGCCTTTGTGCCACTTTGTGCCTCCTTTGTGCACTTTGCGGTAAAAAACCGGATGCATCAGTTTTCCCAATATTTGTAATCTTTCCATCAAAATCCGCCTCCAATTTCGCCGATTGACCCAAATCACTATTTTTGTTGGAAACCAATCGCCCTTGAATATCCTATTTTTGACGCACCGTGTACCGTTTCCGCAAAACGGCGGCTATCCCATCGTGGTTTGCAACACGATAAGGGGACTGGTTAATATGGGGCATGAAGTTTCATTGGTAGCGCTGGATGCCAAGAAAAATCATCACGACTTTAGCGCCGACGACAATGACCTGCTATCAAAGATAAATTACAGGGCTTTTGACATAAACATAGGTGTATCGGTATTTGATGTTGCGGTTAACCTCCTCAGCAAAACTTCCTTCAATATCGACCGGTATTATAATGCCGAATTTGAGCGGATGCTGATCCTTGAACTCAAAAAGAACAACTACGATATTATCCAGTTTGAGGGCCTGTTGGTTTCGCTGTACCTGGGTGCCGTGCGCAAAAACTCAAAAGCAAAGCTCATCTACCGCCTGCACAATATCGAAAACCAGGTATGGCAGCGGCTCTCCATGCAAAAGAGCGACCCATTTAAAAAGTCGTACTTAAAAATGCATGCCAAGCGCATCAAAAATTACGAGCTGAAACAGCTGAATAATTTTGATGGCATAGCCGTTTTTACTACGCAGGACAAAGGCACGCTGCTGGAGTATGGCGTAAAAATACCGATAGCGATATTGCCGCTGGGCATCAATATCGACCATTACAAGCCGGATGTGAGTAAAACGGACTACCCTACCCTTTTCTTTTTAGGCTCGCTGGACTGGCTGCCCAACCGCGAGGGCATGGAGTGGTTTTTAGAAAATTTTGTACATGACCTGACCGAAGGCGACCTGCGCGTGCGCTTTTACGTAGCCGGAAACGACATACCCGACAGCTTTGACGACTTTGAAGTGATGGGCAAAATATTTATACAGGGCGAAGTGGATGATGCGCTGGAGTTTATTAACAGCAAGGCGATCATGATCGTTCCGTTGTTGTCTGGCGGCGGCATGCGGGTGAAGATAGTGGAAGGTATGGCGATGCAGAAATGCATCATCTCCACTAACCTGGGCGCTGAAGGCATTCATTTTGAAGACGGCGTGAATATGCTGATTGCCAACAACCAGGAAGAATTTTACGATGCGATCTACCGCTGTATCACCGACGAAGAATACTGCAAACAAATAGGTGTTAACGCACGCAAACTGATTGAAGAACAACACGATGCCAATAAGGTAACGCTTAATTTGGTGGAGTTTTATAAGGCAGTTGTCTGAACACGATTGATAAGATTTAAAAGATTATCAAGATTATAATCACAAGAAACTGATCCTTACCATCTTTTTAACACTCAAATCGTGTTAAATCTTTAAAATCTTATAAATCCTGTTCTACACAAAAATAATCCTGCCAATCTTTTAAATCCCTAAATCGTGTTAGCTTTGCGCAGAATTTTTTAACGAATGAAGAATACCGCATTAACTGACATCCATATAAAACTTGGCGCTAAAATGGTGCCTTTTGCCGGCTACAATATGCCCGTGCAGTACGCAGGCATCAATGCCGAACACGAAACCGTTCGCAATGGCGTGGGCGTGTTTGATGTAAGCCACATGGGCGAGTTTATTTTGAGGGGGGAGCATGCGCTCGACCTGATCCAGCAGGTAACCAGCAATGATGCGTCGAAGCTATACGACGGAAAAGTGCAATATTCCTGCCTGCCTAATAAGCACGGCGGCATAGTTGACGATCTGCTGGTTTACCGCATCGACGAAAAAACCTATATGCTGGTGGTAAACGCCTCCAATATCGAAAAAGACTGGGACTGGATTTCAAGTTTCAATAGCGTTGGTGCGGAGATGAAAAATATTTCTGACAAGACATCTTTGCTTGCCGTTCAGGGCCCAAAAGCTGCCGAAGCGCTGCAAAGTTTAACCGATATGGACCTTGCCTCCATGGAATATTATACCTTCAAAAAAGGCAAATTCGCAGGACTCGATAATATATTGGTATCGGCAACCGGCTATACCGGTGCAGGCGGCTTTGAAATTTATTTCGAGAACAGCCAGGCCGAACATATTTGGAATGCCATTTTTAAAGCCGGCGAGCCCTTCGGCATCAAACCCATTGGCCTGGGCGCACGTGATACGTTACGCCTGGAAATGGGTTTCTGCCTGTACGGAAATGATATTGACGATACCACCTCGCCCCTGGAAGCCGGTTTGGGCTGGGTAACAAAATTCAGCAAAGAATTTACCAATTCTGCAGCGCTGCAGCAGCAAAAACAAGAAGGCATAAGACGCAAGCTGGTCGGTATAGAAATGATCGACCGTGGCATACCGCGCCATGATTACCCCATTGTTGACGCCGAAGGCAATCCTATTGGCCGGGTAACGTCAGGCACCCAGTCGCCCAGCCTGCAAAAAGCCATTGGTATGGGATACGTGAATACCGAATTCGCCAAAGAAGGCACGGAGATCTACATCAGCATCCGCGATAATAAAGTGAAAGCGAAGGTGGTTAAGCCGCCGTTTACCCCCTGACCCCCTAAAGGGGGAACCTAAGTTCAATCATGGGGAACAAAAATTCAGATACGCAACAATTCCCCCTTCAGGGGGTTAGGGGGTTGGACGTTTGCCTCTCCCCTGCTCTTATCCCGCTTTTTAAGGTTGAGGATTACATCGTCGTTATCATCGATATCTTCCGCGCCACATCATCGATTTGTTATGGTATTGACAACGGTGCGGTGGCTATCATCCCGGTGTCGCAGGTCGAAGAATGCGCCGCTTATGCAGAAAAAGGACTCGATTATCTATTAGCTGCCGAGCGCGATGGCAAAGTGGTGGAAGGTTTTGACTTTGGCAATTCGCCTTTTTCCTACACAAAAGAAAAAGTTGCAGGCAAAACCATCGTGTTAACCACCACCAACGGCACGCACGCCTTACATTTAAGCCGGGGCGCAAAAAAAATAGTGATCGGCTCGTTTTTAAACCTCACATCCCTTTGCACCTGGCTAAAAACCCAAAATGATAACATCCTGCTGGTTTGCGCAGGATGGAAAAACAACTTTAACCTGGAAGATACACTGTTTGCAGGTGCGGCTGTCGACCAATTACAAGGGCCCGACTTTAAACCTGACGATGCCGCAATTGCTGCGAACGACCTCTACCAGTTAGGCAAACACGACATCAACGCTTATCTCAAAAAAACCTCCCACAGCGAGCGCCTTAAAAAACTCGGCATCGAAAAAGATATTGAATTTTGCCTGCAGGTTGATCTGACCACGGCTATTCCTGTCCTGGATGGCGAAAGGCTGGTCAGGTTAATTTGATGCAGGTGTTGCAGTTTGTTTTCTCGCTTTCCACCAACGTCTGATCACCGGAAAACAAATAAGCAGCAACAAAACAAGCGGCCAAATTGAAATAAGGCCAAAGAACAGGCTCTGAAGTGCGCCCCAACCGTCGCCAAAGGATGCTTTGAATCGCGACCAGATCGAATCATCACTCTCCTGGTCAACCTGTTGCGTGTAAAAATTCAAATTGAGCGAGGCAAGTTCAGTTTGTCTGCTCAAGTAGTTTAATACACCCTGGGTCGAGTCTATCTGTGTGCGTATTTCAGTCACTTTCGACTCAATTTCAAGCATATCGCTAATTCTGCCGGCCTTTTTTAACATACCCAGGTAGGTGTCTTCCAAAACTTTGCTGTTCGCCAATTGCGCCTTCACGTCGATAAATTCCGTCGTTACATCTTTAACGCTGATATCTTTCATATCGATTTTCCGGGCGCCGGATGATACCGAGTCCAACAACCGGTCGAAATTTTTTGCGGGTACGCGTAATTTTAATACATACTCGTTGCGGGAACCATGTTCATTACTTTGATTCTCTTCAGCAACATAGCCGCCCAGTGTTTTTACTGCCTTAAGGATTTTTTTTCGCGCTTTGTCCAGGTTATCAACCTCAAAGCTCATTTCACCGGTTTTGATGACTTTTTTGCTGGTGTCAGTAGTTGCCGGTTGAGTGATGTTGGATTCGGGCGCTTCAACTTTAGCATCAGCCGATGACAATTCCGATGGCGGTGGCGGCTCAAGCACTAAATCTGCTTCAATTGCTTTTGGATGGGGGTGTTCGCATGCGCAAAGCATCATGCCCAGGACAAGAAAAGTGATTAATGTTCTCATGTTAAGGATTTTTTGGTTTCTGTTAAAACGCAAAAATCCTTATTTATTGCAACAAAGTTGCATTATTTTAATTTTTCATTATTGCGGTGCCGTTCTGCGTCGCGAATATTCTTCTTCTCCAGGTTTTTTTGTAATGCTTCGGTTAGGTCCACACCGGTTTGATTAGCCAAACAGATCAGCACAAAAAGCACATCCGCCATCTCGTCAGCCAGGTTAACTTCCGTATCAGATTTTTTAAAAGATTGCTCCCCATACTGCCGCGCCATAATGCGGGCTACCTCGCCAACTTCCTCCATTAGAATAGCAGTGTTGGTGAGTTCATTAAAATAGCGGATGCCAATGGTTTTTATCCAGGTATCTACAGCTTGCTGGGCTTCTTCTATAGTCATTTATACTAATTTATTGACACTAATTATCACGAATAAGATCGAATTACACGAATTGAATGGGGCGAATTGTTTCAAATTTTTTCCAGGCGTCGACGGCTTGTTGGGCTTCTTCTAAAGTCATTTATACTAATTTATTGACACTAATTACACGAATTTGATCGAATTACACGAATTGAATAGGGCGAATTGTTTCGAATTGCACGAATTGAAATAGTTTATTAAAATATCACTCTTTGGTATGCTAATGATGGCGCGCCGAAATTAATAACTATTCCCAACCGTAGTCCTGAGGCTTTTAGGTAATTTAATGTTTGTTTTAAATACGGTTCCCCAATATAGTTTCCGATCTTGATTTCAAGTATTATTGCATCGTTAACTACGAAATCAGCTACGAAGAAATGTTTCAGTTTGTGTTCTTTGTAAGTAATTGTGTACGGTTTCTCCCTTGTAAACAGCATCTCCAACTTAATCAATTCGATTTCAAGCGCATCTTTATAAACTGACTCCTTGAAACCATGGCCCAATATTTTGTGCACTTCAAAACAAGCACCGATTATCTTATAAGACTCTTCTTTAAATAGTATATCCGCCATACTTAACACTAATTTTCACTAATTTATTCAAATTGCACGAATGAAATACCGAACGGTTCACATCGACATAGGATTCAATATTACCTGCTCAAAAATTCGTGAAATTCGTCTTTATTCGTGTCAACTCAATTCGTGAAATTCGTCTTTATTCGTGAATCTTCGTGTCAACTCAATTCGTGTCTATCTTCATTCGCGAATTTTCGTGTCAATTATTATTGTAACCGGCCCGTCATTCACCAAAGCTACTTTCATATCCGCACCGAATATCCCAACCCTAACGCGTTTCCCGGTGAGCCCTTCGAGCGTTGCGATCATCTTTTCATAAAGCGGTATTGCTTTCTCTGGCCTGGCGGCTTTGATAAACGAAGGCCGGTTTCCTTTTTTGGTTTGAGCGAATAAGGTAAACTGCGAGATCAACAATATCTCTCCATCAATATCGGCAAGGGCTTTATTCATCAGGCCGTTCTCATCTCCAAAAACGCGCAGGTTGGTGATTTTCTGCGCCAGCCATTGCAGGTCATCGTCCGTATCGGCATCTTCAATTCCCAACAAAACTAAAAAGCCTGTCCCGATATTACCGGTAACCAGCCCGTCAACCTTGCAGTCCGCTTCTGAAACTCTTTGTATTACTGCTCTCATAATATTAACACTAATGTTCACGAATTTATATTAGCACGAATGTTCACGAAAATAATCGAATTTTCACGAATGAAAAATGTAAGACTGTCTGACTTATTTAAAAAAACAATCTGCAATTCACCCTCATTTGTGTCAATTCGATCTTGTTCGTGAAAATTCGTGCCTATTAATTCGTGTCATTAATTTAAATTCGCGCCAATTATGACTAATAAAAGAGGTTTCACCACCACCATACTCCATTCCGACCGTCTTTCAAAGCCCGAGCACGGCGCACTGCATAAACCTATCCACACCTCAGTAACTTTTGGTTACGATGAAGTGGAGGACCTGGTTGAGGTTTTTCAAAACCGCAAAAAAGGCTATGCTTATTCGCGCCAGGGCAACCCGACAGCCACAGCGCTGGAACATAAAATTACACAGATGGAACATGGTATGGCCACTGTTTCCTTTGCCACAGGTATGGCGGGCATCACCTCTACCATCCTTGCCCTCATCAGAAAAGATGATCATGTTTTGGCCAGCTCCTACCTGTTTGGCAATACCCGCAGCGTTTTCCAGTCATTTATCGATATGGGGATCGACATTACCTTTGTCGACGCTACGTCGGTAGATAATGTCCGCGACGGCTTGAAACCAAACACCCGCATGGTTTTTGTCGAAACCATCGCCAACCCCGCAACACAGATCGCCGACCTGGGGAAAATCGGTGAACTTTGTGCCGAAAAAGGCCTGATCTATATGGTGGATAATACCATGACCTCGCCCTACCTGTTTAACCCCATCAAAGTGAAGGCTAGTTTGGTAATGAATTCGCTTACCAAGTACATCGGCGGCCATGGTAATGCCCTTGGCGGAAGCGTTACCGACACCGGGCTATACGACTGGACGAAATTCCCCAACATATTCGAAGGTTTTAAAAAACAAGTGGCTCCCGAAGCATTGGGTGTTACGCAAATACGCAAAAAAGGGCTGCGCGATGCCGGCGGAACATTATCGCCGGAGGCAGCGCACACGCTCTCTGCCGGTTCAGAAACGCTAGCCCTCCGCATGGACCGCGCCTGTACCAATGCCTTCGCCCTGGCAACTTTTTTTGAGGGCCACCCCTTGATCAAAAAGGTAAACTATCCAGGTCTTGAATCGCATCCGCAGCACCAGCTGGCCAGCGATTTGTTTTTGAAATATGGCGCTTTGATGAGCATCGAGCTGGATGACAGCATTGATTGCTTTAAATTCCTGAACAAACTAAAGTTGGTGATCAAATCCAGCAACCTGGGCGATACCCGCACATTAGCCATCCCGGTAGCGCACACCATCTTCAACGAGCTAGGCCGCGCAAAACGCGCCGAAATGGGCATCGGCGAATCAATGATCCGACTGTCCGTCGGTATTGAGGACTTGGATGATCTGCTTCACGATTTTAAGAGTGCGCTGGGATAGGGAATAGAACAAAGAAACAGGAGATTCAAAACAGGGACACGATGACCAGAATCAACCTAAAATATCTTTTCCTGGTTCTTGGCTCTTGTCTCTTGAGTCTTCCCTCCTGTCATCACCCCAGGCAGGTCAATACTTCTTTCTATTACTGGAAAACGGTTTATAAGCAAAACCCCGCCGAAACAGGCTACCTGCAGCACTTTAAAGTACATAAACTTTATGTGCGGATAATGGATGTGGGGCTCGATTCCGGTGAAAACGACCCGGTGCCGGTGTCTCCGGTTACCTTCGCTAATCGGCTGCCGGATAGTGTTGAGATCGTGCCGGTTGTTTTCCTGGAGAACGCCATGTTTAAAAGCTTGTCTGAAAGCCAGCTGCAAACACTTTCCGAACACATCGCGCACTATGTAACCAGTAAGGTAAAACAAGCCGGGAAGACCACCTTTAAAGAACTGCAGATCGACTGCGACTGGACGGCCTCCACGCGTAAAAACTACTTTTACCTGCTACAGCAATTAACCTATGAGCCGGAAACCAAAGGCAAAACCATTTCGGCCACATTGCGGCTGCACCAGCTAAAAAATCGCAAAGGCAGCGGTATCCCGCCGGTAAACCGGGTAATGCTGATGTGCTACAACATGGGCAATTTGCGGCAGTATGGCAACCAAAATTCGATACTGGAAATAAGTGAACTAAAGAAATACCTGGGTGATAATATCAGCAGTTATCCCCTGCCTGTCGATGTGGGTTTACCGCTTTTTAAGTGGGCAGTTGCCTTCCGGAATAAGGAATATGCAGGTATTTCAAAAAGAATAAAATATGTTGATTTGATTAATAAAAATCAATTTATATTTATAGGAAATAACGTTTACAAAGCAGCCAAAGATCTTCCCGAATTTGGATTAAATGAAGCCGATGAAGTGCGTTGGGAGGATGTCTCTGTGCCTGACTTACAGCAAACAGCAGGCTACTTGTCGCGATTTTTAAAACACGATACCATTAATATTATTTACTTCCACCTGGATGAAGACGCGCTTAAATCCTATACCTACCGCGACCTGGAAAAGGTTGATGATCTATTGCATTAGTTTTACCGCCGTATTTTTTTTAGGGATAGCGATCGACCTGGCCTGTAGCGGCGAATATGACCCCTTTGATTACTACACTTCGTTTTTCCATAATAATGTACAGGGCCAAAAAAACTACGGTTCGTTTTACCTGAGCGAACAATATGTTTTTGATGATGAGGAACCGCAAAGCGAAGCCGACATTAACTCCGGAGAATGGGCCAACTACCTCGGCAAAGGGGTAAAACCCGCCGATGTAAAAAAAGCGATGTATGATACTTCCAGCCGCGACATTGCCGTGCTGCCAACTGATAAGGATATTATACCCGGCAAAGCTGCCGGTAGTTTAAAAACCAATACTTTTTTAAGCGCACTTATGTCAGCTAACCACCACAACGCGCTGCAATATTACCTGTTTGCAAAAAATTTGGAGTCGGTCGCAAACGTTGGATATGATCGATGGAACCCGGCCCCTATTGATACTCCCGGGTTGAGCGGCAGTGCGAAAGAGGCTTTGAAAAGGGCACTGGGTGAAAAAGACGATTTTTTAAAACTGCGGTACCTGTACCAGGCTGAAAGACTTTTTCACTATGGCGGCGAGTTTAACCAGGCCATGGCTATTTACGACAAATATATCGCGCGGGGTCAGTCGCGCAGCCATGTTAAAGGCTGGGCATTATCACTAAAAGCCGGCGAAGAACGGCGGCTGAAAGATTCCCTCAAGGCGGCTTACCTTTTTTCGAAAGTTTTTGCGCTGTATCCCGAACGGCGCGTACAGGCTTACAAAAATTTCAATTATTGCTCCGCGAATGCCGACAATGTGGCCAAATTAGCCAAAAACGATAACGAACGGGCCAATATTTATGCCATCGCCGGCTTCAGTGATCCCGGCCCGGATTTGAAACGGCTAAAACAGGTTTACCGTTATGCCCCATCATCAGCAATGGTGGGCGTGCTGCTGGTTCGCGAAATAAACAAGCTGGAAGTACGATACGGGGGGCCGAAACTTGAGCAAAAACTGACCGGCAATTTCGACTTTTATAACTATTATGCTAACGATATCGCACGCGGAACGGAGTTAACCAACCTGCACCGGCTTCAGCAGTTTTGCAATAAATTAGCTGCAGACCGGAAATATCCTGAACCGGGACTGGGCTACCTTGGCTCGGCATACCTGTCGTGGATGGAAGGCGGCCACACCGCAGAAGGTTTTGATGCACTGAGCAAGGCTGATCATGAGCATCTGAGTAAGAAATTAAGTGATCAGAAACAACTGCTTAAACTGCTTTTATCGGTCCAAAAAATCGAAAAATTTAAAACAGTTGACGAAAACGAGCTTTTACCGGTTTTAGAGTGGCTGGATAAAAAAGTGAAATATGAATTAACAGCCGAAAGGGCGAAAGATTGCGGGCCCGACTGGAACGATTATGATGGCAGCAAATTTGCGGCTTCATCGCGCGATTTCTATCGAATGATATTGGCCGAGGCTTATTTACACAGCGGGGACACCGTTAAAGCGGCACTGTGCATCCTTAAAAGCGAGAACACTACGAATGTTGAAACTCCAGCCAAAGTGCATCCGGCAGCTACGGATATCAACGGCAATCCGGTTGTTCCGGCCACGGAGGAACCCTTGATCAACGGGCTGCCGGATTTCTGGCTGCATTATCTCCGCTCGGGGCAGGTAAAGCAAATCATCGGCATCACTAAAACACATCCGTCATCACCCTACCTTAGATTCCTTTCGGCATCGCTGTCCAACACCGTCGCCGGCGAACTTTACGACCTGCTGGGGACCACCTTTTTGCGCGAGCATAAATATGCCCTCGCCGTTAAGGCCTATAAACATATTAAGAAAGGCAAAAATGGATTGGGTTATGTTGAAGATCCAAACGAAATGGCTGACCCATTTATCAGCCAGCTGCCGGATTATCCCAAGACATTGTTATCGGGCAAATCCAAACCTTACGACAGGCAGATGTTTGCCGAAAAAATATTATCGCTGCTTAACAAGGTAAAAACCGACCCTAAAAATGCGTCATCCTGGTATTTCCAGTTAGCCACCGGCCTTTATAACGCATCCCATTATGGCAACGCCTATTATATCATATCATACACCTGGTCACCTTCTGACTACGGCCGGGCAAAACGATACAGTTATGATAACGACTATGTAAAAACCATTACTGCCGAAAAATATTATCTAAAAGCACGGTCGCTTTCAAAAAACCCTGAATTTAAGGCCCAGTGTACTTTTATGGCCGCAAAATGCCGACAAAAACAGATACCCGCACCGGAGGATATCGTTTACGGGGATACGGACGACCAATACAGCAAAGCTGAACGACGTAACCCTTATTTTAAAGAGCTCAAAAAAAACTATTCAAAAACTGCATTTTATCAACAAGCAGTGAGTGAATGCAGTTACCTGAGAGATTTTTTAGCCTCAGGTAAAAAATAATGATTTGGTGCTTTTTTTTTTAATCCGTTGCCATAATTTACTATATAACTAGCGTCTATTTTAAACCGGATGAAACCGCGATTGAACCTCATAACTACGCCAACGTTGAGAAAGTTGGCTATCCATTGCATTAGTTTCATTACGGTATTTTTTATAGGAATTACAATGGATATGGCCTGCGGGCCTGAACCCGACCCCTATGATTATTATATCCGTTTTTTCCATAACGACCTTCAAAAAGATAAAGGCTATTTTCCTTTTTATTTTACCGGCTACACGGCATTAAATGGCTATACCTACGAGCTTGAACAAAATAACAAAGCCTACGAGCAAAACCTGAACGCAGCAGAGTGGTCGCGATATTTTCACGGGGCCGCAAAGCAAAAGGATGTGTATTATGTATTATACCTGTTGGACGAAGGCACCGATTCCATCTATTTCCGCGGCGCCCCAAAAGCACTAAAATCGTTGCCAGGCGACTTGCGTTCAAACTCTTTTATCCAGGCGCTGGAGAAGAATAAACAGGCGAAGAACTACTTCCTGATGAGCAAACAAACAGAGCCGTTTGTCACGATAACCGATCTGTGGAATGCAAATCAGCCCTGGGACAGGAAGGACCAACATGCGGCCGCGATGAAATACCTGGCTATGGCCGCCAACACCCGGGATAAATTTATAAAGCTGCGCTGTTTTTACCAGGCGCAGCGCCTGCTCCATTACGGCCGGTTTTTTAAAGAAGCAAGTGACGTGTATGACCGTGATATTAAAGCCTTTCCATCACGAAGCCACATCAAAAGCTGGGCCTTAACCTTTAAAGCCGGCGAAGAGGAGCGACTGGGCAATAATATGGAGGCCGCCCGTTTGTACGCAAAAGAATTTATGGTTTGCCCCGAAAGGCGGATACAGGCCTATAGTGATTTCATCGGCACAAAAGCGTCCTTTCAGCAGGTAATTAAGAGTACAAAAACCAATGCCGTGAAAGCGGAGATCTATGGGATTGAAGGATTTCGTCAGCCCAGGGTTGATTTGCGACCCTTGCAAAAAGCCTATCAAACCGACCCGCATTCGCCGGTAATTAGTGTGCTGCTTTCCCGCGAGGTGAACAAACTGGAAGAGCAGTACCTTACGCCCCGCATAAACGGGAGTGGCTATTACGAGAATATTGGCTACTGGGACCATACCAAATACGATAGCGTTAAGTATGGACTGATGCGGTACATACCAAAATTGAAGGCTTTTTGCGACCGTTTGACTGAAGAAAAAAAATACCCCGAGCCGGCTTTGGGTTACATTGCTTCAGCTTATTTATCATGGATGACCGGCGATTCGGCTAATGGCTTGAACAAGCTTGACAGTATTGATAACACCCATATCCGCACGAAACTATACGATGAGGAACAAATGGTTAAGCTGCTGCTGCTGTCGCAAACTATCAAATGCCTTAATGATACAACCGAAAGCAAATTGGTGCCTTTGTTGCAATGGCTTAACGGGAAAGTGGAAAAGGAACTGGCGCCGGGTTATTCGGACACGGAAAATTGGGGAGATTACGACGGACGCCATTACGCGGCGTCTTCGCGCGACTTTTATAAGTCTGTGCTGGCACAAATTTACCTTCGTCAAAAGGATACCGCAAAAGCGGCATTGTGCATTTTGAAAAGCGAACGCACTGTGCCCTATTCAGAACGTTGGCAGCTGGAACGGGGACTTGGTTTCGATATGCCCGATTTCTGGCAAACCGAATTGCATTCCTATCATATCGATGAGATACTGAGATGGGATGCCGATCAGCAGCGCCCGCCCTATACGAATTTGCTGCTGGCGCCGTTGCACCAGCGCCGTAAAATTAGAATTACCGGGTTCGAGGACGAAACTAACCATGATTATCGCTTCCGTTTCAAATACGTCACCGAGAAAACGGCTATCCCGGCAATTTACGAAATGCTGGGCACCATTTGCCTCAGGGAGCATCGCTACGGCAGGGCAGCGGAAGCGTTTAAGAAAATAAGTCGCGCAAAACTGGATCAGGCAGTAGTTGCTGTTTTAGAAAAACCTGCAAAATATCCTGATCCATTTGCTGACGCGGTAACAGAATACACCAAACAAGTTGCGCCGGCCCTTACCAATAAACTGCAATTTGCCTTAACTATGGCAAAGCTTCAAAAGCTTGCTGCCGGCCACTCAAAAAATGCTGCGCAAGCCTGTTATAAGCTGGCCACTGGTTTATACAACGCTTCCTATTATGGCAATTCGTGGTTTTATACCGCCTATAGTTGGGCCGACAGCGAAAAATACTGTACGCGCAGGCGCTATTATTACAGCGATTTTTTAGGTGAGCGTACCGCCGAACGCTGGTATTTAAGCGCCCGTAAATTAAGCGCTGACCCCGAATTTAAAGCCAGGTGCACGTTTATGGCAGCAAAATGCAGGCAAAAAAGCATACCTATACCGCCGGATATGGCAGAGTACTACGGGGATTTAAAATACGGCTTTGAATTCAAAGGGAATATGCATGGTTACGATAAAAAAATTCGGAATAACCCTTATTTTAAAGAGCTGAAAAAAAGTTATTCAACCACGGCCTTTTATAAGCTGGCGGTTGGTGAATGCAGCTACTTTAGGGATTTTTTGGCGGGGAGCAGCATTGATCACGCAAAACAAAAGAATGCCCGTTAACAGCCGGCTATGTAGCCAAAAATTCGAAATCGAAATCTGTAAATCCGAAATCGAACATCCGAATTCCGAAATTAAATCACCCTCTCGTCTCATTCCCGTTATAAATACTCAAATAGCTTTCATACCGCGACAGCGCAATTTCTCCGCTTTCCACTGCGTCCAGCACTGCACAGCCCGGCTCATTAATATGCCGGCAATTATGAAAGCGGCAGTCGTGCATACGGTCGCGCATTTCGGGAAAAAAATGGCCGAGCTCCTGTTTTTCGATGTCGATAACACCCAGTTCTTTTATACCGGGCGTATCGATAATAAAGCCGCCTTCCGGCAGCTCAAACATTTCGGCAAAGGTGGTTGTGTGCATGCCTTTATCACTCCAGTCCGATATTTCGTTGGTGCGTAACGTTAGGTTGGGCAACAAGGCATTGATCAGGCTGGATTTCCCAACACCTGAGTGACCTGAAAACAAGGTCACTTTATTGCTCAACAATTCCTTTATCGTTCCAACATTCGTTCCATCCAGCGCCGATACTTCATAACATTGATAGCCAATATGCTGATAGATCGACATAAAATCAGCCAAAACATCCAATCCCTCCTCGCTAAAAAGATCGACCTTGTTAAAGATCAGCTTTGCGGGGATGTCATAAGCTTCGGCGGTTACCAAAAAACGGTCGATAAAGCCCAGCGAGGTGCGCGGCGACGCCAAAGTAACTACAAGCACGGCCTGGTCGAGATTGGCGGCAAGGATTTGCGCCTGCCGGGAAAGGTTGATGGATTTACGGATGATATAGTTTTTACGCTGGTGCAGGTTGGTGATCACGCCGGTATCCTGGTCGGGCTCCATTTCAAAGTCTACCACATCGCCCACTGCCAGGGGGTTGGTGGTAACGATGCCTTTGATACGGAAAATACCTTTTATACGGCAATCCACACGCAACCCTTCATTTGTTTGAACAGTGTACCAGCTGCCGGTAGATTTGATAATTAGCCCTTGCATGAATAAAATAACAGAGGGCGAAGTTGCTGAAAACACCGCAGATTACCAATTGTGTAGTTACAAGTATACGCACCAGTGTGCTACGCTGCTTCCCCAACTTGTTGACTTTCCCTGTAGCGTTAATTAATTTTGTTGCGTAATGGATTATAAAACAACCAATTCACCCCGCTATGAAAACTAAATACTTATTATTCGGCATCGCTTTGTTAAGCATATCCTTTACAGCCTGCAAAAAAGCAGGATTACACCCGACTACACATGACGCCGTAGTCGATACAGCCGTTGATGTGTACGCCGCCGGATACATTACGACGAGCAATGGAATGGGAGGTACAGCCGAAGTAGCGGCCTATTGGAAAAACGGGGTGCTCACCCGGCTTACCGACAGTCTTTCCTTTGCTGAAGCAACCGGGATTGCTGTAAACGGGTCGGACGTGTACGTGGTGGGCTATACCAGCAGCCCTTCAAATCAATTTAATGAAAACGCGGTTTTGTGGAAAAACGGCGTAGCAACGATGCTCTCGCCGGATTCAGCCTATTCCGAAGCCACCTGCATCGGGCTAATGGGTACAGATGTATATGTCGGCGGTTTTGTTCTTAATGTCAACGCTCAAACCAGCAATTCCACAAGCTACGCCAATCAACCGGTATATTGGAAAAACGGCTCGCCTAACCTGCTTCCCATGGCAACAGGCATATCATCAATCGCCGTCAGCGGCAGCGATGTTTATTTTGCCGGGTCGATAGTTAGCACAAACAAATTCCAGGCGACCGGACCGCTTGGGCCAGGTTCAACGGCAGCATACTGGAAAAACGGATCCATGCCTGATACGCTGGGATACCCTGACACCTACTTAAATGCGTATTCATCAGGGGCGGTTGGTATCGCTGTAAGCGGCAATACGGTTTATGCAACCGGCGCAACCGGAATCTATGCACCGGAATTTTGGCAAAACGGCACGCCGACCATCCTGGCCGAAACTAATAATCACAGCGTCGCGTATGGTATAGCAACAAACGGCACAGATGTTTACGTTGCCGGCATGAACGGCAATTATTATAATGCAACCTATTGGAAAAACAACCAGCCTGTACCCCTCTCAGCGGGTGCACTTAGCATGACCAATAGCTTTGCAACGGCAGCTGCTGTTAATGGTAATGATATCTATGTTGTGGGACAGGTAAAACACGCCGCCGACCAGGAATATGCCTCATATTATTGGAAAAACGGTGTACCTGTTGAACTTAGCGCCGGGAGCGGCGGGCATGGCGCCTATGTAAAAGCTGTAGCCCTGGCACCGAAAAATTAATTTTATAAATTTTGGTAGAGACGCAAAATTTTGCGTCTCTACTTCTTTTAAGTCGCTTTCTGTCTATTTTTGCGGTTGTAAAATCTATGAAAATAGCCATCGCCTCTCCCCCGCTGCCCAAATCAATCGCCGACGCACTATTTTGGCTTGAAAAATCAACAAAAGAAGCCAGCGTTCAGGGCGCTGAGATCATTTGTTTCCCTGAAACATTTATCCCGGGCTACCCGCTTGAGGAATATCAGCCCGAATTGAGTTCGCCCGAAAAAATGCGCACTGCGCTTGCCCATGCATCAACAGTTGCCGCGGAAAATAGAATTTCCATCATTTTGCCAATGGATCACTACGCTGAAGGTAAAATTTTCAATGTCGCGGCAGTTATAGCTCCCGATGGCGAAGTTTTAGGTTACCAGGCAAAAACCCAGCTCGACCCAAGCGAGGATGAGCTATGGTCGCCCGGAAGTACGCGGCAACTGTTTGAGGTAAACGGCCTTAAATTTGGCATTACCATTTGCCACGAGGGCTTCCGCTATCCGGAGTCGGTTAGATGGGCGGCCAGAAATGGAGCTCAGATCGTTTTCCACCCCCATTGTGCAGGCAGCAACATCAGCGGCAATTTACCTGCACAATGGGGCAGCCCCGACAGCCCGTATTATGAAAAGGCCATAATGATGCGTGCTTTGGAAAATACCATCTTTTTCGCCAGTTCAAATTATGCGACGAAGTTCCCTGAATCGGCAAGTTCATTAATTGCCCCCGACGGCAAATGCCTGGCGCATGGCGTTTACGGCGAGCCGGGGGTATTTGTGGCCGATATTGATCTGGATGAGGCGACTGGCTTGCTGGCGAAAAGGTTTAAGCCCGAGAATTATGCTTATTAAGTGACAGATGTTCGTTGATTTTACTTATCTTTATTCAGTATCCTACTCAGTCTTATGCACAAAATACTAATCTGCTTCATTTTAATGGGATTTACGTTGATGCTCGGCTGTAAAAAAGGGAATCAGGTGCACCCTTCCAATGACGGTTCTGTAGATTTATACGTTTCGGGAAATTCGTTAACAGCCAATAATCATTCCATCGCTACTTACTGGAAGAATGGTATCCCAACAAAATTGGGAGATACTACCCTAACCTTTTCAAGGGCGACTTCAATAACGAGTGATGGCGCGAATGTATACGCTGCGGGGGTTGTTTATTATAATTCCGTTATGGTTCCGACGTTTTGGAAAAATGGTGTCGAAACGAGATTATCAAATGGATCCATCGATGCTACCGTCTCTGGAATTGTGATTAATGGAGCCGACGTTTATGTGGTTGGCAGCGATTCCGGAACGGCCGCTTATTGGAAAAATGGGGTTAAAGTCAAATTGACCTATGGTGCTGCATATTCGACAGCTAATTCGATTGCAATAAACGAAACTGACTTATACGTTGCTGGATCGTATACTCAACCGAGCGGTTACTCAAAGGCCATTTATTGGAAAAATGGTGTTGCAATACCAGTTGTCGATACGTCAAAAGAATCTAGTATAAATGCCATTACTATTTATAACAGTGAAATTTATATGGCCGGCAATACTGATTATCTATCTAAAGCAACTTATTGGAGAAACGGTGCGCCGGTCGTTGTGAGTAATGGTTCTTCAACCGCAATACCATATGGCATAGCGATAAATGGCTCAAACATTTACATGGTAGGAATAACCGTAGGAATTACGCAGGGCGGCATTGATAAATTTGTTGCAACCGTTTGGAAAAACGGAACACCTGCCCGATTAACGGATGAATCTTTTGGCGCCTCCACTGCCCAGGCTATTGCGTTAAATGGCTCCGATGTTTACATCGCCGGGGATAATGGATACTGGAAAAATGGTGTGATGACCCAATTCGCCGCAAATGCCCAGACATTCGGGATCTGCCTTGTAGCGCATTAATTCATGTGGGGCTATCATTTTGATTAAATAGTATTTGCTTATTCAAAAAATAACCATTTTCTTTGCCGCCATACAAATGACAAGTAACTGCACCACAACAACAACCACAACAACCACCGGCTATAGCGTCGGAGGATGGTAATCGTATGGTGTAAAACATAAAAAACCAAATGAACGCCTTCCTCCGAAAAAGAGGAAGGCGTTTTATTTTAACGAGCACAATGAAGGTATTAAAATTTGGCGGTACTTCCGTAGGATCAGTTCAAAGCATCAAAACTTTACTCAAAATTTTAGAAAACGAAGTTACTGCCGATGACAAGCCGGTGGTGGTTTTGTCGGCCATGAGCGGCGTGACGAACCTGCTGATCGCAATGGCTGAAGGGGCTGCGGAAGGGAGAGATTTCACTGAAGGCTTGGCCGAACTGGAGCGGCGCCATTTTGACGTGGTGAAAAACCATTTGAACGTTCAGAATCAAAACCCGGCTTTTACCCGTTTGAAGATCTTTTTTAACCAATTAGAAGACCTTTTGCAGGGGATACTCACTTTACGGGAATTAACACCTAAAACCCGCGATACCGTTTTAAGCTACGGCGAACGCTGCTCCACGCTGATGATCGGCAAGATTGCGGCGCAGGATTTTCCTGGGGCCATCAGCGTTGATGCCTCTGAGCTCATCAAAACCGACAGTTCATTTGGCCAGGCCAGGGTGGATACCGACCTGACTGAACGGCTGATCCGCGTTTTTTATATGGAAAATAAAGACAAGCTGTTATTGGTAACCGGTTTTATCGCCTCGAATGATGCTAATCAAATTACCACCCTCGGCCGCGGTGGCAGTGACTACACTGCAGCCATTTTTGGTTCCGCGCTGAATGCCGAAGAAATACAGATTTGGACCGACGTGAACGGTATGATGACCGCCGACCCGCGCATGGTAACCAAAGCATTTTCGTTGCCGGAGCTTACTTACACCGAAGCTATGGAACTTTCGTACTTCGGCGCCAAAGTGATCTATCCGCCAACGATGATCCCGGCGTTTTTGAAGAAAATACCGATCGTTATCAAAAATACTTTTGATACGGATTTTGAGGGAACCATCATCCGACACGACTGTAAACCTTCGAACCTGCCGATAAAAGGCATTTCATCTATCAATAATATCAGCATCATTAACCTGGAAGGCAGCGGGATGGTGGGAAAAGCCGGTTTTAGCGGCAGGCTGTTTTCCATGCTGGCGCGTGAGCAGATCAATGTCATTTTAATCACTCAGTCTTCTTCCGAGCATAGCATCACCTTCGCCGTTTCGCCGGGCGATGCCGACAAGGCTAAAAAGCTGATGGAACAGGAATTTGAACTGGAGCTGGTCGCCAAGAAATTGGAAGAGCCGGTGATCGAACAGGAACTGGCTATCATTGCCATCGTTGGCGAAAACATGAAGCAAACCCCTGGCGTATCCGGCAAATTGTTTCATGCGCTGGGCCGTAACGGTATCAACGTAAGAGCCATTGCACAGGGCTCGTCGGAGTATAATATCTCGGTGATCATTTCGGCCAATGACCTGGCTAAAGCCTTAAATGCAGTTCACGACGGTTTCTTTACACAGCTGACTAAAACACTGCATGCTTTTTGTCTCGGCACCGGCAATATCGGGCAAACGCTTTTCAGGCAGCTCAACGCACATACTGACTACCTGCAGCAAAACAATGGTATACAGGTAAAAATTGTGGGCATCAGCAATACCCGCAAAATGCTGTTCAATTCAGATGGCATTTCGCTGGATAGCTGGCAGGGCGACTTGCAGGCATCGCACAAGCAGGCCAACCTGGCCGATTTTGTGACGACGATGAAAGGCATGAACCTGCCCAACTGTGTCTTCATTGACAACACCGCCAGCCCTAAGCCGGTTGAATTCTACGAGGAAGTTTTTAATGCGAATATCTCCGTGGTTACCTGCAATAAGATCGGTAACTCCGCATCATACAAACAATACAAAACCTTTCGCGATGCAGCACATCAGCATGGCGTCGACTTCTTTTATGAAACAAACGTTGGCGCCGGCCTACCCATCATCCGGACGCTGAAGGACCTAATGAACAGCGGCGACCGGATAGCGAAAATCGAGGCAATATTATCAGGCACTATCTCCTTTATCTTCAATAACTTTAAGGGCGATGCCAATTTTCACGATGTAGTTAAACTGGCGCAGGAAAAAGGCTATACCGAACCCGATCCGCGCGATGACCTGCGCGGAACAGATTTTATGCGCAAGATATTGATCCTCGCACGCGATGCCGGTTATCAAATGGAAGCCGCGGATGTTAATATCCAAAGCATGCTGCCTAAATCCTGTCTTGATGCCGCAACCGTGGATGATTTTTATGCGGCCTTAAAAGCCGAGGATGCCTTTTTCAGCAAATTAAAAGCAGAGGCTGAAGCCACCGGAAAAGTGTTACGCTACATCGGCAAACTGGAAGATGGCAAAGCGGCAATTACCCTGCAAATGGTGGATGAAAATCACCCGTTTTATACTTTGTCAGGCAGTGATAATATTATTTCCTTCACTACCGACCGGTATAAAGAACGACCGCTTGTGGTGAAAGGGCCTGGCGCAGGTGCGGAAGTGACTGCGGCCGGTGTATTTGCGGATTTAATAAATGTGGGGGCTTAAGTAATGAGTAAAGATTCTATAAAAGTTTTCGCCCCGGCCACCGTTGCCAACGTAGTTTGCGGTTTTGACGTGCTCGGTTTCGCCGTGAATGAACCTGGTGACGAAGTGATCATGCGCCTCACCGGCAAACCTGGTATTACTATCAGCAAAATTACCGGCGATAACGGCCGTCTGCCGATTGATCCTGCGAAAAATACGGTTAGCGTCAGCGTACAGCATTACCTGGATGGCATCGGCCGGAGCGATGTCGGGCTTGATATTGAGTTGCATAAAAAGATGCCGATCGGCAGTGGCCTGGGTTCAAGTTCGGCCAGTACGGTTGCAGGGCTATTTGCAATAAAAACTTTATTGGGTGATGAAAGCGACCCTGTTAAGCTGCTCCCTTCAGCGATGAAAGGCGAAGAAATGGCCTGCGGCCATGGCCATGCGGATAACGTTGCCCCCGCACTGCTTGGTGGCTTTATACTGATCCGTAGTTATGATCCACTGGATATTGTGCGCCTACCTCACCCGGAGGGCCTATATTGCGCGATTGTATTCCCCGAGGTTGACGTGCCTACCCGCGAGGCCCGGCAGATCATTCGCAACAAGATCAACATGAAAGACGCAGTAACTCAGTGGGGTAATATTGCCGGCCTGGTAAGCGGCTTGTTTATGAACGATATTGACCTGATCGGCCGCAGTATGAAAGATATTTTGGTTGAACCGGTGCGCTCCATGCTGATCCCGGATTTTTACAAAATGAGGGAGATGGCAATGGAGCTTGGTGCCGTAAGTTTCGGGATATCCGGCTCGGGGCCGTCAGTTTTTTCTTTTACAAAAGACGAAGAAACGGCAAAAACCATCACCCAAAAACTGCAAAAGCATTTGGCGGCGCTGGGCATTGGTTCCCAGGCGTATGTATCAACTATAAATGACCAGGGGCCGAGGGTGTTGGGATGAGGTGAAAGCTGAAAGGCAAAAGCTACGGCAGAAAAAGCAAAAAATCAAATTTTAAAAATCCGAAATCGAACATCCGAATTCCGAAATTAAAAAATGCAGCTATACAGTACCAATAACCCATCTACCCGCGTCTCGTTCAAAGAGGCCGTTTTTAACAGCATGCCGCAGGATAAAGGCCTTTATATGCCTGTTGAGATCCCGCGACTGGATGATAAGTTTTTAAATAACCTTGACCAGTATACTCTTCCCGAAATTGCTTTTTATGTGGCTAATGCACTAATAGGCGAGGATATCCCGGAGGACGATCTGAAAGCGATCATTCATGATGCCATCAACTTTTTGGCGCCTGTTGAAAAGCTGGAAGAAAATGTCTTTGTGCTGGAGCTCTGGCACGGCCCGTCGCTGGCATTTAAGGATTTCGGCGCACGCTTTATGAGCCGGGTGATGAGCTATTTTTTGGAAAAAGGTGAAAAGCAGCTGGACGTGCTGGTGGCCACCTCTGGCGACACCGGCGGCGCGGTGGCGCTTGGCTTTTTAGGCGTGCCGAATACAAGGGTAACCATTTTATACCCCAAAGGCAAAGTAAGCGATATCCAGGAGTTGCAACTCACCACCAACGGCCAAAACATACGTGCTGTAGAGATTGACGGCACATTCGACGACTGCCAGGCCCTGGTTAAACAGGCTTTTACGGACAAGGAATTGAATGAAAAGCTCAGGCTTACTTCGGCAAACTCTATTAATATTGCAAGGCTGATCCCGCAAACATTCTATTATTTTAATGCCAGCGCCCAATTGATGAAGCTGGGTATCGGAAAGACGATCTTCTCGGTACCTAGCGGCAATTTTGGAAACATCGGCGCTGGCTTGCTGGCCTGGAAAATGGGATTGCCTGTTGAGCATTTTATTGCAGCAACCAATGTTAATGATACTGTACCTGAGTTTTTAAAAACGGGAGTTTACCAGGCCAAACCTTCTGTTGCTACCCTATCCAACGCGATGGATGTTGGCGACCCCAGCAACTGGGTGCGTATCGCCGATCTTTTTAAGGGTGAATTAGAAGCGCTAAAAGCGCAGGTAACGGGCTACAGCTACAACGACGAACAAACCCTGCAGGCCATCAAATTTATTTACGATAATTACCATTATATCGCATGCCCACACACCGCCATTGCCTGGCAGGCGTTGAGAGACTGGCAGCAGGATAATTACAAACGGGATATTGCCGGAGTGTTTTTATCCACCGCGCACCCCTGCAAGTTCCCGGATGTTTACCCGGAAAGCATTGCAGATAAAGTTGATGTGCCTGAACAGGTAAAAGATCTGCACAAAAGGAAAAAGCATGCGGTAGCGTTGGGTAAGGATTTTGCGGGATTCAAGGAATATTTGGTGAAGAACGGTTAAGGTTGTAACTTAGTGTTATTAATTTCGAGACGATGGATATACAGGCTGAAAAGTTAGAATTGATGCAGGCGATATTAAATATGGATGATATCAGCCTGATAAACGAAGTAAAAGAATTAATATCAAAACGCGCGGAGTCTCATGATTGGTTTGATGATCTAACTGATGAACAGCAGCAATCAATCGCACGGGGACTTGAACAAGCGGACCGCGGTGAGTTCATTGCGCACGAGGAAGCTATTGCCAAACTTCGTTCATGATCCTTACCGTATTATGGACAAGGGAAGCATCTGACACCTTTGATGACAGAATTGCGTATCTGCAGAAGCATTTCTCTCAACGCGAAATAAATAATTTCAAAGCGAGGGTTGAAGCTTATTTGGATACATTAAGTCAGAAACCGTTTATTGGCAAACAAACTGGCAAAAATAAAAATGTTCATATAGGCCTCATTATTCCGCCAGTTTCTCTTGTTTATCGTATAAAAGAGTCCAACCACACAATCGAACTCATTTCTTTTTTTGACAATCGTCAGGATCCCAAAAAACTTAAAAAATATACCGGATGATCAACACCATCATCTTCGACCTCGGCGCAGTACTCATCGACTGGAACCCGCATTATATGTACAGCACAGTTTTTGATAATGAGGAAGAAACGAAACACTTCCTCGCAACTGTTTGTACCTCAGACTGGAACGAGGAACAGGATGCGGGCCGGCCCTTACAGGAAGGCACAGACCTATTGGTACAGCAATACCCGGAACACGAAGCCAATATCCGAGCGTTTTATGGCCGCTGGCACGAAATGCTGGGCGATCCGTTTTGGGATACAGTCGAGATTTTCAAACGGCTTAAAGAGACCGGCAAATACAAAATTTACGCGCTCACCAACCGGTCGGCAGAAACCTTCCCGGTTGCTTTAGAAAGATACGAGTTTTTGCATTGGTTTGATGGGATAGTAGTATCCGGGGCCGAGAAAATGCGTAAGCCAACGCCCGAATTTTACCAGGTTTTATTGGATCGATATAACGTTAAAGCTGAAGAAGCGCTGTTTATCGACGACAACAAACGCAATGTTTTGGCAGCGGAAAAATTGGGCATAAAATCGATCCACTTCATTTCCGCAGAGCAATTAAAAGATGAGTTATCGATGCTCGAAATCATTTAACCTTTTAGACAA
>Ga0206954_1068_pt1 | contig 28273 bp, 27 predicted proteins | sample Alteio_BWOrgHeat_37_FD_153250 | JGI IMG/M metagenome (GOLD analysis project Ga0206954, IMG submission 153250) | Enriched cells from forest soil in Barre Woods Harvard Forest LTER site, Petersham, Massachusetts, United States -... | ecosystem: Environmental > Terrestrial > Soil > Temperate forest >...
TTGGGGCTATGGTCGTAAAGAAAGAATTGGCTGATACGCTTAAGCCTGGTATGCATTGCAGGGTCTCCGTTAGTATGTCAGGCGGCCCTCGGTGTTTTTAAAGCCATTCATAGTGATAAAATTATCCCTAATGTCAAAAAGATGGGCACCTATTTGATCCAAGAATTAAATGCCTTAAAGAAGAAACACAGCATTATTAAAGAAGTGCGTGGTGTTGGATTGATGATTGGGATGGAATTAACCATCGATGGTACGGCAATTTTTAAAGAATGCTTTAACCGGGGCTTGATCATTAATTGCACGCAAGGCAATGTGTTACGGATTATGCCGGCATTAAATGTGACGAAGAAACAGATCGATAAAGCCATATTCATTCTTGATAAGGCGATTGAAACGGTAACGACAACTAAGTAGGGAATCATGACAAAAGATTTAATTACACTTTTAGACTACTCAAATGCTGAAGTCTTAGCATTAATCGACTCAGCCGATAAGCTAAAAAAACAAAAAGGCAAAATCCGTAAAGATTTAAACGGTAAATCCGTGGCTTTGGTTTTTCAAAAGCCTTCAAACCGTACCCGGGTGTCTTTTGCCGTGGGTGTGCATGAGCTCGGTGGCCATTCATTGTACTTAGGCCCTGATGAAATCAGTTTAGGTAAGCGCGAAACCACCCATGATGTGGCCAAAACATTGTCACGTTATGTGCATTGCATTGTCGCCCGCGTTTTTGATAATAAAGATCTTGTGGAATTGGCCAAACATGCCGATGTCCCGGTCATTAATGCATTGTGTGATTTATACCATCCCTGCCAAGCCTTGGCGGATATTCAAACTATCCGTGAACAATTTGGTAAGTTTAAAGGCTTAACGGTGGCTTATGTTGGTGACGGGAATAATGTATTTCACTCCTTGATGGTTGCTTGTGTGAAGGTGGGAATGAATGTGCGTTTTGCCGGACCAAAAGGCTATGATCCCAATCCGGCCATCATGAAACGTGCTCAAGAAGTAGCGAAGAAAAACGGTGTCACCATTGAGTGTAGCCGTGATCCGAAAGTAGCAGTTAAAGGTGCTCATGTCATTTATTCCGATGTCTGGGTAAGTATGGGCCAGGAAAAAGAGACCGCCCGACGCATTAAAGAATTCAAGGGTTATCAAATCAATGCGGATTTAGTAAAGCATGCACAGAAAGATTATATTTTCATGCACTGTTTACCAGCGCATCGTGAATTAGAAGTCACGGCTGATGTCATCGACGGCAAACATTCCGTCATTTTTGACCAAGCCGAAAATCGCCTGCACGCTCAAAAAGCAGTACTATTAAAATTAATTAAGTAATATTGTCATTCCCGCGAAAGCGGGAATCCATTTCTTGAACATAACAAGGAGTAGTTGAAATGAAAAAAGTAGTGCTCGCATATTCAGGTGGTTTGGATACAAGCTGTTTAATCCGTTGGTATAAAGACAAGGGTTATGAAGTTATCGCTTATTTAGCTGATGTAGGACAGGGAAGTGATTTTAAAGTTGTTGAGAAGCGCGCTTTAGCGACGGGAGCTTCAAAGGTTTACATCTTGGACCTAAAGGAAGAATTTGTTAAGGATTATGTTTTTCCAGCGATTAAAGCCAATGCTGTTTACGAAGGCAAATATTTTTTAGCAACGGCTTTATCTCGTCCATTAATTGCCAAGCATCAAGTGCTTGTTGCTAAAAAAGAGAAGGCGAATGTTCTTTCTCATGGGTGTACTGGTAAAGGTAATGATCAGGTGCGTTTAGAGGTGACGGCTAAAATTTTAGCCCCTCATTTAGAATTGCAAGCACCATTGCGTACGTGGGAATTCAAGACACGCGATCAAGAAATTGATTATGCCAAAAAGCATAATATTCCGATTGATGTAACGAAAAAGAGTCCGTACTCAACGGATATTAATTTGTATGGCCGTTCTATTGAATGCGGTGTCTTGGAAGATCCGAATGTCGAACCACCGGAAGAAATTTACAAGATGACCAAGGACCCATTGAAATGTCCTAATAAACCGGAATATGTAGAGATTGAATTTGCTAAAGGTATTCCAGTCAAAGTAAATGGTAAGGTCTATAAGCCAGTCGATTTATTAGTTAAGCTCAATGAAATCGGCGGACGCAATGGGGTTGGCCGTGTCGACATGGTTGAAAACCGTTTAGTCGGTATCAAGTCCCGTGAAATTTATGAGAATCCGGCAGGCACGCTTTTAATGACGGCACATAAAGAATTAGAAGCAATTGTGTTAGACCGTGAAACATTGCATTATAAAGAAGCGTTCATTTCACCGCGTTATGCTGAAATGACCTATTACGGTTTGTGGGAAACACCGTTGAAACATGCGTTAGATGCATTCATCGACAAAACACAAGAACGTGTGTCCGGCACGGTGCGTTTAAAGTTATTAAAGGGTAGTTGCAATGTCGTCGGCCGCAAGTCGCCATTCTCCCGCTACAAGGAAGAATTGGCCACCTATGGCGCCAAAGATATCTTCGACCCCAAATTATCCGAAGGCTTCATCCGCATCTGGGGCATGCCGTATTAAATTGATATATAGTGTCATCGCGAGGCCGTAGGCCGTGGCGATCTTTAAAGATTGCTTCGCTTTGCTCGCAATGACACGAAAAGAAATAGGAGTAATGTATGTCAAAACTTTGGGGTGCACGATTTGATAAGAAGTCTCATCCGTTAGCTGATAAGTTTACGTTTTCAATTGCGTATGATTATCGATTAGCTAAGTATGATTGCATTGGTTCGATCGCCCATGCCCAAATGTTAGGTAAACAGGGAATTATTCCAAAGGCAGATGCGGCTAAGATTATAGCTGGCTTAAAGAAAATATTGGCACAAGTAGAGGCAGGCAAATTTAAATATGACCCCACAGCCGAAGACATTCACAGCGATATTCAAACGCGTTTAAAAGCGGCCATTGGCAAGCCTGCGGACAAATTGCATACCGCACGTTCGCGTAATGACCAAGTTGTGCTCGATGTTAAACTTTACTGTTTAGATCATGCGTTACATTTGATTGATGCCGTGCAGGGATTGCAGCAAAATATTGTACATTTTGCTAAGACTAACCGTGATGTCATTATTCCGGCTTACACGCATTTGCAAGGCGCACAGGTTGTTTTATTGGCGCATCACATGCTTGCCTATGTTGAAATGCTCGAGCGTGATAAGGGACGTATCAAAGATTGTTTCATGCGTACGAATGTGATGCCTTTAGGTAGTTGTGCCTTATCAGGGACATCGCTTAAGACGGACCGTGCCTATCTGACCAAGCTTTTAGGTTTTGCCGAAACAGCCGCGAACAGCATGGATGTTGTCAGCGACCGTGATTTTATTGTTGAGCTTATCTCAACATGTTCCATCATTGCCATGCATTTGTCGCGTGTGTCTGAAGATTTGATTTTATGGGCGAGCAAAGAATTTGATTTTATTGATATTGATTCTTCATTTTGTACCGGTTCTTCCATCATGCCGCACAAAAAGAATCCTGATGTGTTGGAATTAATGCGGGGGACATCGGCGAAGATATTCGGTAATCTGACGGAGATCTTAGTGTTATTAAAGGGTTTGCCCTTAACGTATAACCGTGATTTGCAATTAGATAAACCGGTACTTTTTGATACAGTTGAAACGACCCAGGACATGCTCGTGGTGTTGGCTGAATTGTTTGTAAATTTGAAAGTCAAACATGCCTCCTTGGCCTCACGGATCAATGAAGAAGGTTTTTTCTGTGTGGATGCCATGGATTATTTGATTAAAAAAGGCGTTTCCTACCGTGATGCGCATGATATTTTAGGTAACATGGTCAAAAAATGTTTGGATAAGGATAAGAAAATATCGTCGTTAACGTTAGGGGAATTAAAAGCTTTTTCGCCATATTTTAATGAGGATGTAAAAAAACTTTTCAATCCAAAAATGTCTGTTAATATTAAGACTTCTTTGGGTTCAACAAATCCAAATTTGGTCAATAAACAATTAACAAAATGGGAAGTGTCATTACGAGGGGTGTAGCGACGAAGTAATCTAAAAAGATTGCTTCGCTAATGCTCGCAATGACAGAAATAATCATATGCATGATTTTATCTTTAAGAAGAATGAATTACACGCAGAAGCGATTCCGGTGTCCACAATAGCTAAAAAGGTTGGGACACCATTTTATTTGTATAGCTATAACACGATTACCGATCATTTTACCAAGTTGCAAAAAGCTTTTGCCCCGGTAAACCCGATTATTTGTTTTGCCATGAAAGCTAATGGTAATTTAGCGATTATCAAAAGCCTTATTGATTTAGGCGCGGGGATTGATATTGTTTCCGTGGGGGAATTAAAGAAAGCATTGAAGGTTGGTGCAGATCCTAAGAAGATCGTATTTGCTTCTGTCGGTAAAACAGAAGAAGAGATTGCTTTTGCGATCAAGACAGGTATTTTATTATTTAATGTCGAGTCAGAACCGGAATTGGTTGAAATTAACCGTGTGGCAAAAAAAATGGGTAAAGTTGTTCAGGCAGCATTACGCATTAATCCTGATGTTCCGGCTCCTACACATGAATATATTACGACAGGCTCTTTAAAGAAGAAGTTTGGTATTGATTTGCGTACAACCAAACAAATCTTTAAGTCACAAAAGAAATACCCTTATGTAAAAGTCAATGGGGTGCATATTCATATTGGTTCTCAGATTACGGAAGGCGCTCCTTTTGTGGGCGCTTTAAAGAAGGTCGTGGCATTTATTGATGAATTGCGCAATGAAGGCGTAAAGATCGAGTATTTGGATATTGGCGGTGGTTTAGGGATTATTTACAATAAAGAAAATCCTCAAACAGCGGCCCAATATGCGGCCAAGATTTTACCAATCTTGCAAAAGACAGGTCTTAAGATTATTATGGAGCCAGGCCGTTTTATTGTTGGCAATGCCGGTATCTTCGTGACCAAGGTGCTTTTTGTGAAGGATAATGGCGTTAAGAAATTTGTGATTGTCGATGGCGGGATGAATGACTTGATTCGCCCGATGTTATATGATGCCTATCATGAAATCACCCCATTAAAGAAAACTGCAGCGGCTAAGATTAAAGTGGATGTGGTAGGTCCTATTTGTGAAAGCGGTGATTTTTTTGCCCATGACCGTTTGTTGCCTAAAGTTAAGCAAGGTGATTTATTGGCGATCATGAGTGCGGGTGCATATGGGTATGTGATGGCCAGCAATTATAATGTCCGTGGCCGCGTTCCTGAAGTGATGGTGAAAGGCAATAAATTTGAAGTGGTCCGTGACCGTGAAAAATTTGAAGATTTAATGCGCGGGGAAAAAATCCCGTCATTTTTAAAGAAGAAATAATATGCAAAAAGTTAATTTCGTCAAAATGGTTGGTGCCGGCAATGACTTTATTGTCATTGAGCCGCAAGCGAATCTAGATTATATCAAATTCACCCAAACCGTCTGTGCCCGCCAAACGGGTATTGGGGCGGATGGTGTATTGATTTTAGAAAAATCTACGACCAGCGATTACCGCATGCGCATTATTAATGCCGATGGATCGGAAGCAGAAATGTGTGGTAATGGTGCCCGCTGCATGGCGTCTTACATTGTAATGAACCTAAAGCCGGTAAAGCAATTATTCGGCATGGAAACATTAGCAGGTGAAATATTAGGTGAAGCACACGGTGAAGAAGCGCGCGTGCGTTTATCAAATCCTAAAGATTATATGGCGGATTTAAATATCACGGTGGCAGGCAATAAAATGACGGTACATTATATCGATACCGGCGTGCCGCACGTGATTGCTTTTGTGAAGGGCCTTCAAGAAGTGGATGTTAATAGCTTAGGGCGTTTGATCCGCAATCACTTGCGTTTTGCACCACGTGGTACAAATGTGAATTTTGTTGAATTGGCTTCTCCTGAAGGTGGTAAGTCAGGAAATAGCATGGTTGCTGTGCGTACTTATGAGCGTGGGGTAGAGGCTGAAACATTGGCATGTGGTACGGGTTCCGTGGCAGCAGCCATCATTTCCTATTTGCAGATTCATCCTACCGTCAAGACCCAAAAGGGTGCATCGATGAAGGTATTAACAAGTAGTAAGGAAGTGTTGGAAATTACTTTTGATTTAAATGAAGGTGGCATCATTGATAATGTATGGTTAAAGGGTACGGCGAAAGTGATCGCTAAAGGAGAGTATTACTACAATGGATAGAACTAAATTCCATGGGTCAATCGTTGCATTAGTCACACCTTTTGCTGGCAAATCTGCTGAAAAGTTAGATGAAGCCCAGTACAAGAAGCTTGTCGAATGGCAAATCAAAGAAGGTACTAACGGTATTGTCCCTTGCGGTACAACCGGCGAATCACCGACCCTTTCGATGGAAGAACATAACCGTGTTGTTGAAATCTGTATTGAAGCCGCGGATAAGCGCGTTACTGTTATTGCAGGTGCGGGTTCTAATTCAACAGCAGAAGCAGTTGCGTATACCAAGCATGCAGCCAAAGCTGGTGCCGATGCTGTTTTAGTAGTTACACCGTATTATAATAAACCCACGAACAAGGGTATTTATTTGCATTACAAGGCTGTCTGTGAATCAGCCAATATTCCGGTTATTCTCTATAATATTGCCGGACGCACGGGTAAAAATATTGAGCCTGATTTGATGGCAAAATTAGCCCATGATTTTAAGAATATCATTGGGGTGAAAGAGGCTTCGGGTTCTTTAGAACAAATGTTACGCATTAAAGAAATGTGCCCTAAAGATTTCCTATTAACGTCTGGTGATGATGCATTAACATTACCGATTTTAGCCATCGGTGGGGTGGGTGTTATTTCTGTTGCGGCTAATATTGTCCCGCGAGACGTGGTTGCGGTAATTAATGAATTTAAGAAAGGTAATTTGGTCAAAGCCCAGGAAATTAACTTGAAGCTTCAACCATTGATCCGTTCTTTATTTATTGAAACAAATCCTATTCCAGTCAAGATTGCCGCTGAATTGATGGGATTATGCAATGGCGCTTTACGCTTACCAATGTGTGAGATGGAAGATGCGAATTTAGCAAAATTGAAAGAAGCATTGAAGAAGTACGGATTAATTAAATAAAGGATTGGAAATGATCAAACTTGCCGTCTCCGGCTGCCAAGGTCGCATGGGTCAACGCATTACAGCATTAGCACTTAAGGATAAGGTCTTTAAGATTTCTGCTTTGTTGGAGAATAAGAATCGTCCAGATGTGCCTTTGATGAGCAGTAATATCCCGGTCAATTTTGATGACAGCGCATTAAAGGGGAGTAAGGTCTTAATTGAATTTACAACTCCTGATGCCACGATGGAGCATTTAAAGTCATGCCAAAAGTATGGTGTGAATATGGTGATTGGTACAACAGGATTATCAAAAGCCCAGATTGCTCAAATTAAAAAAGCTTCCAGCAAGATTGCAATTGTGTTTTCTTCAAACATGTCAGTCGGTGTTAATTTAGTTTTTAGTTTAATTGCTAAAGCGGCTAAGGTAACGGGGAAGAATTATTCCATGCGTTTAGTTGAAACGCATCACATCCATAAAGTCGATGCTCCTTCAGGGACAGCCAAGACCATGGCCGAAATTGCTGAACAATCATCAAAATCAAAAGTCAAAAAGATTGATTCTATCCGTGAAGGCGAAGTGATTGGAGATCATACCATCACTTTTGAAAGTGACGTTGATTTGATTTCTATCCGTCACAATGCCAAAACCCGTGATATTTTTGCCGAAGGTTCATTGGTTGCTGCCAAGTTTCTCGGCAGCAAGAAAAAAGGTTTGTTTAATATGCAGGATGTCTTGGGTTTATAATTTTATAGTGTCATTGCGAGAAACGCAGTGACAAAGCAATCTTAGGAGTCGTAATGTCTACAAGTACCGAATTGAATATCGAATTTTCTGACCGTTTAAAATCTTTACCGCCGTATTTATTTGTTGAAATTGACAAAGCTAAGCGTGCGGCCATGGCTGAAGGTCGTGATGTGATCAATTTAGGGGTAGGAGACCCGGATCAACGTACGCATCAAGTGATTATTGATGCCATGAAAAAAGCAGTAGAAGATGTAAATAATCATCACTACCCATTTGATGCAGGTGTTCCGCAATTGCGTGTTGAGATTGCAAAATGGTTTAAGAACCGTTTTGGTGTTGAATTGGAACCAACCACAGAAATTTATCCATTAATTGGCTCTAAAGAAGGTATTGCCCATTTGCCTTTGGGTATCATCAATCCCGGTGATAAGGTTTTATTAACAGATCCGGCTTATCCAGCCTATCAAGCTGCGATTATCTTTGCCGGTGGGAAAATTGAATATGTAGGTTTAAAAGCATCTAATAATTTCTTACCCAAAATTGAAGATATTGAAAATAGCAAGGATGCTAAAGCTATTTTCGTATGTTATCCTAATAATCCCATTTCAGCGACTGCTGATAAGAAGTTTTATCAAGAGCTCGTGGATGTGTGTAAGCGTAAGGGTATTATCATTGTTTCTGATTTGGCTTATTCCGAAGTTTATTATGATGGCCTTAAGCCACCGAGTATTTTAGAAATCCCCGGTGCCAAAGATATTGCCATTGAATTTCATTCCTTTTCTAAGACCTACTACATGACGGGTTGGCGTTTAGGCTGGGCATGTGGGAATCCCAAATTGGTGGCTGCTTTAGCCAAAGTGAAATCAAATTGTGACTCTGGTGTTTTTAATGCCATTCAGCATGCAGGTATTGCGGCGTTGAATATGGACCAACGTGATATCGAAGACATGCGCCAAGAATACCAAACCCGTCGTGATGCATTAATTAATGGGTTGCGTTCCATTGGTTGGAAAATAGACCCTCCCAAGGCGGCTTTTTATGTATGGGCCAAGATTCCTTCAAAATACAAAGATTCCATGGAATGCGCCAAAGCATTCTTAGATCAAGCTGATATTGTAGTTACTCCAGGCGTTGGTTTTGGTAAACATGGTGAAGGCTACGTCCGCATGGCCATCACCATCCCGCTTGAACGCATCAATCAAGCAGTCACCCGTCTCGCTAAGATCTTGTAAAGGCAAGAATAAAGGTGACGGACACCTTTATTAAAGGTGTCCGTCACCTTTATTCTATCTACTGGAATTAAATGATGGCTATTGTTTATTTGGCATTAGGTTCAAATTTGGGTGATCGGGGGGCGTATATTCAAAAAGCTTTGGATCGCCTTAATGCTAATAAAGTCAAAGTCCTGCGATTATCTTCCATTATTGAAACAGATCCGGTGGGCGGTCCTGCCCAAGATAAATACCTAAATGCCGTTGTTAAAGTTGAAACTGAATTATCTCCGGAGAATTTGCACCGCTGCACTCAATTGATTGAAAATAAATTGGGCCGTATCCGTAAAGTGGTCAATGGCCCGCGCGTGATTGATATTGATATTTTATTGTATGATGATATTAAATTAATCACCAAAGACCTGCGTATACCGCATCCACGGATGTTTGAACGCAACTTTGTCATGAAACCCTTACAGGAAATAGCCCCTGATTTATGCGCATCATTAAATCCGTCCCTCAATTAAGAAAAGCATTGGCAGCTTTTCGCCGGCAAGGCCGCCGTATTGGCTTTGTCCCGACGATGGGGTATTTTCATGCAGGTCATTTGCAACTCATGCGCCAGGCAAAAAAAGCGCATGAAGTATGCGTGGTAAGTTTGTATGTTAACCCGACCCAATTTGCTCCTACTGAAGATTTGGCAAAATATCCACGTGATTTTAAACGTGACTCGTCGATGGCGCGTAAAGAAAATGTTGACATTCTTTTTATGCCGACGGATAATGACATTTATCCAAAGGGTTATTTGACATATGTCGATGTAAAAAGCATTACGGAAGGTTTGTGCGGTCATTTTCGTCCCAGGCATTTTAGGGGTGTAGCCACTGTTGTTGCTAAATTGTTAAACATGGTTTCCCCGGATGTGATGTATTTGGGACAAAAAGACGCACAACAGGTGGCTGTTTTAAAAGCCATGGTACGCGATCTCAATTTTGCTACCACCATTAAAGTGGTAGCGACCGTGCGTGAGCCGGATGGTTTAGCCATGAGTTCGCGTAATAGTTATCTAAGCCCTCAAGAGCGCCATGAAGCAGTTGTTGTGTATAAAGCCTTGATCATGGCAAAGCAAGGCATTAAGCAAGGGGAACGGTCAGCCAAGCGCTTGATAGCGCTCATGGAGAAAATGATTACCCAACAATCTTCCGGAAAAGTGCAGTACATCGCATGTGTAAATGCAAATACCTTAGAACCTGTAACGAAGCTGTCAGGAGAAGTGTTATTGGCCCTGGCTGTTTATATGGGTAAGACACGTTTAATCGATAATCTAACAGTGCGTGTGTGATTAAAACTAAATCAAAAATTCGCGTTGGCATTTTAGGCTGTGGAGCAATTGGCTCACGCATTGCCAAAAGCATCAAAAATGTATGTGACAATCAAGCTATTGTCACCGCATTATTTGATATCAATCCTTCCAAATCAGCACATCTTCAAAAAAGTCTTCCTCAAAAAAATATTGTTTACCATAGCTATCATGAGCTTTTAAATAATTGCGACCTGATGGTTGAGGCCGTCAATGCGCCAGATACATTCTCCTTGGTGCGCCAGGCATTATTGGCCAATAAGGATGTATTGGTCATGAGTGTTGGGAAATTTATTGATGGTGATGCTATTTTAAAATTAGCGCAAAAACAAGGTGTCCGCTTCTTAATACCGTCGGGGGCCATTGCCGGTATTGATGCCATCAAAGCAGCCGCATTAGGGAAGATTCAATCGATCACATTGACAACACGCAAGCCAATTTACGGTTTTGCCGACAATGCTTATGTACAGGCCCGTCGGATAAATTTGTCCCAAATAAAAAAAGAAACAATTTTATTTGAAGGAAACGTCAAAGAGGCTGTAAAATGTTTTCCACAGAACATTAATGTGGCGGCGACGATTGCTTTGGCCTCATCGGCAAAAGATAAAATCAAGATCCGTATCAGTACATCGCCGGATTATAAAGTGAATTCGCATGAGATTGAAGTGGTAGGAGAGTTCGGACGGATGGTGACTAAAACAGAAAATGTGGTATGTCCGGATAATCCAAAGACAAGCTATTTGGCCGTATTGTCTGCGGTTCAAACGTTAAAGCAGTATTTTCAACACATCAACATTGGGACATAATCATAAAATAAGTGTCTCATTAACAAACGAAAGGAGTCACGTTATGGCATCAAAGAAAGTCGCCAAAGTAGGCATTAAGAAGGAAAAGGGGTTCTTATATTTCTTGGATAAGAACGGAGATATCTCTTCTGCTAAAATGGCACGTGGTGGAGCCAAAGGCGGTTCCCCGAAGAAAGTCGCCAAAGTCGGCGTAAAACGTGAAGCTGGTTATTTGTATTTCATCGATAAAGATGGTGACGTTGCGGCTGCTAAGATGGTCCGCGGCGGTTCTAAGAAAAAAGCAGCAAAGAAGCCTGCAGCTAAAAAAGCAGTAAAAAAAGCTCCAGCTAAAAAAGCTAAGAAACGTAAGTAATATTACTTAAGTTGTAATAGCAGGGATTAAAACAAGGACGTCGACGACTTTTAAAAGTTATCGACGTCCTTGTTTTTTTGGTATAATAACACTATGCAAGAAGATATCATTATCCGCGGGGCCCGCGAACATAATCTGAAGAACATTGACTTAACCATCCCACGCAATCAATTTGTGGTGGTGACAGGTTTAAGTGGCTCAGGTAAATCATCGTTGGCCTTTGATACGATTTATGCCGAAGGCCAGCGTCGCTATGTGGAAAGTCTTTCCGCCTATGCAAGGCAATTTTTGGATCAAATGCAAAAACCGGCAGTAGAGCATATTGCCGGATTATCACCAACTATTTCGATTGAACAGAAAACAGTCAGCCGCAATCCGCGTTCAACAGTGGCTACCCAAACAGAAATTTACGATTATTTGCGTTTATTATATGCCCGCATCGGTATTCCTCATTGCTATTCCTGCGGCAAGAAAATAGAGCAGCAAACCAGCCAGCAAATTGTAGATGCGATTTTGGCCTACCCTGCAGAGACAAAGATCAATATCTTGGCCCCCATGATTAGGGGACGCAAAGGTGAATACCGTAACATTGGCCAGCAGGTGATTAAAGCCGGTTTTGCCCGGATGCGTATTGATGGGACAGTTTACGATGCCCAAGAAGAAGTCAAGCTGGACAAATTTAAAATCCATCATATTGAAGTGGTGATTGATCGCCTGACGGTGCGTAGCGATGTGCGCAAACGTTTAAGCGATTCTGTCGAAACGGCATTAAAGATTGGTGAAGGCATCATCCTCATTGATTTTAATGGTCAAAAACCTGATCAATTGTTTAGTGAGAAATATGCCTGTCCTGATTGCGGGACTTCTTTAGGTGAAATAGAGCCGAGGATTTTTTCTTTTAACTCACCGTATGGTGCTTGCCCTGATTGCAATGGTTTAGGGGTCAAGATGGAAATAGACCCGGTAGCTTTAGTGCCGGATGATCAAAAACCTTGGACTACGGCCATTGTTCCCTGGACCAAAGGAAAGCGCGGGTACATGATGTATTACCGTGCGGTATTAAGGGAAATTGCCAATATTTATGATGTTGATCCGCGTTTGCCCTATAACAAGCTCGATAAGAAGTTTAAAGACATTGTATTATATGGTTCGGAAGATGAAGTATGGAACCGTCAATTTGAAGGTGTGGTCAATTACCTGGAGCGTTTATTTACCGAAACAGATAGTGATTGGTTAAAAGAAGAACTATCAACGTTTATGTCCGAACAATCCTGTCCGGCATGTAAGGGTAAGCGTTTAAAGCCCGAATCATTGGCGGTCAAAGTCGGCGATCATAGCATTGTTGATGTGACGGTAAAATCCATTGAAGAAGCCAAGAAATTTTTCGCTGCTCTTAAGCTTACCAAAGATAAAAAAACGATTAGTGAAGAAATCCTTAAAGAAATCAATCGCCGTTTAGACTTTTGCATGAACGTAGGATTGGAATATCTAACTTTAGACCGTAAAAGTGCAACACTTTCCGGCGGGGAAGCGGAGCGTATCCGTTTAGCTACCCAAGTCGGATCAGGTTTAGTCGGGGTCATTTATGTGTTAGATGAGCCCAGTATTGGACTGCATCAAAAAGACAATGACCGTTTATTGGCCACATTGCATGCCTTGCGTGATTTGGGTAATACGTTGATTGTTGTAGAACACGATGAAGATACTATCCGGCGTGCCGATTATGTGATCGATTTAGGCCCTGGCGCCGGTGAATACGGTGGCAGCATCATGTATGCCGGAGATGTGAAAGGTTTGATTAAAAGCAAAGACTCATTGACGGGGCAATACCTCAATGGTTCTTTTGTTATCCCAGTGCCTAAAACCCGTCGGCAAGCCGTTGATGGCCAGTATTTAACAATTATCGGTGCGCGTGAACATAATCTAAAAAATATTGATGTGCGCATTCCTTTAGGAACATTGGTATGTGTTACCGGTGTTTCCGGATCCGGTAAATCAACGCTTGTTGAAGATATCCTTTACAAAGTACTGGCCAAGGAGATCAATGGGGCAAAAGACAAGCCCGGTCTTTTTAAGAAAATTGATGGCATTGAACATTTGGATAAAGTGATCGTCGTTGATCAATCACCCATTGGGCGTACGCCGCGTTCTAATCCTGCGACGTACACCGGTGTTTTCAGCGACATCCGCGATTTATTTGCCCAATTACCTGAATCTAAAATGCGGGGGTATAAACCTGGGCGTTTCAGTTTTAATGTGAAGGGTGGCCGTTGTGAGGCTTGCGGCGGCGATGGGATCAAGAAAATTGAAATGCACTTCTTGCCGGATGTGTATGTGGAATGTGAAGTGTGTAAAGGCAAACGGTTTACCGAACAAACATTAGAAGTGCGTTATAAAGATAAAAATATTGCCGATGTGCTCAATTTATCGGTAGTAGAGGCACTAGAAGTTTTTGATAGTTTTCCGCGCATCAAGAATGTATTGGCCACCTTAAATGATGTGGGCTTAAGCTATGTCCGTTTAGGCCAAGCCGCGACAACTTTATCCGGTGGTGAAGCCCAGCGTGTTAAATTGGCCAGTGAATTATGTAAACCGGCAACGGGAAATACTTTTTATATATTAGATGAACCTACGACCGGCTTACATTTTGCGGACGTGGATAAATTACTTACTGTTTTACAACGCCTTGTTGACCGTGGCAATACCGTATTGGTCATTGAGCATAATTTGGATGTGATCAAGAGTGCCGATTATATTATTGACCTCGGGCCTGATGGGGGAGATAAGGGCGGGCAATTGGTGGCCAGCGGTACTCCTGAAGAAATCATCAAACACCCAAGCTCACATACCGGCGTCTATCTTAAAACTTTTCTCACTAAAAACCGCTGAGCTTGCTATAATGCTAAAATGTTTCGACGGGTAAATTGCCATTATTGGGTCATTTGTTTATTATTATTAACCTCACCAGCCATCGCTGATCCCCAGCCGGAAGAGCTTCTTACTGCCGCTAGCCAGGCTTTTCATAATGGTTTTTCAGATGTCACCATCCGTTACTGTGAAGATTTTCTCCAGCAATTTCCGGATGATCCCAAAGTAGCAGATATTAAATTTTTGCTTGGGCAAAGTTATTATTTACGCAATCGTTATCATGATGCATTGGCCGCTTTTCAATCCCTCAGTAGTGGAACCACAAACCAAGACGGGGTAACATTTTGGTTGGGGGAATGTTATTTAAAATTAAAACAAAATGATTTGGCTAAAGAGCAATACAATCAAGTGATTAATCATTTTGGATCATCGACCTATGCGGTCAGTGCTATGTATTCATTAGGCTGGCTTTATTTGGAACAACGGAATTACTCCCTCGCGCGCCAAACATTTGAACGTTTATTCACCGCTTATCCTGCTAATCCATTGGCGGAAGATTCATGGCTAAAAGCCTCTGAAGCGGCATTAAATGCCAATGATTGGACAGGGGCTGTGAATTTATTGAAACGTTATTTGGCGAGTTATCCACAAACTTCCCATCAAACAGAAGTCTTTTTTAATTTGGGTGAATGTTATTACAACTTAGAAAATTATCCACAAGCCTTAGAATCTTACCAGAAGGCAGTGGTAACGGGGAATCAACCGGCCATTAAACTGTCAGCGTATATTGGCCAATTATGGTCTTTATCAAAATTGAATAAAGTTAATGATTTGCAAGGCCTTGCCAAAACCGCCAATGCTTTAGCGCAACAATACCATTTACCTAATGACGATTTACTCATGGCCTTAGGCAGTATCTTTTTTGAGGCAGGGGATTATGCGAGTGCATTGGCCAATTACGAAGAATTTATCCGTACGAAACCAGGCTCACCGCAGCTTGATGAGGCTTATTTAGGCAGGGCCAATATCTTTTTTGCCATGAAACGTTTTGATGAAGCTGCCCAAGATTACCGACGATTATTAGATATACCAGACAGCGAAATTGCTCAAAAAGCCCATTTCGGTTTAGGATGGTTATTAATCAAACAAGGCCATGCGGATCAGGCATTTCCTTATTTTAAAAGTGTTGTAGAAAAATCTGATGATCCCGTGATTAAATCCAATGCCTTGCTGCAAATGGCTGATGCTTACCAGGATGTTGGTCAATTGGATCAAGCATTGGATCAATACCAGCATTTGATCAATGACAATCCGGATTTATCGAATAAAGATTATGTTATATACCGCATGGCCATGGCGTATTTAAAAAATGACCAGCCGGATAATGCGTTAAAAAAGTTTGATGAATTAAAAAGCGAATTTCCTCAGAGCGTTTATTTGAGTGACATGAATTATTATCAAGGCGTCGCGGCTTTTAAAAAAGGTGATTGGGCGCCCGCAGCCTTAGCCATGGAGAATTTCTTAAAAGGTTTAACAAAGCCGAGCGACTTTACCCCCCAAGCTAATTACATCATGGGTATTTCACTCATGAATGTGAAACAAACGGATGAAGCATTAAAGATATTCCAGAAAATCTTGAGGCTTTATCCGGAGAATACGGTCGTCGCAAAAAATGCTGATTTAGGTATTGCCCGTTGTTATGTGGATTTAGATCAACCCAGTGAAGCCCAAAAACGTTTTAAGATTATTGTTTTTAAATACCCTAAATCCGATGCTGCTTTTGAAGGATTGGTATGGTTGGGTAAAAATGAATTAAAAAATAATAATCCTACTCAAGCGGTAGCCTATTACCAACAAGCCGTTGATGGGTATCCTGGATATCATGGCATTGAGACCGTGTACTATGAGCTGGCACAGGCTTATGAATTATTGGGTGATACGGACCATGCCTTGCAAATGTATCGTCGGGTAACCATTGATGAAGCATTAACGGCCAAGGCCCAGTTGGCCATGGCAGAGTTGATGGCCAAAGATATTAATGCCAATCAGGCGATTGATGCATATCAACGTGTGATCAACTCATATCCTGATTATGCCCGTGAAGCATCCATCCGCTTAGGGCAGCTTTACCGTAATATGCAGCAATATGAAAAAGAATACCAGGTTTACACCAATGCATTGAAGTTAACGCAAGGCAAGTCGGGTATATCAAATGCCCAATTGCAATTTAGTTTGGCAGATACATTGGAACTCATGAGCCGCATGGAAGAAGCCATTGAACAATATTTGGCGATAGGGCAGATGAAGGAACAGGACAATGCCTGGATGATTAAAGCTTATTTAAGGGTCGCAAAGATTTATGAAGATAATCATGATTGGCAAGCCGCCCGGTTGACCTATCAAAAAATCGTTTCTTTTAATACCGATGAATCAAAGTATGCGCAAGAGCGGCTGGATTGGATTAAAACAAACACAGGGCATAAAAATTAAGTGGAGGAAGCATGTCAGTTGATTTAATGAATCTTTGGTCTATTTTTATTAAGGGCGGGCTTGTGATGTGGCCGTTATTAATTTTATCTATTTTATCCGTGACCATCATTATTGAGAAATGGTTGGTATTGCATGGGGTGCGCCGCACATGGAAATTGTCACGGGATAAATTTTTTGCGTTGGTTGAAGAGTTTAAACTAAAAGAGGCAGCCATTTATTGTGACCAATTTTCTCCCTTAATGGGGCGGCCATTAAAATCGGGTATTTTAAAATATGGCTCTTCGAAAGAAAGTATCATGACCGTGATGGAGCAGGCCATTGCTGTTGAAGCCAATGATATCAAGCAACGGATGGGTTTATTGGCGTGTATTGTCAATTTAGCGCCGGTATTAGGTTTATTGGCGACGACCATAGGGCTGACAGTTGTTTTTCACGCGGTGCATATGCGTTCTAATGCATTGAATCCATTAAGCTTAGGTGATATGTCTTCCGGTATCTGGCAGGCATTGGTGGCAACATCTTTTGGGCTTGGGGTAGGGATTATTGCTTTTGTGGGGCATGCATTTTTGGCCCAACAAATCAATGACCTCTTTACTGATACCGAAGAAAGTATGCAGGCATTAGCGAATGTTTTGCATAGTCATTGGGAAGGTGAACATGCGCGTTGAGTTTAATATTTGGCAGCCGATTGTTTATACAGGATTGCTAAATTTTATTTTAATCATGGTGATGTTGGTGATGGCTACTAGCATCATGGCCACGCCTGCTGGTGTGACATTAAATGTGTCGGGTGATGCGCCGATAGTAAAAAACAATATTTCTATCGACATCAAAATCACTGCAGAAAATGTGCTTTATGTCGACGGTAAAGTCATGACCATCAATGAACTGCGCCGTGTCCTTGCTTCTCCGCAATTACGGGGCGGTGTTATCAATATCCGTTCTGATAAACGTTCTTCCATGGGGCGTGTCATGGATGTGTTAGGGTTATGCCGCGGTATTATTCAAGGACAAGTGAATGTCACCAGTTTGGAATAAAATCCTCATCACCGTAACATTGTTGCATTTGATTGCATTGAAAGTATGCTGGGTAGGATTGGCTGTCCCGGCACCAGGAGCACAGGCCAGTTTTATTTATGCGGATAAGCGTCTAACTGCAGATGCGCCTAGTTTGCCGCAAGGTGACCAGGACCAGGAAATTACCAGTTTTATTCCAGCTCATTCCCAGGAAGATAATACACCGTGGCGTCTGTTAAAACAGCCTAAAAAGGACATGCGTGATGTTCGCTTGGGACTATAATACTTTTTCTATTGTCTTAGTAATACTGCCAACAGCCCTTGTTTTAGTGGCATGGATGATCTATACTTTAACTAGGATGAAGCGTTTGGAAGATCATGCGTCTAAACGTTTAAAGCAGTGTCCGTATTGTGCTTATGTGTTTGTAAATATGCGCCGTGAGTCATTGGCCAGGTGTCCGTGTTGCGGTAGTTTCTTAGAAGAGGGGCTTGTATGAAGAACGTGTGTAAACGGCTTAACAATAAATCCGGCATTGTCATGCTGATGGTATTAATGGTGGTCATCGTATTGATGATTTTAAGTGTCTCCATTTTATCATCCAGCCTTAATAAAAATTCTTCTTCGCAAGGCCAATTAAATGACATTAAATGTGAGCAATTGGCCAAGGGCTATTTTTGGAGAGACCATGCCAATGGGGCCATAGCTCCGGGAACATTTACCCTGCCTAAAGATGCCGATGGTAAAGTCTTTACCATCACGGTCACAGGGACAAATCCCTACACCTACCAATGCCAGTATCAGTAGATTATCTGTACTAAAAATTTCCCCAATACGCGTTGACAACAAGGCTTAAGTGAGGTCTAATTTATATGAGTATATAGACCTATGGCCAATACAAAAAAGATTAGTCTTTTCTGGGAAGAAAAGCAAATTACCCTCCTTGAGGTTGATAGAAATCAACCTGTTCAAAGCCATGTCATTGACTTAAATGCCATTTATTCTGAAGCTGCTTTTAGCGCCGGGTTGACCGAAGAAATACAAACAGTTGCATTAATCCAAAAAACATTGCGTGAGCTGCGTATTGAAGCGGCAGATACGTCATTGGCATTATGTAACCGTGATGTCATTTTACGGTCCTTTGTGATTCCTGCGTTAAAAACCAATGAAATTCAAACCGCCGTGCAGTTTGAAGCCAAGAAATATATTCCATTTGATATTAATGAATTGCGCTATACATTCCACAGCATTCCTTTTACAGAGAATAAAACTAAGCGTTTGCGGGTGACTTTATATGCCGTCCGTAAAGAAACATTAGATAAGTATGAACGTATCATTAAACAAACAGGGTTAAATTTATTGACCTGTGAGCCTGCTGCCGTAGGCCTGTGCCGGACAATGCTGTATCAAAAAGACATTACCTTAGACGCGCGGGTCGCTATTTTAGATATCAATGATCAAAATGGTTGTATTTATTTTATCGACCGTGGGATCGCTGTATTTATTCGTGAATTCCAATTGAGTGTTGCCACCGTGAATGTATTAGACCCTGCCGAAGAAGCAGAGTTGATTAAGTCACGGATCTTTAATGAAATCCGTAATTCTTTTGATTTCTTTAATCGCCAGCATAGTGAGCAAGTCAATCAGTTATTGATTTACGGGAACGATAAATTTAGTGAAATTATCCATGAATTTGCCGATGAATTAGGTGTCAATGTCCGCCGTTACAGTGCCAATTTAATAAGTCCGTTAAAAACGTTTAGCGGCATTGCCTTGATTAGCAGTTATGGTTTATTGATTCCACCTGTTGCGGGTGGCGCTCCTGTATCAGACCTGTTGATTAAGCAAAAATCAACCAAAGATTCAGCATCAAAGAGTAGTGCTATTTCCATTAACATTGATTTGAAAGAATTTGCACCGGTAATTAATGTGGCTATTGGGGCGGCAGTTTGTTGCGCAGCTTTTTTTGGATATTTGTATTTTCAACAACAAGAACTAAATAAACAGATCGATGCTTTATCTTCCCAGCAGGGCGAATTTACGGCCGATACTACCGATACTATTCAAGGAAAAATCACTAAGTTTAATACGGACGAAGACGCAATAAAAAAGGTCCGTTTAAAAACCGACCTGAATGTATTAACAGCGTTGATTGCGCAATATGTTCCTGAAGGGATGTGGTTAGACGGGTTGGATGTTAAGTTTGCCGGTGAAGATGATAATACGGTCAACCTGAATTTTAAAGGTAATGTCTATTTGCCGGATGTGAATATGCAGATTAAAACAGTAAATACGTTCTTGGCCAAGTTGCGTCAAGATAAAGAAATATCAAAATATTTTCATAAAGTGCAACTTCAATCGATCCAACGGCAAGAAAATAACAAAGTAACAAGCACTGTGTTTGAGGTTCGTTGTTTCTAGGTATATAAATTATGATCGATTTTAAAAAATTAACTCAACCGGTTGATACGAAAAATGTGGACACTGGTGCTTTGTTAGAGGGTTTGGCCGGGCAAAAGGTGATGATTGCTAATATCGTTGTTATCGTGATTGCATTGGTTGTCGGTTATATGATGTTTAACAACTATCTCAGCAAAAAAGCCCAGGCCGAACAGAGCATGAATGATTTGCATCATAAATTAGATACGATCGCCAGTTATAAAGTGTCTAAGAAACAATTTGATGATTTTAAAGACAGTATTCCTAAGGCCGTGGATGAAGATAGTTTAGTCAATAAATTGTCCGACGACGCTGTGCAAAGTAATGTAGAGATTGTGTCATTTTCTCCGGTAACAACAAGTTCATTCACGTATTATGACCTTGCTTCCGTTGATATTAATGTGCATGCGAAAGGATTTAAAGAATTAGTGTTGTTCATGCAAGCGGTGGAAAAAGAGTCGATGGCATTGCGGATCGAGAATTATCGTTTTGGTACTTTTACTGCTGATAAAGGTCAGGATTTGGCCTTACGGGTATCCACCATTAAGGTAAAAACGCAATGATAATGCAGCAATTCTTTTTTATCGGTGTTTTGTTGATCGCTTCCGGTGTTTGGGCGGATGATCAGGCGAGTACGACGGCAACAACGGTTGACGTCAATGCTATTTTAAGCAATGCCAAGAATCCTTTTCAATCACAACTGCCTTCGCCACCGGCACCGGCAATAGTGGACCAATTGAAACAAAACCCTACGCCGAATGATAATTCAGGAAACAATGCCAGCAGTGCTGCTGCGCCTGTACCGCCTCCTGAGCCTCAAAAACCTAAGGTTTCTATTGAGGGCATTGTTTGGTCGGATACAATACATCAAGCGATTATTAATGGCCAAGTGGTAGGAGTAGGGGATGAAATCAATGGTATTCAGATCAAGCAGATACAGCGTAGTGGTATTACGGTGACTTATAAGAATAAAGATTTTTTTTATACAATTGAATAACCCTTCGAAAGGGGAAATATGTTAAGAATTATTACATCAATATTTATGCTGGTAATGTTCATTGGTCCGTCATTGGCAGAGCAAGATGCCGATAGTCATTTTGTTTATCAGGATTATTCAAAACGCATCTCAATGGATTTTAAAGATGCAGCGTTGATTGATGTATTAAAGATATTTTCTAAGCAATCAGGCAAGAACTTTATTGCCGCGAGCGATATTTCTAATAAAACCGTCACCTTGTTTTTTGACAATATCCCGTTGGAAGATGCTTTAAATAAAATCCTCGATGCTAATAACTTAACTTATGAAGCATCCGCCGATAGCGATGTTTTTATTGTAAAAGCCAAGGTTGATGCAGGCACAAAGGTGATAACAAAAGTTTTTGAACTCAAATATGCGACGGTAAGTTCGTCAAAATTAAACAGCACTATTTCGATTTCTAGTGCAGCTTCTTCCTCATCAAGTTCATCTAGCGGTTCCTCTTCAGGTTCCTCATCAGGTTCATCATCGTCAGGAACATCAGGAGGGACTTCATCGGCAGGTTCTTCATCAAGTTCGACAGCGTCTTCGGGAGGTTTATTATCAGCAGTGCAAGCAGCCTTATCCAAGAACGGGAATGTGATCGAAGATCCTCGGACAAATAGTTTAATCGTTACTGATATGGAACAACAATTTCCTATTATTGAAGCCACCATTACCCAACTTGATGTCCCAGTTGCTTCTATTTTAATTGAAGTTGAAATGCTTGATGTATCGAAAAGTACGTCAGATAAAGTGGGTATTAGTTATGGTCAAACTCCCATTGCATTTAATGGTGGAACCCGTTCTATCCTTGCCCCCTGGAATCAGGACCAATTGATTAATAAAGGGGCATTTGCTTTTGCCGGAGCTCAATATACCGCAGGCCTTCTTGATGCTAGCGGAATGTCTGCAGCATTAGATTTTATGCGCAGCCGTACAGATTCTAAGAATCTTGCTCATCCACGGATCATGACATTAAATAATCAAACTGCTGAAATCAAAATATCCACCAATGAAACAGTTGGTATTACAACAGTGACGGATAATAGCCAAAGTGGTAGTTCCAATACTTCCGTTGAGCCTGAACGTGTGCAAACAGGCGTTTTCTTGACAGTAACGCCACAGGCCAATATTGAAACAGGTGAAATTTTATTAGCCGTATACCCTAAAGTTATTCAAGCTCAAGCAGCATCAATTACTGGCCCAAATAAACAGGAATTTAAAGATCCGGAAGAGCGCGGGACACAGTCTATTTTACGCGTTAAGAATGGGCAAACCATCATGATTGGCGGTTTACTGCGTGAGAATTCTACAAAAGTCACTACTAAGTTGCCATTTTTTGGGGACATTCCGATACTAGGTGCTGTATTTAGGCACAAAAGTGAAGATAAAGGCCAGCGGGAATTAATTATTTTTATTACGCCGCATATTGTTGATGAGAATAGCATGGATGCTTCAAAGTTACGCCGGCGCATGGATGGTAAAGCGGACACGGTCACCGAGCCATTAAACCGTGCAGAGTTAATGAATAAATCTCTTAATATTATTGAATCATCGCGGTAAAAAATTATGGCACGTTTGCGCATTGGTGAAATTTTAATTAAACAAGGCTTGCTGACAGAGGCACAGCTGTTAGAAGCCATGAATGTCCAAAAAAGCCAAAAAGGCCGCCTGGGTGAAGTTTTAATTAAATTAGGAATGATTAAAGAAGAAGACTTGGCTGCGGCATTAGGTGCTCAATTGATGTTGCCATTTGCGCCATATAGTTCAGGCTTATTACGTCCACGTTCCGATCAAAATCTAGACAAAGTCATTTCAATGGACTTTGCCCGCAAGAATTTTATTTTACCACTATCAAAACAAGCGACCGTGTTAACATGTGCGGTATTTGATCCTTTAGATTATGTCATGCAAGATAATTTAAGGATCATGACCGGTTGTGAGTTAAACTTTGTCGTCGCAACCAAAACAGATTTAAACAAAGCCATTAATGATTTTTATTTGACCAGTTCCAAAAGCGCCGGTGATCAGCGGTCAACATTGCTTGACCGTGTGGTGGAAAAAACATACGTTGATATCGACGACCGTCATTCCATCACGATTAAGCCATCGTCGGATGCTGAGCTTAGTATTGATAAGCTGATTGCTAAAGCCGAAGAAGCGCCTGTTGTGAAATTAGTTGATTTGATCATTCGCCAGGCCATTGATGAAAAAGCCAGTGATATTCACGTTGAGCCTTTTAAAGATAAACTTGAAATTCGCTACCGCATTGACGGGGCTTTGTACCAAATTCCTCCGCCGGCGGCCCATTTAACCCTGCCCATTATTTCACGGATTAAAATCTTAGCTAAAATGGATATTGCAGAAAAACGATTGCCCCAAGATGGTGCTATTTCCGCTAAGCTCGAAGACCGTGTGGTGGATATCCGTGTATCGACTGTTCCGACGGTACATGGTGAAAAAGTCGTTATGCGTTTATTGGACAAGGGAGCGGTCAAATTAAATTTGGAAGGATTAGGGTACGACAAAACACAATTGGCCTTGATACGCAAAGCGTTAAATTCTTCCTATGGGTTATTTTTTGTGACAGGACCAACAGGGAGTGGTAAATCAACCACCCTTTATTCCTGTTTGAGTGAAATCACCGATCCTACGATCAATATCATGACCGCTGAAGACCCTGTTGAATTTAAAATTGACGGGATTAATCAAGTAGGGATGAAAACAGATATCGGTTTAACATTTGCCAATACATTACGGGCTTTCTTACGCCAGGATCCGGATGTGATCATGGTGGGGGAAGTGCGTGATTTAGAAACAGCTCAAATCTGTGTGCGTGCCGCTTTAACAGGGCATTTGGTATTAAGCACGCTGCACACTAATGATGCGGCTTCCGCCATTACGCGTTTGATGGATATTGGTGTTCCGCATTATTTGCTAACGCCTTCTTTGGTCATGATTGTTGCCCAGCGCTTGGGACGTAAATTATGCCAGAAATGCAAAGAGCCCTATGAACCCACCGAACGCGTTTATGGTGACTATACACTTAAAGCAGATTTGATTTATAAAGCCAAAGGTTGTGATGAATGCAATCACACCGGTTATAAAGGACGCTTGGTATTGGCCGAAACAATGGCCATCAGCGATGAAATTCGCCGGATGATGTCAAAGAATGCGACCTACAATGAAATCAAAGATGCTGCCCGTAAAAATGGCATGGACACATTATTTGAATCTGCCATGAAAAAAGTAGAAGAAGGCATCACTAGCATCGACGAAGCGTTGGGAATAACACTTACCTAAGATACAATTGTCATCCCCGCGAAAGCGGGGATCCATTTTTAAAGAAATTATGCCCCAATTCATCTACATCGCCAAAGACATCAACGGCAAGACCCGTACCGACACGGCAGAAGCCTTGGATGAACAGGTATTGGCAGAACGCCTGCAGGCTGAAGGTTATTTTATTCTCAGCATTAAATCCACCTCAATGGCTGATCATGCGCCTAAAAAGGTCATTGAAGGCAGCTTGCCTAAGTATTCGCATAATGGTGTTAAATTGGATGATTTGGTGGTGTTTTCAAGGCAATTGGCCACCATGCTTGAGGCAGGTGTCACCTTGATGCGCAGCTTGTCTATTATTGCGAGTCAAATTCAAAGTAAACAATTGGCAGATATTGTGTATGAAGTACTAAAAGATGTTGAACAAGGAAAGTCATTGAGTGCTGCATTAGCCAAACATCCAAAAGTTTTTAATCAATTTTGGGTATCTTTGGCGGAGGTGGGGGAAGCGTCCGGTACCATGCCAATGGTATTAAATAAGCTCGCTAATCACATGCAACAGCAAGCCTATTTTCGGGGCATTATTGTTTCCGCATTAATTTATCCGGGAATTTTGTTTACCATTTGTATTGGCGCTATATTTTTCTTTGCCTTGGTCGTGGCCCCACAGTTTGAAAGTATATTTGCATCCATGCATGCCAAGTTACCACCGGTCACTGCAGCGGTCTTGGATTCTTTTAATTTTATTAAGAAGAATTACTTATTTATAGGTATGGGTATTGCTGCGTTGGTTTATGCGTTTAATTTTTGGCGGAGCAAACCAACAGGGCGCTTAGCGGTTGAACAAACATTATTAAAGCTTCCGGTTGTTGGTGAAATCCAACGTTTAATTTTAGTGGAACGTTTTACAGCACAAATGAGTATTTTAACCGATTCCGGTGTGCCGATCTTAAATGCGTTAGAAATCACCGAACGCATGATGGAAAACATGATTGCCGAGGGCGTAGTAAAGAACTTACGGGAACAAATCCGTAATGGAAAACCTTTTGCTGAATCCATGGATGAACAGCAATTCTTTCCATCCATGGCCGTACAAATGGTCAAGGTGGGGGAAGAAACAGGTGAATTGGGAAAAATGTTTAAGCATGTAGCGTCCTTTTACCAAAGCAAAGTGGAAGATTTTATGAAACGTTTTGGTGTTATCATTGAACCCTTCATGCTTGTTTTTATGGCTGCTATTATTGGGTTAATTGTAGTCTCCATGTTTTTACCTTTATTCAAGCTTGGAAATGCAGGTGGCGGTCATTAAGCAAAGTTTTTGGGTAGATAGATTTCTTACAGGATTCCTAGAGGGGAGAAATTTTAACATTAAATTTCTCCTCATTTTATTTTTATTAGGTTTTGTTAATTTTAGCGGAAGTCTCCACAATCCTTTCCTGTTAGACGATAGTATTCATTATTTAAATGAGAAGAAGCAAAATCCAAAATTCATACTTTATAATTTTATCCCGGATTTATTGAATAAACCTGGTTTTGAAGACTATGAGAATAATTATGGGTATTATCGACCGCTGACCCATTCTTTCTATGCAGCACAAGCGATCCTTTTTAAAGAGCACCGTGTTTATTATGAGCTGTTTTGTATCATTGCTTTTGTATTATGCTGTTATTCAATTTATTGTTTCTTGTTCCTTGTAACTGCCAATAGATTTGCAGCCGCGGTGGCTGCATTATTGTATTTATTGCATCCATTTAATGGGCTATGCGTCAATTATAAGACTGCGTGTATTTTTTCTCTTCAAATTATCCTTTTTAATGTGATATTTATCCATGTCATCAAACGTTTCAAAGAACCGCGTCGAGTTATAAATCCTGGTATTTATCCAGCATTGCTTTTTTTGTATGTATTGACCCTGTTAATGCATGAATTGGCATTTGTATTTCCATTTTTTATGGTTGTATTTTGGTTATTAAACCCCAAGTACGTGAATAAGAAATCATTCTGGTTTTTATTCGGTTTCGTGGCTATTGCCGCATGTTATTTTATTTTTCGTTCTAAATTCGCCAATATCAATTCGAGTTTTTTGGGAGCGGTGTTTGGTTATAAGATTTCGTGGCTAGAATTTTGTTCTGCCTATGCCCGCATCATCCGATGGGTCCTTGTTAAGCTGTTTTATCCAACACATATATTTATTCAATCTACTACGCTTATTGATAAACACATGACCCAGTCTTGGGCATGGGTTTTTATGTTCTTTGTCGCCTTAGCAGCTTATGGTGCCTATTTTTGGCAAAAGCGCAGTAATGTTTATTTGTTTTGTTGGTTAATATTTTTATCGGGCTTTATTATATCGATACCCGGCACCTATTATGGCGTTAAGACAGGCCTGCTATTCTTTGAACCGCATTGGATTTTTTATACCAATATAGGTCTTTTTGCATTAGGTGGGGTGGTGATAGAAAGACTTAGGAAAGCCAATGTTATGTTGGCTTTATTGTTGTTAGGATTTCTTTGTCTTTCATTGGTATATTTCAGCGCCCAACAAAACAAGCTTTATAATAATTTGATACGGTATTTTACCGTATGGTCGCAGGAAACTCCAGGTTATGAGTTGCCGGTCACCGGTTTATGTGGTGCATTGGTGGCTAATGGAAATGTTGATGAAGCTATTGTTTGTAATAAGACTTTATTGGGATCTCCACGGGAATCGATGGCACAGGTGAACTTAGCTTATATCTATTTTGATAAGAAAGATTATCCAACAAGCAGTAAGTATTTTCAGGCGCTTATCGATGCAAAAACTTCCATGAGTATTGCCTATGAAGGTCTTGCTGCTATTGCGATGAGGAATGATGACTATAATAAGGCGGTTGATTTACTGGAAAAGGCCCGAAACTATGATAAACTATCATTAGGGATACTTTTGAAAGAAGTCGATGCTTTATTGGTACTTAAAAAGGTAGAGAGAGCAGCGCAAATATTAGAGAAAACTGTTGAGTATTATCCGTCAGATGCTACTATTAAATTAGTAGAGATTAAATTGCTGTTTCAATTAAATAAACAGCAGGAAGCCAGAAGTAAGGCTTTTGAATTGATTCACGTTTCAACAGATGTTGCAGTGTTGGTAAAGTTGACAACACTTTTATTAGTCAATAGAGCAGAAGATTTAGCCCAAGTGGCATATATTAAGGCTTTTAATATTAATAAAGTCTTAACGCAGGATTTAACTAAGGAAACGGTAGCAAATTTCGGTATAATAAATAAAAAATAAAAAAGGAAGAAAAATGAAAAACACACTAAACAAATCAGGTTTTACACTTATTGAAATCATTGTCGTTTTAATTATTGTTGGTATTTTAGCGGCTATTGCATTGCCTAACTTATTTAACAATATTGAGCGTAGCCGTGCCAATGAAGCGATCACAAACGTTTCTGCATTTAGACAACAAGTTGATGCCTGTATCACCACTGCTGCTGGTGTTAGTACAAATTGTGGTACGAATATCATTACCCTACCTACCCAAGCTTCAAACTTTACTTACACGATTGTCGGTATCGGTGCTGCTGGTGGTGCAACAATCGCTGGTCAAAGTAATAGA
>Ga0206954_1069_pt1 | contig 28009 bp, 24 predicted proteins | sample Alteio_BWOrgHeat_37_FD_153250 | JGI IMG/M metagenome (GOLD analysis project Ga0206954, IMG submission 153250) | Enriched cells from forest soil in Barre Woods Harvard Forest LTER site, Petersham, Massachusetts, United States -... | ecosystem: Environmental > Terrestrial > Soil > Temperate forest >...
GTGGCAGGCATTTCGTTCAGCGATATCCTGATGGTATTTATCTGCAATGTGTTTACCGGCATCTTTGCCGAAGCGCTGAAATATGAGCGCGCCATCGCACTCACCGGCAGTATCTTCCTGCTCGCGCTGGGTATTTACTCCTGCTTTTTCAAGAAACCGGCCGTTACGGAAGAAAAGGATATTATTCTTCCCAATAAAGTATTCAAGCAGCATGAGCTGCTGGCAATGTCTGTTTCGGGCTTCCTGATGAACCTTCTGAACCCGGGTGCACTGTTGTTCTGGTTTGCCTGGTCGGCCGCCATACTGGCGGATTCCAAAAGTGCTCCGCATCCCATTCAATACCGCATCCTGGTATTTGGTACCTGCCTGTTGTTCCTTCTCTCCACCGATATCGCCAAAGTATTGCTGGCGGGCAAACTGAGGTCCAAGCTCACGAAGAAAAACATGCACCGGATCGACCAGGTACTGGGAGTGGTGCTGATCGGGTTTGGTATCGCGTTGATGTGGGGTGTATTCCGGTATGGCAAGTAGCGGAGATCATTCTTCCAACCCACTCACTTCGGAGATAATGCTGCACAGGCCCTCGAAACTCGAGGGTTTTGTAATGAACCTGGCCGCTCCGAGCGACTGCAGCTCTTCCCTGTCTCTGTGAAATGAGGTGGTGCTGTAAATGATCACGGGAACCCCGGCCAGATCATCTCTTTTCCTGATCTCCTCGAGGCACTGCCTTCCGTTGATCCTGGGCATATTCAGATCGAGAAAGATCACATCCGGCAGTACGGCGCCGGGCGCAAGCAGTTGTTTCAGGGCATCTTCGCCATCCAGGGCCGTGCTGCAGTTGATACGCGCATCTACCCGGCTGGCGGCTTCCATGAAAAGACCCAGTTCATCGGGGTCGTCGTCAACGATCAGGAAACGAAGCAATTTTTGCGACATAGGACGCGTAAAAATAGATATATTTCGTATACGCCATAAACAGGATTGGAAAGCATTATTTTTTAATTTTGAAGGAGGCGCCCATTAATTTTTCTCCCGTGGAAAGACAATATCCAGCTCAACCGACATCTTCACCCAAAATCTCGCTAAGCGGGGATAGTCGCCCGGGTCTCATGCTGGATGCAGTGCCGTCCCTGATCGCCTATATAGATAAAGACGGATACTACGGGGAGGTCAATGCGGCTTATGCTGCCTGGGCGCAACTACCTCCTGCGGAGATCACCGGGAAACATCTCGCCGATATCCTGGGCCCGGAAGTGTTACTGGAGATAGAACAGTACGTGGCGGCGGCACTGAGGGGCGAGAAGGTGGAGATCGAGATGATCATTCAGCATACGGGGAGGTATGTGGAAGCCACGTATGTACCGCATTTTGAACCGGCCGGACACGTGGTGGGGTTCGTGGCCGTGATTACCGATATCACCGAAAAGAAAAAAATTGAAGAAGCGCTCGCCGCGAGCCGTGCCGACATGGGCCGGTTCCTTTCCGAACTGCAGCAGAAAGAAGAACGGTTGCGCATGGCGGTGGAATCTACCAGTCTCGGCACCTGGGACTTCAACGCCATCACGGGTGAGCTAAACTGGTCTGACCAGTGTAAAAAGATCTATGGTCTTAGCCCCGACCGCGAAGTGAATTATGAAATGTTCAGCGACCATATCTTTCCCGCCGACAGGCAGCGGGCAGAAGAGGCGATCCTCCAGGCACAGGACCCTGCAGGCGACGGACGCTACAATATCGAATACCGCATCCTGAAATTCGATGACCGGGAGGTGCGCTGGATACGTGTAAGAGGGAAGGTCTTTTTTAAGGACGAAACGGCCGACCGGTTTATCGGTACCGTGGTGGATATCACCGACGAGAAAAGGCGGGAAGAGCTGGAAATGGAAGGATTGAACCTCTTGCGCAGGAATGAAGAGTTGTTTCGCACGGTGGCAGATACGGCACCGGTGATGATATGGATGACGGACACCGAACAACGCTGTACTTTTCTCAACCGCAGTGCGCTTGATTTTACCGGCCGCACGATGGAAGAAGAATATGGCCTGGGATGGATGGATGGAATTCACCCTGAAGACAGGGAACAGTTCAGAAAAAATTACGATGAAGCCGTGAAGGCGCGCCGGCGCTTTTACCTGGAATACCGGATACTACGGCATGACAGTGAATACCGGTGGGTATATGATGCCGGGGTACCGCGTTACAGCCAGGATGGCGCGTTTGAAGGGTATATCGGTTCGTCTATGGACATCGAGAACCAGAAGATGCTGGCCGGTGCACTGGAAAAAGAAGTAGAGAAAAGAACGCGGGACCTGAAGGAGGCAAACATCCAGCTGGAACGCTCAAATGAAGAACTGGAGCAGTATGCGTACGTCGCGAGCCATGACCTGCAGGAGCCGCTGCGCAAGATCCGGATATTTGCGGGCCGGATTGCGGAGAAGGACCGGCTGGACACAACCAGCCAGGCCTATTTCGACAAGATCGTTTCAGCTGCGACAAGAATGGAAACACTGATCAACGATGTACTTGATTATTCGCGGCTTACCCACCTGGAAACGCAATTTGTTCCCACGAAACTGGATGATATCCTGCACAGCACACTCGAAGACTTTGACCTGCTGATCGCAGAAAAAAAGGCCAGGATCACCAGCAGCCCGCTTCCGGAAGTGCCCGCCCTGCCGCTCCAGATGCGGCAATTGTTCCACAACCTGATCGGGAACAGTCTCAAATTCTGCAGGGAAGATCAACCATGTGAAATAACGATCCGGTACCGGACCGTGCCCGTAAAAGAAGTGGCGCCCAGGGGGTTGCCGGAAGGACGTAGCTATGGGGAGCTTATTTTTTCCGATAACGGTATCGGGTTTAATCCCGGTTTTGCCGAGCAGATCTTCGTTATTTTTCAGCGGCTGAACGGGCGTCAGCAATTTTCCGGCACCGGCATTGGCCTGGCGCTGTGCCGCAAGATCATGAACATCCATGGGGGTTCTGTTTATGCAGAGTCCAGTGAAGGCCAGGGCGCGCGCTTTCATGTGATCCTTCCGTTGATGCGCTGAGTGGTGGTATACTGCCTTTTTCTATGCCATTTTGCATAATCCAGTCAAATTGACCACTTCATTCCGGCGCAAACTGACCACCCTTTTTACTGGCAAAGAATTGCGTGAGCCATCACTCCTGGGAGATGCGATCGCAGCATAGATCAACTACGGCCAATTCTCGATTGATTTACTTTCTGCAGCTACTTACTATAGCTTAACTATCAATTCTTTCTGTAAAGGCGCGGAAGCAATTGAATCGCCGCGGCGATTCAATTTTGAGATAGGTTAAATACCCTGTCAATTTCAGCCGGACTACTATGGTCAGTTTCAATCGGACAAGACTGGTCAGCTCAAATCGGAATCAACTGATCAATGCGATCGGATTTTGCAGGCAAGATTCTGATTTGACTTATCATTCTCATGACCTAGCCAGTAGTGTCCGTATTGGGCCTTAAAACGCTTCAAATCAGTCAGTCAGTCATTATGTGTAGGTATTGACTGACTGACCGTTCCAGGTGCAAATTCTGGTGCAAATAAAAAGGCACCTACCAGGTGTTACCTCGTAAGTGCCTCATTTTTAGGCTCCTCAGCCCCGACTTGAACGGGGGACCCTCTGATTAACAGTCAGATGCTCTAACCAACTGAGCTACTGAGGAATCTGTTCCGCTTTTGCGGAGCGCAAAAATAGGGAAAAATGCCTTCCGGCAAAATCTTTGGCCTCAGAGCCATCCAAACAGCCCTTTTTCTTCCCATCCCACATAAATTCCATCGACTCGCTCCTCTACAGAGTATGTTTTTATGTAATATCCCTCGCCGCTGGTATTCCGGCCACTTGCCAGGCTGAACCGGTAACGATGCACCGGGCAAACCACGTTCCCGGCTCCATCCAGCACCCCATCCGCCATAATACCGCTGGCATGCGGACATTTGTAGGCAAACGCAAACAACGCTCCATCCCTTCGCGCCAGTGTTAGCTTCTTTCCCCCCGCTTCCACCACGCACATATCATTTAGCTGCCAGCTGACGATGCCGATATGGTGCCACTGTATCAAATCCTCCACATGAGCAATGTGATCCTCATCTGGCAAATATCCGTCAATAAGGGAAACTAAGCCTGGCTGATAATTCTCCTGCTTATGCTTGAGTGACCAAATTGGGATGTTGATTTTAGCCCGTTGTATGGGTCCTTTTTGAGCTATTTTAATCACGAAAATTGTGTCAAATCCCCGAAGATTAATTCTGGCGACGCCGGGCTACCCGCAGCTCTTTGGAATGCTCTTTGTTCAAATTCATTCCCGTCCCTCACCCAAAAGTATTGTCATGGAACCTTTTACCATCGATATCGCCCAGCCAATCCTGGATGACCTGAAAGCAAGAATATCCGCCACCCGCTGGACCGATGAGATCGAGGGCGCAAAATGGGAATATGGTACCAACCGCGGCTATTTGGATGAACTATGCCATTACTGGGCTGATGGATTTGACTGGAAAAAACAACAGGACTACCTCAATTCCTTTCGGCATTTCACCGCCACTGTTTCTGATATAGGATTGCATTTCATTTATCAGAAAGGGGAAGGGAACACGGCTATACCCTTGCTATTAACGCATGGATACCCCGATTCATTTGCGCGCTTCCTGAAGATCATCCCGTTATTGACCAAAGCGGATGACAAAGGGGTGTCCTTTGATGTGGTCATCCCATCGATCCCGGGATACGGCTTTTCCGAAATCCCGTCAAAGCCCGGAATGAACCCGCAAAAAATAGCAGGCTTATTTAATAGCCTGATGACCGAAGAGCTGGGATATAAAAAATATATCGCGCATGGCGGCGATTGGGGAACCAGCATCACGGAACAAATCGGTTTGTATCATGCCGATTCGTTATTGGGCATTCATTTAACGGACGTTCCTTTCGGACATTTATTCTCTATCCCCAAAGGAGAATGGAGCAGCGATGAAAAAAAATACCTGGATACAGGTAAACAATGGCAGCAAACAGAAGGCGCTTACGCGATGATACAGGGAACAAAACCCCAGACACTGGGGTATGGACTGAACGATTCGCCCGTCGGCCTGGCCTCCTGGATCATAGAGAAATTCTATACGTGGAGCGACAACGGCGGGAATATCGAAAGCACTTTTTCTAAAGATGAACTACTGACCCATCTCACGATCTATTGGGCAACGCAAACGATCAATTCTGCCAACCGCCTTTATTTTGAGGCAATGAAAGCGATCATGCAGGCCATGTACAACCCATTGGTGAAACTGAACCCCTTCGATAAAACAGGAGACCGGGTGGAGGTCCCCGCAGCCTTTGCATTATTTCCCAAGGACCTTGTAAATGCGCCGAGGGGCTTTGCAGAAAGGATCTTTAATGTAGTGCAATGGACAACCATGCCCCGGGGCGGCCACTTTGCAGCGATGGAACAACCGGAGCTCCTGGTCGCTGATATCAGAAAGTTTGCGAATTGTTTAAACAGCCTGGGACAGGAAAACATGTAAAGCACGCTGCAACTCTCCGGCACTGGATCTGTTTTTCATTGGAGACTTCGAACCGGCCTGCGACTGAGCGTAGGCTCCAGCTTACGCTCGCTTCCACACAGCTTTGCTATGGATTCCAGCGCGCCCGCGTGTAGAAAGGCCCTAATTCAGGGCCAGTGGCATAAACTTCATATGTTGATCTCCATCCGACAGTTTTATGGCGCGCAGGAAAACTTCTTTACGCTCGTTCTTTGAAAGAGCAGAGAGTTCGGGAAATTCGGACCGGAGTTTACGCGCCACAAGAACGAATTTTTTGAAATCCTCCCGCTCCGCGTCAGAACGGACCAATCCCATTTTAGCAAGACTGTCGCTTCTTCCTTTTTCACTCAATACGCGGTTGCCAATGACTGCTTCGAACTCTCTTTTTTTGTGTTTTCGAAAGAGGGTTCGGTTTGCGGAATAAGAGATGGTTGCTTCCTGCGCCATGGAAATTTCCAGGCTATTCATCTGGATGAAAGTCTCAGACCTCGCAAGCCGGTGGGCAAGATCATTGTTTGAATGAAAAAATAACACACAAGCAATTACGGGTATAAGAACTGCGGATGCTATTAATATTCTTTTCGCCACCGGTATGATTTATTTAAGCGGGAAGAACTGAATGGTAAATCGAATTTACGCTTTTTTTAAATAGAGGACGCCAGCGAAACCGCAATACCGAATTCATTCCGTGAAAACATCCGCTCGCCGCGAAATGTGTATGCCAAAGGCATACAGAAGCGAGCGCAGACTGGAGCCTGCACTCAGACGCTCAGCTACTTAAATAACATCCTAAAATAAAATATCGCGTAAACAGAAGCTCTGCCTCCCTTTTCAAAAACAGTGATTGATGTAACTTATTCCGTTACTTATGTAACATCCCCGCAAAGGTGTTAACATAGTTTTGTGCCCGTTGTCCTGCCAATAAGCCGGGCACGACAGTTACATTTTAAAATCTCCTATGAAAAAAACCTCCCCGCATATTGTAAGTACCCTGTTGCGTATACGTGACTTCTCCGGAAAGGCCCTCAGCAGCATATGGTCACTGTTATTCTTATTGATCATTTTTTCAGGCGCCTGTAAAAAAATAACCGAGACGGCCGGCATCATCGGAGTCTGTCCGGTCGTGGTTTCCACCGATCCAACAGATAAGGCAGTGGATGTGGCCGCCAGCAAACTCATTTCGGTAACGTTTAATACCCCGATGGATTCGACTACCGTCAACGCCGTCACCTTTACCATCAGGCAGGGATCGGCCATCCTGCCCGGAACTGTTGCTCCAACATTATCCAGCGCAACGTTTACTTTTCAACCAAGTGTTCCGCTGTTGCCGTTTACCAAGTACACAGGTACCATCACCTCCGGCGTCCAGGGTGCGAAAGATAAATTTCATACCGCAATGGTCAGCGACTATACATGGACATTCACTACCATTCCTCAATTGACCGTATCGGCCAATCCGGCTGCTGGCGGAACGGTCACCGGAGCAGGCACATTTGCCCAGGGCTCCGTGGTAACTGTCAGCGCGACCCCCAAGACTGGCTTTACATTTACAAACTGGACCGATAGCGGCGCAGTAACGGTTGCTTCAACGAGTCCTAACTACCAGTTCACCATGGCGGGAAACAGGGCACTGGTAGCCAACTTCACACCCATTCCACCCGCCCAATTTGCAGTAGTCTTGTCATCTAATCCCGCGGCAGGCGGATCCACTTTCGGGTCAGGCTCCTATAACACAGGTTCCACTGTGACGGTGATCGAATCGCCCAATCCCGGATTTACTTTCCTTAACTGGACCGAAAACGGGAATATCGTCTCTACGAGTTCAAGCTTTCAGTTTACCATCACATCCAACAGGACCCTGGTCGCCAATTTCAGTTCGATACCTGCGCTGCAGTTCGCCTTGATCTTATCATCCAACCCTTCTGTCGGCGGCACCACCACGGGTGCGGGCGCTTACACTGCCGGAACTTCCGTGACAGCAACCGCAACGCCCAATGCAGGGTACAGCTTCGTTAACTGGACGGAAGGCGCAACGATCGTCTCAACCAGCGCAAGCTTTACATTCCCGTTGAACGCCACCAGGATACTCGTTGCCAATTTTGCGATCAATACTTTCACACTTACTATAACCGCCAATCCCGCCCTGGGTGGAACTGTTTCAAAAACACCGGATCAGACGAGCTATAACAGCGGATCCCTGATAACCGTAACGGCCGTTCCTAATGCAGGGTATACATTCGTTAACTGGACCGATGGCGCGACGGTAGCCTCCACAAATGCAGCATATACATTCGCGCTTACAACCAACAGAACACTGGTTGCCAATTTTACTCAAAACGCATACACGCTAACGATCACAGCCAATCCGGCTTTAGGCGGGACCGTTGTGAAGAACCCCAACCAGGCAACATACGCTCCGGGTACTACGGTGCAGCTAACGGTTACACCGAATGCAGGCTTCACATTTACCTCCTGGACCGGAGATGCTTCTGGGTCAACTAACCCGCTGTCGGTAGTGATGAATGCAAATAAAAATATCACGGCCAACTTTACGCAGGCAGCACCGCCGATCACCCTCGGTACCGCCGCGTTATTCGGCGCATTTGGCGGAAATGCAGGGATCACCAACCAGGGAATAAATACAGTCATTAATAATGGCAGCATCGGCACCACGGCAGCCTCGACCCTGATCACCGGCTTTCATGACGGAACAACAGGCGACGTTTACACCCAGACGACATCGAATATCGGACTTGTTACCGGAAGGATATATACCGCTCCCCCTGCTCCAGGTACTGCTGCCTCGGCAATGATCGCGCAGCAGGCTTTGCTGGATGCGAACGCTGCCTATATCAGCATTTCACCGGCTTCCCGTCCGGGAGGTACCGATCCGGGCGCGGGCGAACTGGGTAACCTGACATTACCTCCGGGTGTCTATAAATCCGCCGGTGCAACTTTTAATATCACGATCGGAAATCTTACACTGGATGCGCAAAACGATCCGAATGCCACCTGGATATTTCAGACAGCGGGAAGATTAACAGTAGGCATTGCGGGACCGGCAGGCGCGCGCAGTGTTAACATCATCAATGGAGGATCGGCAAAAAATGTATACTGGTATGTGGGTAGTGATGCAGTCATCAACGGGGCAGGCGGAGGCGTCATGACCGGAACGATCATTGCCCCTGCAGGCGTCACTTTTTCTACCGCCGGCAATACGGTTCAGACGGTGTTGAATGGCAGGGCCATTGGTCTTGTTGCATCTGTTACCATGGTGAACACCACCATCAATATACCATAATAGTCTGTGCCGGCAACCTGTTTCCGGCAGCATACGATACTGATAAACGAAATACAATTAATTTAAAAGAGAGACAATGCCACAATATTCCACGACAAAAAGAAAATTTTTCATCCTGTTACTGTTGTCCGTTTTCACAGGCGTAACAGGAGAAGCGCAAATAGTGACCCGGGTACAGCCAAAATGGTGGTTCGGCGAATCGGTCGCAGCCAACCTGAACTATTTCCGGGGAACCACGCAGGTACTCAATGATAACCTCACGGTGCCAACCGCTTTCCACAAAGGCCAGGGGGTACGACCTTACGCGTCGTTACTGACTGAATACCGCCCGAATAAAGTAGTCGGCGGAATGCTCAATATCGCCTTTGATAACCGCGGGGGTAGTTTTGATGGTGTGATCGCTCCCTGCAATTGCCCCGCAACCCTGTCTACGAATATCAGCTATATTACTGTTGAGCCCAGTTTGCGCATAGCACCCTTCTCGTCCGCGTTCTATATATTCGCCGGTCCCACGCTGAATTTCAATATATCAAGGTCATTTACCTATACACAGCTGAGACAGCCGGATACAAAATCCGACTGGAGCAATATACAAAGCACCACTATTTCAGGCCAGGCAGGCGCGGGCATCGATATCCCGATTTCTGCGCGTACCAGTGCTACACAGATGACGCTTTCTCCTTTTGCATCTTTCCAGACGGATTTTGGTCACGAACCACGTTCGGTAGAAACATGGGCGTTCTATACGATACGGGCGGGCATAGCGCTCAAAGTAGGAACAGGTAAAAGATCCATTCCTCCTGCGGCCAAAGCGACTGCCGATGCGCCTGTAGCCATAGCACCTATACCCGCGGCTGCGCCAATAATTATTATGGAGAAGGATGTTCAGTTCTCTGTTCGTGCGCCCAAAATAGTTCCACTGAGCCGCCAGGTGAAGGAAACCTTCCCGTTGCGGAACTCCGTATTCTTCGATATGGGATCGGCCGATATCCCCAAACGATATGTATTGCTGAGCCCAACGGCTGCCATTTCCTTTAAGGAAGAACAGCTGCAAGAAGCACAACCAGCCAACCTGAGGAGGGGCCGGTCTTCCAGGCAGTTAGCGGTGTATTATAATATCCTGAATATTATGGGTGACCGCATGCGGGCCAATCCCCAGGCCAGTATTGTTTTGACTGGCGCATCCGATAAGAACCCCTCAGAAGGGAAGCTGATGGCCGAAAATACCAAGCAATACCTGGTATCCAGTTTTGGCATTGATCCATCCCGCATCACTACCGAAGGAAGAGACAAGCCCGTTATCGCATCGGAACAACCAGGAGCAACAAGGGAACTTGCCTTACTAAAGGAAGGAGACAGAAGGGTAGATATCACCAGCATTTCTCCTGAGCTAACCACACAGGTCGGAGGCAGCGGGTCACCATTTTTGCGACCCGTACAGATCATGGCCATGCAGGAAGATCCGTTGGACAGTCATGTGATCCTTACAGCAGACGGCGCCAGCGAATTGCTCAATTCATGGTCCGTGGATGTAACGGATGAGCGGGGAATCGTACAGCATTACGGTCCCTATACCAGAGACCAGGAATCGATTCCGGGAAAGACCATCCTAGGCAGCAACATTCAGGGGAACTATAAGATAGTAATGGCGGGAGAAACAAAGAGCGGCCATTCTATTACAAAAGAAAGTTCCGTGAGCCTGATGAGAACAGACGATCCGAAACAACAGGGCCTTCGCTACAGTATCTTGTTTGATTTTGACAGATCAAGAACGATCGCGTCCTATGAGAAATTTCTTACCGACGTAGTAACCCCGCTGATCAGTGAAAATGGAACCGTGATCATTCATGGCCATACCGATGTGATCGGCGAAGAAAAGTATAACCTCAATTTATCACGCGACCGCGCAACAGGCGCCCAGCAGATACTGGAACGCGCATTGACCGCCGCAGGTAAAAAGGGAGTGAAGTTCGAAACCTATGGATTTGGCAAGGACGCCAGCATGGCGCCGTTTGAAAATAATCTTCCCGAAGAGCGGTTCTACAACCGGACCGTTATCATCGATATTATCCCGGGAAAGTAGAAATACAGAAATATCTCCACACAGGATACAGGCACCTCAGATGCCTGTATCCTGTATTTTCAGGTGATAACCAACCCCGTTTTACATTTCTTTTGGCTCAGGCACCAAATTTGCATTCTACACTATTAGACCTTCTCTTCCGGTGCATTTACCGGGTCCTTAATTCTCCTGAACATACCATTTGCGGCGGGTGATCGGTAAATACGCTTAAACAGGTGACCCTGTGCCCTCACTATCCCAGTTATGTCTTTTCCGGGAGATTCAGCATGTAACCGGTACTCCATCTGTAGTGGTTGCAGGAGGTCTGCATTCGTAAGCACATGAAATTATATATTAAATATATGGTGAGCCTCCGGTGTAAAATGATGGTGGAGGAGGAGCTGAAAAAGCTGGGGCTGCAATATGTGGTCCTTGACCTCGGAATGGTTGACATTCTCGAAGATATCACCGCACTGCAAAGGGAGCAGCTGAAAGAAAACCTTCTTCGCTCCGGCCTGGAGCTGCTGGACGATAAAAAAAGCATTCTGATTGAAAAGATCAAAGTTGTGATCACGGAAATGATCCATTATTCCGATGAGCTGCCCAAAATGAATTATTCGGATTATATCTGTGAAAAACTGAAATACGATTACACATACCTGTCTAACCTGTTCTCAGAGGTGAAAGGAATGACGATACAGCAATTCATTATTCTCCATAAAATTGAAAGGGTGAAGGAGTTATTGCTCTATGATGAACTCAACCTGACAGAGATCTCCTATAAACTGCATTACAGCAGTGTCGCGCATTTATCCAACCAGTTCAAGAAGGTAACCGGGCTCTCGCCGTCTTTCTACAGACAATTAAAGGCAATGCGTCACAGCAATCTGGAAGAAGTATAACTCCCTGTGTTTCTGCCACTACGCGGTTCGCTGAAATATAATGTTTGCTGACAGCAAGCCTGTTTCCCTATACCTGCCAAAAGCATGTGGAAGAGAGCCTTGGACGGAGCCTGTGCTCAGGCACCCGTTTTCTCCTGCAATGCGTAAAAGTTTAACTTTACAAGTACTAACACCCACAAGCATTCTATGCCTCCCGTTCATTTTAAACAAAACGAAAAAGGCGACAGCATCTTCTTCATGGAAGAAGAAGGCGAACGCATCGCCGAAATGGTAACAGGTATCTCGGGCAACGAGATGACCGTTTACCACACTGAAGTTTTTCCTAAAGGCGAAGGACGTGGCCTGGGAAAAGAATTACTGCATGCGATGAGGGACTATGCACGTGTGAACAGCCTCCAGGTGATTCCGATTTGTCCTTTTGTACTGGCACAGTTCGCCCGGCATCCCGAGCAATATGCCGATATCTGGAAGAAAAAGAAATAGAGTCATGTATAAGCAACTGGATTTCATCCTGAAAGGCCGGGAAAAAAGTATCGGGGAAGAAACGGTCCTGCAATCACTACCGCACCGCGACTTCAGGTTTGCGAATCCTTTTATCGTTGTTCATCATTTTCCGGAACATCATTATGCCGCAGGCTCTCCGCCCGAAAGGTTGCATCCCCATCCGCACCGCGGCTTTGCCCCGGTAACTTTCATGTTTCAGGGGGAGGGCTATCATAGGGACTCAGAAGGAAATGAAGGAGTGCTGAAAGCCGGAGAGGTACAGTGGATGTTTGCGGGTCGCGGCCTTCTCCACAGCGAGGGACCTACGCCGGAATTGCTGGCGAAAGGCGGCAACTATGAATTTGTACAGCTTTGGGTGAATGTGCCCGCGCAACATAAATGGGACGCTCCCTATTATCAGCAGGCATCGGCTGAACAAATGCCACTGCTTTTTCAGCAGCCGGGGTGTGATATACGACTGGCCAGCGGCCATTACAGGGAATTCACCGGCCCGTTGCAATCCTTTACACCCGTGATCTCCGCATTCGGGAATATGAAAGCAGGCATCCAGGTTGTATGCGAAGCACAGGAAGGGTATTGGACACTGCTCTACCTGCTGGAAGGAAGTATCGTGGTGAACGATACGTCCATAGAAGCACACCACCTCATCGTGTTCAGCAAGCAGGGGACCGATATCCGCATACGCGCAACTACGGATGCAAAACTGCTGTACCTATCCGCAGAACCCATCAATGAACCCGTAGCGGCCAAGGGCAATATTGTAATGAATACCCAGGAAGAAGTAGCACAGGCGGAGAAAGATTATGCTGACGGGAAATTCGGGTCGCTGGATTCTTAATGCCCAGTTTCTACATCAGACAGGTTAACGGATAATATCTTGCTCTGGTGCACGCCGATCTCCTCGAGCAGCCCCGTCCACGTACTGGTGAGTTGCACTTTCTCGCCGGGATTGCCCAATACCCATATCACCTTCATGTTGCGGATATCCTTCCGGTTCTCCGGATTTACTCTTTCATCCGTGTCGAGAAATTCCTGGAAATCCTTAGGCGTGATGATCTCCTTTTTAATAGGGTTGCCCGGATTGATATCGTCTATCACCAATACGGAGGCATTGCGCCAGGTCCACAACACATCTGCCGAAGGCTGTTGATTGTTATAAAACATGCAATACAGCTTCATGCCGGTGGTGTATATGGAAGCATAATGTTTGATGGACAGCTCGGTGGCCAGCGCCACGCTGAGGCTGGTCTTGCCGCTGCCCTCTGACCCGAAAAGGAGCAGGTGTGTTTTTTTGTGATCGGGATCGAGAAAAGTATTGATCTTTTTACGGTTTTCTTCGCTGATCGGCATTGCCCACTGGCTTAACCGCAACTGGTAAGGGTATTGCGGTACCTGCAGGTACATCTTTGTCATGTACCAATATCGCGCGGGATATACAAGGAACAGCACGAGGATGATCAGCACGGTCAGCGCGGTGATAGAAAACGCGGCTAACAGGCTCGCACCAAAAGCACCGAACCAGAAAAAAGAAAGATCGGTAATGGTGTCGAAGGCAATATTGCCCCAGGCAGGCTGGAAGGTATACTGGTTGTGCGGCACATATACCAGTTTCGAACTGGAGTGCCTGTTGAGCAATAATGGCCCGAGGAAATTGTACGTCTCGAACAACAGCCATGCTGCTGAAATGATCAGGGCCGACTCTAATGCGGCGTGTACGGGCTCCGCGTGAGGTGAAATGACCAGGTAAAGGATACAGGTTGGAATAAAGCCCAGCGAGATATGACCGAATTGATTGGCCAGCCACGAATAAGACAGGGTTACGCCGCGATAGGAATCTTTGCCGATCAGGTCGGCCTTGAGCTGGCGCCGCATATCGACCCCACGGATATGTCCGGGCATAGAGCAGGTTTTGGTTGACTGAAAATAATAAAAAATAGGGAAAGGGAGGCTAAGGAAGAATATGGTTGTCGTAGGCAAAGCTGACCAGGTGTGTCAGGCTTTTTACCCCAAACCGTTTGTACATGGGGATGATCCGCTTTTCAATGGCGGATGGAGACACCTTAAAATGGTCCGCCACCTCTTTGAAGGAATATCCCCTGGCCACCAGTGCTACGGCCTCTTTTTCTTTTTTGGAAATCGCATAGTGACGGAACAACTGTTTGTTGAGGTCTTCTTCGAACTCGGATTTGCCGGGGCCATAGGCTGCATACCGCATCACCTTACCCAGGTTGATGCTGTGGTTGATCTGGGAATGACCAATGATCGCAGTGACCTGTCCGTTTTCCGAGCTGAAGACGCCCACCTTCGAGATCAGGGGCACCGGCGTTCCGTTTTTGTGCAGTTTTTTCAGCTCGATGGTAAAGCTGTATTTCTCCAGGTCCTCGGTTTTACTCAAAATGAAGCGCAAGGCCTTGTCGTTCAGTTCATTCGAAAATGGCGCGTATTCGGGGCTGGTGATGCTTACGATGGTGAGCATGGAGATCTCAGAGTCTTTATACCCGAGGATCTCTTCCCAACCATGGGCGTAGATCATCTTTCCCTCCTTAAAAGAATAGATGTAAACAGCCTCTTCGGGGAACTTGGGGATCGTATCGCGGAAATGCCTGGCGGCCGCGCTTCCGAGGTCCGCGGGAATATCCGTGACGAATGATTTTGAGAACTGGCCAGCCTGTTCCATCAGGGGCAATCTACAAAAAATTGGAAAACCTGCGAATTTTCTCAGTTGTGGCAGCTTGTTGAGGGGAATAGATTTGTTGCTTCCCAAACGGGATACCCTAAAACCGATTTTATGCAGGACGGATTCCTTATTTTTCAGAAATTCAGCAACGTAGAGCGTGCCCGGCAAATTGCAGACCGCCTCAGGAACAATCGTATCGAATACCTGGTGGATGGCCAGCATTTTTTTGACGATGGTTACCCCATGGTGGGGAACCCTTCGATCAGCATCCGGCTGAAACCTTACGACTTCTTTACTGCCCGCGAAGTGCTCGATGACCTGTTCAGTGAGGAGATGGAGCTTGTCAATACAGACCACTACCTTTTCCGGTTCAGTGACCATGAACTGGCGGATATCATATCCAGCCCCGGCGAATGGGGCTATTTTGATCATCAGCTGGCTAAAAAAATATTGCGTGACCGGGGCCTTATATTGGGCAAGCAACCCGTTACGCGGTTTGCGAATTTCAGAAAAATAGCCCGGCACACTGCCGACAACTTCCTGATCTTACCCGCGTATTTCTTCGCATTCTTACAGCATCTCTCGGGTAAACTCATGCGGCAGGTGTCGCCGGGCTTTCGTAAAACCTTTCCCGGCATGAAGAATTACGGGGAACTCCTTCTCTTTATGTCAGGGCTTGGATTGCTGGCTTGGATCAGCTGGAAATTCATTGCAGGCATGCTCTTCCTGGGCCACGCTTACTAGCGACCCGCCGGAAATTATTTTTTCTTTCCCGAAAACCGTACATTCGTACCTGCAAAAAAATGCCCCCCCGTGGAAACGGGGCGGCCTCTAACGATTGCTTGCCATATGAAAATCTTAAACCGTATAACTGTACGCAGTTGAACGGTGTTTTTTCGGTTTTCGGCCTCTTCACGATTGCTATTCCTGATCACCCGCGGCCTGCTGCATTTGCCATACGAATGTAACGGGGGTTTCCGTGCAAATGAAAACAACTTGCGGGTGATTTTACTATGGTTAACCGGCGCTTTTTCCGTTAAAACGCCTGACAGATAAGGCTTTCAGCACAATGAATTGATGATGTCCAACCGCCACCAGGATATATTATTTCAACTGGTCCATTCCCTGGAAAAATCGGAGAAAAGGAATTTCAGCCTGTATATCAAGCGCAGTTCTTCGAAGGCGGACCTGAAAGTGCTGCAGTTATTCAATGCCATATCGGCACTCCCGGAATACGACGAAAAGATCCTCCTGAAAAAACTGGTCACCGTGGAAAAGCCGCAGCTGGCCAACCTGAAAACACACCTGTACCGCCAATTGCTGGCGAGCCTCCGGTTGCTGAAAAGTGCCGGCAGCATCGAACTGCTGCTGAACGAGCAGATCGACTCTGCGCGTATCCTGTATAACAAGGGCCTCTACCTGCAAAGCCTTAAGATACTGGAACGCGCCAAGGACCTGGCCGCCGCACACTACCAGGATAACTTTCTTTTGCAGATCATCTCCCTCGAAAAAAAGATCGAAACACTTCACATCACGCGAAGCGTAAAAGACCGCGCCGATCAGCTGGAAGCCGAAGCGAATGTCATCAATGAGCGCCGCACTTCCATTACGCGGCTGTCGAACCTTGCATTGCAGCTGTACAGCTGGTACATCCGGCATGGGCACGCACGCAACCAAATGGATGAAGCCGCTGTCAGAAAATTTTTCCGGGCCAGTCTGCCGAACGAACATGCCCAGCTCACCAGCTTTTATGAACGCATGTACCTGTTCCAATCCTACTGCTGGTATGCCTTTATCCGGCAAGACTTCCTGATGTATTACCGGTACAGCCGGAAATGGGTATCACTGTTCCACGACGAAAAAAAAATGATACCTGTGGAAACCGGGCATTATATCAAGGGCTTCCATACGCTGCTGAACGCGCATTTCGATCTTCGGAATTTCAGGGCCTTCCGGGAAACACTGGCAGTTTTTGAAGCTTTTGCCAACAGCGAAGCGGCCAACCTGCACGATACATTCCGGGTAACCAGCTTCGTTTATATATACAGTGCCCGCCTGAACTGGCACCTGATGACCGGCACTTTTACAGAAGGGTTGCTGCTGGTACCAGCCGTGGAAGAAAGACTGGAAGAGTACAGCCGGTATATTGACCGGCACCGGGTGCTGGTATTCAATTACAAGATCGCGTCATTGTATTTCGGGAATGGCGATTTTAAAGTATCGATCGATTATCTGCACAAGATCATCAACGACCCTTCCGACCTCAGGACCGACCTGCAATGCTACGCGCGGTTGTTGCACCTGATCGCTCACTATGAACTGGGCAATGAAGAAATACTCGAGTCGCTCATCAAATCGGTATACCGTTTTATGGCGCGCATGCACAACCTTACCCTGATAGAAGAAGAAGTGTTCAAGTTCCTGCGGAAAAGCTTTTACGTATCGCTCGAGACACTGAAACCCGAACTGGAAATATTCCTGAAACAGGTGAAGCGGTTTGAGAAAGACCGCTTCGAGACCAGGTCTTTCGCTTATCTCGATGTGATCTCCTGGCTGGAAAGCAAGGTGCACCAGCGGCCGATGAACGAAATACTTTACCGGAAATACCTCGACAGTAACCGCAGGTAGCGGTTTCTCTGGCTTCAAAACCCTACATTTAGCCTGGCCCGGAAGATGAGAGAAACGGCACACATACCTCCTATGCGCAACACCACCAAGCTCAAGGCCATCCTGCTGATGTACGACCTGGACCTCTCCATGGACGAAGACAACTGTATGACCCTGACGCTGATCGATAAGCGAAATGGGAGCATTCAGGCTTTTTCGAACGCCTCCTACAGCACCCTGATTGCAAAAGCCTATTCATTTATGATGAAGGAATTAAAGAAAAATTAGCCGTTCGGGGGTCAAAAAAAGAGGCTGAAATGGCCTGCTGGTATGAATTTGGTATCGGTTTATAGTGATGGATCAAAAATCGAACACTATGAAAAAGCTGATATCGGTCCTGTTTGGCGTAGCCCTGTTTTGCGGCGCCGCCCTGGGCCAGGAAAAAAGGCCTCCGGGCCGCGAGATAAGCGCACAGGCAGAACACGTGCGCTCCAGTGGTAATGACCTTCTCCATTTCAGGTTCAGGCAAGCGCATGAAAAGCATCTTGCAGAAGCGAAACGCCGCAAGGAAGGGATTGCGCGCGACCTGCGGGGCGAAGGTGAACCCCTCCCGAAGCCCAGGGGATGGTAATCACTTTACAACTACGATTATTATTCGTTCAACCCATTTCTGTGAAATTTTTAGGGGGTCTGTGAGGGACCAGGCGGAAATTAATGGGGATGGGTTGAGCCTATGCCATCATTTGCCGCCAGCAGGCCAGGCATGTAAGATAGGATACTGTTTGTATTGGGATTGATACTGTTTGATGGATATCAGCCATTGTTCCCGTCGTATATTTAACGCGGCTAGGATACCGGGAAAAGATATCCGGGTGTGAACACGAAAGAGGCGAACAGTATTTATTTACCGCAACAGGAGTAAATGGCTGGCAAAAGATCTTTCCCCGGCGCGATCGCCATACTAATGGTGGTTACCCTTCTTGCGGCGGCAAGCACCTGGCTGCTGCCGGCGGGCCAGTATAGTAAATTGTCGGTGAACGGCAATTCCTTTCTATTCAGTTCCATCAAATCGACAGCGAGTCTGCCGCTGACTCAAAAAACACTCGACAGCCTGCGCGTAAATATTGCCGTATCGAAGTTTATCAATGGCGATATCCACAAGCCCGTTTCGGTGCCCGGCACATTTCAACGACAGGCCTGCAACCCGCAGGGCTTTTTCAAAATACTCCAGGCGCCAATAAAAGGCATCATTGAGAGCATCGACATTATTTTGTTCATCCTCATGATGGGCGGGTTCATGTATGTGTTCAATGAAACCGGCGCTATCCGAAAGGGCATCATACACCTGTCGCGCAGCATGCGCGGGCGCGAATCCTGGCTCGTAGGCATCCTTACCTGCCTTTTTTCTTTTTGTGCCGGATCCTATGGAATGGGTGAAGAGGCGCTCACGTTTTATCCGCTGCTGGTGCCCCTGTTCCTTGCTGCCGGGTATGATCTGATGGTGCCGCTGTCAGTGATCTTTGGGGGAACGATGCTGGGTGCTGTTGCGGCGTTCTCCAATCCTTTCTCCACTATTATTGCTTCCAATGCAGCAGGGATCAACTGGATGGATGGCCTGTACGAACGGCTGCTGCTGTTCGTTATCATCACCGCCTTGCTGACCTGGTATAATGTGCGCTATGCAGCGCGTGTAAAGAGGGATCCGTCTTCCTCGCTCGTTCTGCGGATCGATGGCCCGGTAAAGCCACCTTATGAAATTGATATCGATACCACGGGCGGTTCCCGCCTGGATCTCAAAACAAAATTATTGCTGTTCCTTTTCCTGAGCACTTTTATCATGATGGTTTGCGGTGTGGTGTTTCTCAGCTGGTGGACATTGGAACTCTCCACTTTGTACCTGGGCGTTGCCCTGCTCGCCGGTTTTATCTGCAGGATGAATGAAAAGATATTCACGCGCGAGTTCATCAAGGGTGCGGAGAGCCTCCTGGCAGTCGCTTTCATCGTCGGCGTGGCACGTGGCATTACGATCGTTTTGAATGAAGGGCATGTGAGCGATTCCATCCTGTTCTATGCGGCAGGACTCGTGCAGGGGATGTCGCCGGCGCTGTTCATACTGATACTGATGGCCTTCTATATTGTATTCTCCAATTTCATTACTTCCTCATCGGGGATGGCGGTACTCACGATGCCGATCATCGGCGGTCTCGCCATCATCGTAAACATTCCCGGACGTGAGATCGTAAACTCATATATGTATGGCCTCTGCCTGATGTCGTTCATTTCGCCCAGCCAGCTGACATTGCCTTCGCTGGCACTGGTGAATGTAAGTTTGAAGGCATGGATAAAATTTATCACACCTTTACTGATCCTGCTCACCATCATCTGTGCGATCTTCCTGGTGATCGGTGTGTATAGAAAATAAAATAAAACTTCATGAGCTTTCATCTTTCGGCCAAACCCGGTGAAATTGCAAAGGCGGTCGTACTTCCCGGCGACCCCATCCGCGCAGCGTATATAGCCAATAAATTCCTGGAGAAACCGGCGATCGTAAGTACGGTACGCAACAACGTGTTTTACACCGGAACCTACCGGGGCAAACCCATGACAGTAGGGGCCAGCGGCATGGGAATACCTTCGATCGGCATCTATTCCTATGAATTGTACCATGGATACGATGTAGACTGCATCATTCGTGTGGGCACGGCCGGGGCCTATGCCGGATCGATGAAATTATTTGACATTATCAATGCCGACCGTGCTTACAGCGAATCTACCTATGCGCAACTCGCCTGCGGTATGATGGAAGACACGCTGCCCCATCCGGGTCCGGTCTTCGATATCCTGCGCGAAACGGCAAAGGAACTGGGGATACCCCTGATCAACGGCGATGTGCATTCAAGCGATGCGTTCTACCGTGCGAAAGCCGGCATACCCGATATTGCCAGAGAAAGAAACCTGCTCGCCGTGGAAATGGAAGCTTTTGCTCTTTTTGCCAATGCGGCTACAGCGGGGCGAACTGCCGGTGCACTGCTTACCATTTCAGACAGCCTGCTGAACGACCTGCACATGACGAACGAAGAGAAAGAGCATTCGCTCGACAATGCCATCCGCATTGCACTGGAAGCTGCGTGGAAACTGAGCTGATATCGTTTATCGTGTGTGAACAGAGTCTGTTCAATTGCCAGCAATATTTATATTTGACAGGCATGATTACTGTCACCCGCACAAATTCGGAACACCCCGGTTTTCAGTCGCTCGTTGTGCTGCTGGATGCTCATCTCGCGCTCCGGGATGGCACAGAACATGCGTTCTATGCTGTTTATAACAAGAGCGCCGCGCTGGCGCAGGTAGTAGTGATGTATGAAGATGAAAAGCCGGTTGGCTGCGGCGCTTTCAAGCCACATGAAGACGGTGGTGCGGAAATAAAACGGATGTATGTATTACCGGAATACAGGGGCCGGGGGATCGCTGCGCGGATACTGAAAGAACTGGAGAACTGGGCCGTGGAACTGTCATATACCCGCTGTATCCTCGAAACCGGCCGACGGCAGCCGGAAGCAATTGCTCTGTATTTAAAACATGGATATACGCAGATTCCGAATTACGGCCCATATGCCGGCGTGGAGAACAGCGTGTGTTTTGAGAAGGATTTATGATCACTGCTTTATCCGAAAAAGTTCCCGCTTCATGGTGCTTGCCCGAAAAATAAATTATCTTTAAAAATGCGTACTACCCTGCTCCTGATCGGTATCGGAATATGTATTTCGCTGCACGCCCAGCCTGCAGCCAATGAAGTTGTAGAGAAGGCCTTTCAGCAGGCCCGGCAAGAAAATAAAAAAGTGTTCCTGATCTTTCATGCTTCCTGGTGCAAACCCTGCCACCTGATGGATTCGGCCATGAATGACGCGAAATGCAAAACGATGTTTACCGATCATTATGTGGTCGCGCACCTCGACGTTATGGATAAAAAGCCCCTGGAAAACCCGGGTGCGAATGAACTTCTGAAAAGATATGATCCGAAGGGCCAGGGAGGCGTGCCTGTGTGGGTGATATTGGATAAAGAGGGTGCCCTGCTGGCAGACTCATTTATGAAGCCAGGCCAAAATACGGGTTGTCCCTCAAAAAAGGAAGAAGTTGCTTATTTTATACAGGTGCTTAAAAAAACTTCTGCATTATCAGACACGGACCTGGCATTGATTCAAACAAGGTTTGAGCAAACGGATCAGAAAGCACATTGAAAGATTGCAGGGAACTGCTTTGTATGAATGCCTTACCGGGATGGCTTTTTACGTCTTTCTTCCAGCTGGGTCATTATCTTCCTGCGGGCCGCGGGCCATTCATCATCGAGGATACTGAAATAGGCTGCATTGCGCGAACTGCCATCGTCCTGTACCCTGTCTTTGCGCAGCACACCTTCAAAAACGCCACCGATCTTTTCTATCGCGGTGCGTGAACGGATATTGGTGTCTTTTGTTTTGAGCTGCACGCGCCGTGTTTGCAGCACATCAAAACAGAAATCCAGCAGCAACAGTTTGCATTCAAAATTTACGGTGCTGCCCCAATGTTCCTGCGCGATCCAGGTCCAGCCTATCTCCAGTTTTTTATCGGCGGGATAGATCTCGAAAAAGCGGGTGGATCCAATGAGCTTTCCCGATGGTTTGTGGAACACGACAAACGGGTATTGGCGGCCTGCGTCGCGATCGGCGATCGCCGCATGGTAGGCATGGTCGAATTTTTCGCGAATGGAGCAGTTCACGGGAATGAGGGTCCACAAGGAGGGATCTGATGCTGCGGTATAGAGCTCATCGAACTGCGACAATTCGAGCGGCAGCAGGTCAACCGTTTCGCCGTGTAACACGGTAGGATGCGGAATCCAGGGAGTGCTCATACAATTCGGTTTGCTTTCATTTTTTGACCAGGCCCGTGCTTGTCCGGGAAAAGGAGAAGGCCAGGAAGGTGAAGAGGAAATAAGAGTCGGCCTTTTCCTTCTGGTATATGCCTTGGAACAGTATGCTCAAATCACTGCGGTGCCCGGCGCATCTCCCGTTGGCTCTATGCTTTTTGTTTCCACCATCAGCATAACGGTTTTCTTTGGTGCGCGGGGCCGGTGCGGCGTGCCTTTGGGAATGGTGACGCCCTGCTGGGGATTGAGCTCGATGGTGCCGCTGCGCAGATCGATGAGCAGTTGTCCTTCCAGTACAAAAAAGAACTCATCGTCATTGTCGTGCTGGTGCCAGTGGTATTCACCCTCCACGATGCCGAGGCGCACCACGCTATCATTCACCTGGGTGAGGGTTTGATTGAACCATTTGTGCGGGCATTCAGAAACGAGTTGGGGAATGTCCATCCTTTCGAGGTGGTCGAATTTCACGTCGAGCTGTGTGACGTAGTTGAATTTGTTTTCCATGTTGATTATGTTTTGGATGTCGGATTTCGCGGGAAATGCAGTTGTTTAACGGCTTTTCCCGGATGTCTGTACTGAAGGTAAAACCGATTTTTTAATGAGTGGACGGAATTTGTGATGGGTGGTTGCTCTTGTATATATTGATAATCAGGCCTGGATCGGGAGCCGGAAAGAGCGCCTGTTTTTTTTAATTTTCAACGGTTGCCGGGCTGCGACGGACGGGTGAATAGTTAAGGAAGAGCAGGGCCACCGCACCTACCGCCATGAGCCAAAAGCCAGGTAAAAGAAAAAGGCACAATGCGCCGATACCAGCCAGGGCATGTAAATAATTGTCTGCTGTTGACAGGGCGCAGAAAAACGCGACAACCAATGTAAGAAAAGGCAGCATAAATAGTAGTTTCCTGGGAAGCAGGTACGGTAGGTTGCCCAACACGGAGCCGAGAATAATAGCGGCTGATGCCGGGATAATGAGCAACATAAATCGCAGTGGCGATTCAATGGGCGGTCCTGCTCCGCCGAAAACCATGTTCCAGCCACTTAGTACGCCAAGCATGTTTAACCAGGGAATGACGAAGCCGATGATGACAAAGGCCGCCATCGTGCCCGTCAGAACTCTTTTGGAAGAAGGGCCAGGTGAATAACTGCAAAAAGGCAATGCCAGCGTGGCAATCCCTGTCAGCCAGAAGCCGATCGAGGATGATTTGACAAAACTTTTAATGACCGGCAAGGCAATGGAGAAACCGTCTTCGATCAGGGACAGTAAAAACACGGCACTAAACGCAAGCAACGGCATTATAAAAAGTAATTTTTTTGGAAGCAGGTAAGCTCTTCTGGCTAACACGGAATACAGAACAACACAACCTGTCACGGGTATGATCAGCCACCAGCTCCGGAAAGTTCCGCCAACCCTGAAGACGAGTTCCCAGCCGCTGACGGAACTGGAGAGTTTCCACCAGGGCAGAAAGAAAGCAATAAGCAGCATGCCTGCGGTAATACCTGTTATGACCCTCTTATTTCGGTTCATGCCAATATCTTATATGTGTGAAATAGGCGCCTGGTGTGATGGCTCAGTGCTTGATCTTCCGGTCGCGCGCCACTATTTTCCATTCGCCGGCAATCTCGCCATTTTCGATGATAATCGCTCTTTCATACAGCGCACAGGATGGACAGATATGATATGGCAGGCCATAGAGAATATCCCCGGGCAGGAATGAGTGGCCAGGGTCTGTTTTTATCACCAGGTGTTCCTCGCTCTGCGATATGGCCCGCCAATCTCCGGGCGCATTGAGAAAAAGAATGCGTTGATCGATCGGGTTTTCCGCGGCAACTGATTTGTGTCCCAGGTCAATACAGATCAGCCCCGGCGCAGGGAGTGATATGATCCGGGCCAGGATCAGCGCCGCAGGTACAAAATCCTGTTCGGCCAGGGCGGACTGGTAGCCCGCATCCCAGTAAACAAATGTGCCGGGACTGCACTGAACTCCCTTCCTCGCTGCGTGGATAGGAAAACTGGGACTGCCGCCGGCAATGACCTGCATAGGGTGTTGGTATAAGGCTTCTACCTGCCGTTGCAACTGTTCTGCTTTTTTGAATCCGTTATTGCACTCGGCGGTACGTTGTTCCAGGTCGGGATTGCGTAAATGACCATCATACATATGCAGGCCCTCCAGCCGGATACCGCTCAGTTCTCTGCAATGTTTTGCCAGTTCCAATGCTGCTTCCGGCGGTATGCCGGTGCGGTTCATTCCAACATTCAGGTCGATATATACAGGAATAATCGATGAAGCTGCCAGTGCGGCTTCGCTGATGCTATCGGCAGCACCCGGGTTATCGACGAGACAGGAGTACAGGGTGGATGGATAGGCTTGTATGAGGTGGATGAACCGCTCCAGTTTCGGACCCACGGGCTGATAAGCCAGCAGCACATCCTTTGCATTCGTAAGGCCCAACAGTTCTGCTTCGGCGATGGTGGCGCATTTGAATTGGTTCACGCCTACCTCCTGGAGCATCTCTATCACTTCGCGGGTCTTATGCGTTTTTATATGTGGCCGCAGGCGGGATGGATCGCCGACCATATGGATGGCCGTGCGGATATTTTGCCGCACCCGGTCGGGATAAACGATCAGGGCGGGGGAATCGATCAGTTCGGGATGATGAACGGTATACCACATGTCACTGCAATTTGGTGAATTTTGAATGATATCCCATAGCTTTAAACCCCTAACTCTTTCTACATGAAAAATGCCTGCATGATACTTTGCCTGGCGGCCCTGATCGGAGCTTGTCAATCCTCTAAAAATGAATCACCTGCGCCCAACGCAAAGTTGGCCAGCCTCCTGGACAATTATTATGAACAGAAACTACAGCTGTACCCGTTAGAGGCCACTTCCATCGGCGACAACCGCTACAACGACCAGCTGCAGAACGACGGATCGCAGGAATTTATCCGCAAGGCCCATGATTTTTATGCAGGATACCTCGATAGCCTGAAAGCCTTCCAGAACGACAGCCTCGATGAAGAGGACAGGTTGTCGTACAAAATCCTGTCCTATAAATTAGCTACCGCCCTGGAAGGGTTCAGCAAGCAGATCTACTACGATTTTTACAATTTTGCGCATCCCGGCACGATCCCTTTCAACCAGATGGTGGCCGTACCACTCATTATCGGGCAATGGGGATCGGGTACCGGCGCGCAGCCTTTCAAAACTGTACAGGATTATGATAACTGGCTGAAAAGGTTATCGGCCTTCCAGGTATGGGCAGATACCGCGATCGGCAATATGAACCGGGGGATCCAGGCCGGTATCGTGCTCCCGAAATCGATCGTCGTAAAAATGATACCGGAAATGCAGGACATGGTGGTGGCTTCGCCGGAGAAAAGCCTGTTTTACGGTCCTGTGAACAGCTTCCCCGCAAGCTTTACCGATGCGGACAAAAAAAGACTCACCGATGCCTATAAAAAGGCCATCCTCGGAACGGTGGTGCCGACGTATAAAAAACTGGGCGATTACCTGAAGAATGAGTACCTGCCCCATGCACGCACCAGTTCAGGTATGTCTGAACTGCCGGGCGGCGGCGACCTGTATGCTTTTATGGTGAAGCAGAATACCACGACCAGCAAAACACCGGAAGAAATTTACCAGACAGGACTGAGCGAGGTCGCGAGGATCGGGAAGGAAATGGACAGCGTAAAAAATAAAGTAGGCTTTGCGGGCGACAGGAAAGCGTTCTTCGAATACATGAAGACCGATCCCAAATTCATGCCTTATAAAACAGCCAAACAGGTGCTGGATGCATTTGAGGACATTCACAAGAAGATGGAGCCCAACCTGAAGAAACTGTTTACGAAGGTGCCCAAGACGCCGTTCGAGATCCGGCAGACGGAAGCATTCCGCGCAGCATCTGCCAGTGCGGAATACAATGGCGGCAGTGCTGATGGAACCCGCCCAGGCATTTTCTATGTGCCGATACTGGATGCCACGAAATTCAATACCACTTCGGGTATGGAGTCGCTGTTCCTGCACGAGGCCATTCCCGGCCATCACTACCAGATCTCTCTGGCGCAGGAGAACACATTACTTCCAAAGTTCCGCCGCTTTGAATCAGACAATGCCTATGCTGAAGGATATGCTTTGTACTGCGAGTCGTTAGGCAAGGAACTGGGACTGTTCACTGACCCGTACCAGCTGATGGGTGCTTTGGGATATGAGATGCACCGTGCGATCCGCCTCGTGGTGGATGTGGCGATCCATACCAAGGGAATGACCCGCGAACAGGCCATCCAATACATGATGGACAATGAGGCGATCGATGAGCAGGGCGCCACTGCCGAAATAGAACGGTACATGACCAATCCCGGCCAGGCGCTGGGATATAAAATAGGCGCGTTGAAGATCCGGGAACTGCGCAACCGTTATGAAAAGCAGTTGGGCAGCCGGTTCAGCATATCTGAGTTTCATTACCAGTTGCTTAAGGATGGGTCGATGCCGCTGAGCGTACTGGAAAGTAAACTGGATGCCTGGGCCGCGAAGCAGTGACCTGGCGCGGCCTGTAGCGACCCTTCGGACAGGCCGTGTCTAATTAGTATGCGCAGTCTGTGACCGACACTCAATTATGATTTAATTCGCCGGTGCCTGTATTACATCGTCGTTCACCACCGCCTTCTTTTTGGATACATTCTCTTTTAGTTTGCCAAAGTTCCATCCCAGCGAAATACCTGCTGATCTGAAAGCCCCCGTGATATTTGTTACGGTTTTAAATGCAGGATCCGTGGTGGTGGTGGTGAAAGTGTAGTCTTTCAAGAGGAAGTTCTGGAGAAACGCAGTAACGGATATTTTTTCGTGGAAGAACTTATAAGTGGCATTTACGTTATAGAATTGCTGTAACGACCGGCTCATCTGCACGGTTACCGGGAAGGCGAAAAACCCTCCATTCAGTCCCAAAGAAAACCTGTCATTCAGCGTGAATGTATTACTGATGGAAGTTATTCCTGAAAGCCCATCATTGCTTTGGGAGAGCATAAACTTGTTCTGTGCATAGTTGTAGGTGATTGACCCGTTCAGGAAGAACCGCCAGACATTGCTGAACTTGATCGACATATTGGAACTGATGCCGACCTGGTATTCGCGGCCGATATTATCGCTTGTGGTGGCAATAACACCCTTCGCGCTGTTGAAAGTGGCGAATGTTTCAATGGCATTGTTGCTGTAGCTGCCCGTGAGGGTCACGCCGGCAAAGAGGTTCCCCTTCTGGAACCGGTTCTGAAAGGAAACGCTGTTGATGGTCTGGGGACCGAGATTAGGATTGCCATAGGATATATTCAGCGAGTCATTGTTATTTATGAAAGGATTCAGGCTCGTGATGCCCGGACGCTGTAACCGCAAGGAGTAAGAAAGAACGGCAGTGTATACTGCTGAGAATTTCCGTACCACCTGTATATTCGGGATCAGGTTAGTGTAGTTTTGGTGAACAACCGAGCCCGAGCTCACAAAATCACC
>Ga0206954_1070_pt1 | contig 27824 bp, 26 predicted proteins | sample Alteio_BWOrgHeat_37_FD_153250 | JGI IMG/M metagenome (GOLD analysis project Ga0206954, IMG submission 153250) | Enriched cells from forest soil in Barre Woods Harvard Forest LTER site, Petersham, Massachusetts, United States -... | ecosystem: Environmental > Terrestrial > Soil > Temperate forest >...
CAATCTGGCTCTCCATCATTTCGCGGAAAAGGACGCCATTGCCGTGCTCCGGGAAATGAAGCGGTCGGCCAACTCAAGCGCGTTCCGCCCGAGGGGCAGATGGTGAAGACCGCCCAGGCTGTGGGTATCCACTTTGGGGTTTAGGCGGGAGTGATCGTTACACGGTAAATTACCACAATTCGATCAAGGTTTCTCCCGATTCGATCTGTTGACACAAAGTGTCCAAGGCCTTGGCAAAGGAGGCCAGTAAGAGCGCATTGCGGCAATTCCCCAGGCACACCAGGACGACGGGTACAGGCCTTGTGTCGAATAAGGACAATTCAATAAAATCGTCATCCTTTGTCACGATCACATAGCCGGAGTTTGCAGCATACTCCCAGATATCTATATCAGGGGTTAGATGTCCCAACCCGATATCAAGAACATGTGTGGCTTCATGGCCTTTCTCGACTAGAAATAACGCCAAGCAACGCGGAAGCTGGTTGTCGATCAGAAACCTCACGACACTTTCAAAACGGTATGCTTGCTGCGCGCGGCGGCATAATCCAAGCATGCCTGAATATCGTCCCGTTCTAGGAACGCATAGTCAGTGAGGATTTCTTCCCAACTTGCGCCAGCAGCCAATAGCTCCAGCACATCGGATACTCGCATCCGATAGCCCCGGATACAGGGGCGGCCTCCACATTGCTTAGGGTTGAAAGTGATGCGATCCAGATAATTCATGCTTGGCTAGGATAAGCCCATTTGGTATCCGCAACAAGTCGTGTTTTGGCAGGGCAGAGGGTCCGATTGCTTCATTGTTCGAGGCGAGCAAAGCGCCATTCGCACCAGAGCTGGGTAAGGATGAAGGCGGCGGCGGTGAGAATCCAAAAGAGCGGTTGATGGGCGGTGAAAAAGAAGAAGAGATGCTCCAGGTAGGGCGTGGTCTGTGTACCGATATGATGCAAATCGATCCATAGGGGTATAAAAATGCAGCTAAAGAAAAGCGCATAAAAGATCCACAAGCGATACTTCAATGGATAGAGCAAGAGGAACAACAACTGAACGCACAGAGCTGAGGTGGTGAACATCCAAAAATGCCATTCTTCGACTAGCGTGTTTCCCCATGGAATCGAGATAAGTGGCGAACGACTCCCGCTAGGATTCGGCTCGAGGGTGCTGCCTGGTACATAACGGAGGCATTGTTGTTGCGCGGTCTGGGAATATTCGGTCACCTTGAGATCAGGATATTGGAGTGAGTAAAGCAGGCTGATCACGGGTATCAGAAAAATTAAGAGGTAGAAATAAGCTGCTCTTGATCGATAGAGAACGGGTCGGTCAATGGCGCGAGTGAGGATGAATTCTGTGCCCATGTTCCAACTGGTATTCGAGCCCCAACGCTGAGTCATTTCGGGTGCGAGTGTCCAAATCCCTAAGATACCCACAAAAAAGAGATTTTGGACGGTGAGTAGAGAAGAAAGATTGGGGTGGTACGAATTTGAGAAAGCATTGGTGAATAAGAGCGGTGACGCCAAAGCAAGGACCATAAACCAGATGAACGGATTGATGGTCATGTGAAATTTGAAGAGAGCCCAGAATTGTTTCGTGGTGTTCATGGTGGTGTTTTAGTTGCGGGAGAGTTCGACGAAGATGTCTTCGAGGCTGAGGGCGCGGGTTTCCTGTTGGCAGGACCAGCGCTGAGCCAGGGTTTCCGGAGTGGCATGGGAATTGGTTCTCAAGGTGACCGTGATCTCAGTTTTGGAGCGAACGATGCGGAAGCTTTCGGGGATGTCTTCGGTGGGTGTGCCGTTTTTGAATCCGAAAAAGCGGGCCTGACGGATCGAGTCCTTGAGTGAATCAAGCGTTTCGCTGACGCGCAAATTTCCTTTGGCGAGGATGCCGATTTCGTCAGCGACCCGCTCCACGTCGCTGAGGATGTGCGTCGAGAAAAGGACGGTGCAACCGCAGTCGCGGATGAGGTCCAGAATATCGTCGAGGATTTCCCGCCGGGCGACCACGTCGAGATTGGCCGCCGGTTCATCGAGCAGCAACACCTTGGGCCGGGGCGCGATGGCCATGATGAAGCTGAGCAGTCGCTGGTTTCCTTGCGAGAGAGTCATGAAACGCTTTTTGGGTGAGAGATCATATTTGGCGAGGAGCGAATCGGCCAAGGTGTTGTCCCAAGTGGGATAGAGTTCGCGACCGAGTTTGAGTACGCTATGCACTTTGGTGTAGGCGGGAATCACCGCTTTTTCGGACATGTAGCCGATCCATTGTCTTTCCTCGGCACCGATGGCAAAGGGGTCGTTGCCCAGAATGCGGACGTTGCCCGTTTGGGGTTTGATCAGTCCGGCCAACATGCGAAGCGTGGTTGTTTTGCCTGAACCATTGCGACCGAGAAAGCCGTAGATGCTACCGGCTTTGACGGAAAAGCTGAGGTCATGGACGACAGGCGGCCCGTCGAAGGAACGGCTGACGGTTTGGACGAGGATGGGGGATTCATTCATGGCGCGTTACCGGATTTGGGTTGGAGTCGGCGAAATTTTTCGGAAAGAAGGGCCTGGATTTCTTTTTCACTGAGGCCGAGATGGAGGGCTTCGGTGACGAGCTGCTCAAGCGCGGGGGCGATTTCGCGGCGACGGGCATCGATCTTGAGGGCGGGTGATTCGTGGGCGACGTAGGTGCCGTGGCCGTGGTGCGTTTCGACAAAGCCTTCGCGTTGGAGCAACTGGTAGACCTTGGTGACGGTGAGGGGGTTGATATGGAGTTCGGCGGAGAGTTCACGGACGGAGGGAAGCTGCGCACCGTGGAGAAGCTGTCCAGAAAGGATGCGCTGCCGGATTTGCTGTTGCAGTTGCACGTAGAGGGGGATTCCGCTTTGGGGATTAAGGAAGAACACAGTGTTATATAACAGTAATACAGTTGGAGGATTGGGTCAAGGAAAATGAGAGATTTTTTTAATCCGTCATCCTTCGACAAACTCAAGATGACGGAAGGGGAAACTGCCGGTGGTTATAGATCGACGCTAAAAATGTCGGATCTTTCTCCAAATACTCCACCGCTTGCGGCGTGCTACGGCTACCAACTCAGTTCGATGGCTTTGCGTTAAAGCTGCCAGCGATGACGGGTTCGAGGTCCTTTTCCTGGATCCAGCCGAAGTGATGGTTCCGCGCTTCGATCCAAAGATAATCGTTGTGACGTCCCTCGACCGTGACGAGTTCGCCTTCGGGAATGGTGCCGACGCTTTCGGCGCTTTCGAAGGGGGAAAGGCGTAAGTTGGCATCCTTGGTTACGATGACGCCTTCGATACGGTTGGTGAGGCCGATGGCGCAGAGTTCCACGAAACCGAGGAGGAGACAAACCGGAATGCCGACGAAGAAAATGGCCCTGAAAATACGACGCAAGAGCGGTTTCTTGGTTTTATCGACAGTGGCGTTTCCGGCGAGTGCAAGAATCAGCAGGGCGAGACCAGCGACGATCAGGTATCCAGCGATGGGACTGGCGGTGCGAAGAAGGATTTGCCACCAGCGGTAGGAATTGGGATCGAGCCCGGCCTGCTTGCGGGCCAGTTGTAGGTTGTGATCAATGTCGGGATCGCCGGGTGCGAGGTAGCGGGCGCGTTCGTAATTGAGGATGGCCAGGCCGGGATGTCCCGCCTTGGCTTCGGCGTTGCCGAGATTGAAGCAGAGTGGAGCGGAGTAACCCCGCGTGGCGATGATTTCCTTAAAAAGCATGGCCGAGTCATCGTAATGACCTTCGAGGTAGGCGCGATTGGCGGTGTCGAGTTCGGTGTCGGAGTTGTCGGCCAGAAGAGAAAAGGAAAAGAAAAAAGAAGCGAGGACGAGAAGCGCGAGGAGTGAGGGTTTGCAAAAAAAATTCATGATCAGGCGAATTGAGGTTGGAGAAATTCCTGGCGCACGCGGCGTTCCCATTGGGCCAGATCGAGACCGGGGCTGGCCATTCCGGAGTAGATGACTTCATCGGCCTGGTTGAAAAGAGGTTCGAGGGTTTCGGCCAATGACGCGTTGCGGGTGCGAATTTCGGCGAGGGTGATGGCTTCCGGCTTGAGGCGCCATTGGGTGCCGAGTTTCAACTGGACGGCGTGGCGGGCAGCCAGGAAAAAGGCTTCGGGATCATTGCGACGGACCGCTTCGCTCATGGCGTCCTCCTCCTGGTGCATGGAGTTGAGGTTCTGCGCGCGCTCGATGTGGAAGTTGTCCGGGCGGTTCCGGGAACGGAGATAGACAAAAAGAGTTCCCATGAGGAGGAAAAGAATCAGGCTCCCCTGGAGGATCCAGAACCAGGGTTGACGATAGACGGGTACCAAGCTCGGTTGTGGGGTCCCCATCTCGACGCGGTTGGGCATCAGATCGACGGCCTTGGGTCCAGCCGGGGCTGTTGTTGCCGCATCGGCGGCGTTGTCGGATGCGGTGGGTGCGGGGGTGGGGGCGGTACCGGTGACGGTGATGGAGGGCAGGTTGACCGGCACGGTGACGTAATGTTTGGTTGTGGAATCAAAGTAGCTGAAGCTGGCCGCGGGCAAAGGTAGGTTTCCATTCTTTTGCGGGATGACGGCTTGTTCAAAAGTTTTGACGCCCTGGGTGTGGGATTCATCGCGGTAGTCGATCTTCGAGGAGGGAACGTAACTTTTCCAGGCGGGGTCGGGGGCGAGGCTGGGGCATTTGACGTAATCGAAATTGCCTTCCCCGCTGACGGTGAAATGAAGTGTGACTGGTTCTCCCATATCGACGGAATCAGGCGCGGAGGTTGCGGTGACCTTGAATTCTCCGATGGCGCCAGTGAAGTTGGCCGGACGTCCTTCATCGGGCAGGGCGTGGACATGGATGATCAATTGGTTGCTGGGAATATTTCCGTGGGCCAGGCTTGGGCGATTGAAAAAGAGATTGCCAAATGGGTCGGAAAATCGGTTCTGGGTCGGCTTGGTCCAATAGGTGTCGCGTTCCATTTGCAGCGGAAAATCGCCGTTTTTCGGGGCCGAGATGGCGGTGACCCAGGTTTCGCGATGGTAGGGCGCATCCATGAGCGATACATCGTCTTCCTGCGGACGGACGGATAAATTATTCATCAAAAAATCACTTCCCTTGATCGTGGGCAGCGAGTCCTGTTGGGCCGCGACATCTATGCGGATGTAAAATTCAATGCGCATGGGGATCGTCTCGCCGACATAAGCGTCCGTCGTTTTGGGCGTGATGATCATGAAGACCTTGGCTGGTTGGCCGTTGGCATCCAGGGGCACGTTGGTGCTGGAGCCGTTGAGATCGGCGGAGTTTCCTGAATTGTCCGGCGGTGGATTATTCGGAGGGTTGCCCGGTGGAATGATGACGGGGCCGCCGGGAATAGTGGCGGGGTTTGGGGCCGGAGCGGGTGCGGGGGTTGAGGAAGAGGAAGTGCTTCCGTTGCCCACAACATGGATTTTCATGGCATGGGCGTGAAGCGTCTGGCCGTCCTGGGTGTGGATATCGAAGGCAGGAATGGTGAAGTCACCCGCGCGGGCGGGGAGGAGGGCAAAGGCTTGAGTGATGGCGCTGGAGAAGGAACCATTGTTGAAGGTGATATTGGTGGAGTTGCTGTTGCCGATGACTTGAAGCCCGTCGACCTGAGGCAACTGGACATTGACGCTGCCGCCGTTTTGGATCGTGAAGGTGACGGTGACTTGATCGCCGAGATTGACTTCGGGTGGATCGATTTGCTGGCTCAAGGTGGCGGCGGCCAGGCTCGAGGTGGTTGTGAGAGCGAGGATCGAAAGGAACAGGAGAGTTTCATGAGCAAATAGCGACATCCGTGAAGACCGCTTTATTCGCCATTCGCCAAGCTCAGGATGACGGAATTTTAAAATTTTCATCATTACCAATCCTTGCCCGAATTTGTCGGCGGCGGCGGTTGCTCATCACCGTTCAGCGAGCGGGCGGTGACGTGCTTCTCGTCGTCCTTGAGTGAATCGAGCAGATTTTCCGCCTGCTGTTTCGAGGTGATGCCGGGGTCCTGCTGGTCCTGTCCCCGGCCCTGCGAACGGGCGCTTTGCTGAGTATTATTTTGGTCGCCACCTTGGGGTTGTTGACCGTTGCCTTGCTGATCATTGGGCTTTTGGCCATCTTTGTCTTGCTGCGGGGAGCCGGGAGGTTGCTGTTGACCCTGCGATTGGTCGCCGGGTTGTTGCTGGGGTTGATTTTGGCCGTTGTTATTTTGAGGATTATTCGGATTGTTCTGGCCTTGCTGATCTTTGTCCTGGCCTGAGCCCTTATTCTGGTCCTGGGAGGGATTTTGGCCTGATTGATTCTTTTGGGGTTTGGACTGACTATCTTTTTGTTGCTGTTGCTGCTGCTGTTGTTGCTGTTTCAACTGCTCCAATTTCTTTTTCACCACATCGTAGTTATGCTGGGTGTCGGCGGAGGTTTTGAGCTTGAGGGCATTTTCGTAGGAAGTAAGCGCATGCTCCCAGAGATCGATGGTTCGTTTGATGTCGGCTTTTTGCATCTGTTCCCCGTGACGGAATTGGGCATTGCCGAGATTATAGTAGGCATTTTCCTGGAGATTGAGATCGGGGGTTTCCATCGATTTACGGAAGGCTTGTTCCGCTTCGGGAAACTCACCGTTTTTATAAGCCGCCGCACCAGCATCGTATAGGAAGTCATTTCGGTCGGGCCGGTTTTCAACCGCCTGCTGGTAATTTTTCAACGCGTCGTCGTACTGGCCTGCCTTGTAGTCGCGTTCCGCGACATCGGCGTTGGCGGCGCGGGCGGGTGCGAACATGTTGGAGTAGAGCAATCCCAGGATGATCAGTGACGTTGCGGTTAGAGCGTTCGTCTTTTTCTTGGTGCGGCGACGCAAAGGACGGGTAGCGCCGGCCGGGATCGTCGGGGCTGGCGACTCGGCGCGTTCGTTGGTCATGAATTCCCACATGAGGAATAAAATACTCAGGGCCAGGGGCCACTCAAAGCGTTCGAAGCGGATTTTTTCGCGCCGTTCTTCCAGGTGCTGCTTGGGCAGCGTGGCGATATACTTGTTGTAAATTTCCTCCAGTCCTTCGCCGCGCTGGCCGAGGGGGACATAAGCGCCGCTCGTAATCTTGGCGATTTCGCGCAGGGAGTTTTCGTCGAGTTTTGAATCAACGATCTGGCCACTGCTGTCGTGGAGATAGAGGACGGCCCCGGTATCGTCCCGCTCCGGGATGAGACCGCCGTTGGGGGTGCCAACACCAACGGTGTAGATTTTGAGCCCGCTTTGCGCGGCGGCCCGGGCGGAGTCGAATACGCGGCCTTCGAGGTCCTCGCCATCGGTGACGAGGATGAGGAATTTCATATTATTGGGCTGGCTTTTGAGGGCGAGTACGGCCTGGTCGATAGCGGTGGCGATGTCGGTGCCGGGACGCGGGATGGTATCGGTATCGAGTTCGCGTACGGCGGTTTGGAAAGCATCGCGATCGAGCGTGAGGGGGCACTGGAGAAAAGCGTCTCCGGCAAAGGCGATCAGGCCGAGGCGATTGTCGGGCAGACGGTCGGCGAAATCGGCGATAGCCAGCTTGGCCCGTTCCAGGCGGCTGGGCTTCACATCTTCGGTCAGCATGCTCTTGGAGCAATCGACGGCGATAAGAAGGTCAAGACCGGTGCGGTCTTCTTCACGCAAGCCATAGAAAAGGTGAGGCCGGGCCAGAGCCACAAAGAGAAGTCCCACTGCGGTGATGAGAAGAATCGTTTTGAGGAGCCGCTTGGCGGGGGAGACGCTGGCAGTCAGCGCCTGGACCAGATGCGAGGCGGCAAAAAGACGTACGGCCTGTTTGCGGCGACGGCGGGCGCCGATTTCCAGGAGCAGTATGGCGATGACGGCAAAGAAACCGATGATCAGCCAGATCGGGGCGAGAAAACCGGGGTCGAGGCGGGTCCAGAGATCGTTCATCAGGGGACCCTCCGCCAACGGGTATGGGCCAAAATAACTTCGAGGCCGAAAAAGAGAAGTCCTGGGTAAAGCGCCCAGGTGAAGTACTCCCGAACATGTTCAAAATGTTTTACGGCCACCTTGCTGGTTTCGAGCCGGTTGATTTCCTCATAAACATGTTTAAGGGTTTCATAATCGGCGGCCCGATAGAATTTGCCTCCGCCGATGTCGGCGATTTTTTGCAGGGCGCCCTCGTCGATATCGACCGGGATGGTGATGAAAACCCGTTGACCGAAGGCGTTTCGCACCGGGAATTTGGCCACGTCGGCCGATCCGGCTCCGATGGTGTAAATTTTGATTCCAAGTGCGTGGGCTGCTTCGGCTGCGGCCATGGGGGTGATTTTGCCCGCGTTATTGGCCCCGTCGGTGAGAAGCACGATGATCTTCGATTTGCCCGGCTGATCGCGCAGACGGTTGGCGCAGGTGGCGAGAGCCGAGCCGATGGCGGTGGCGTCACCGGCCAAGCCGACATGGAGACGTTCCACGTTTTCCAGAAGCCAGTCGTGGTCCAGGGTCAGCGGACTCATCAGATAGGCATCGCCAGCAAAGCAGACCATGCCGATGCGGTCATTGGGGCGGGCCTCGATGAAATTGCCGACCGTTTCACGCACTACGTCGACGCGGCTGAGTTCCTCGCCATCCGGCTTGTGGTAATCGAGCGCCTGCATCGAAGGGGAAAGGTCGATGGCCAGCATCATGTCGATGCCGCTTTCCTGCACCTGTGTGCTGGAATCGACTTTTTGTGGACGGGCCAGCGCGAGAAGAAAACAGAAGAGGGCAAAATAACGGAGGGCCGACAACCATCCTCCGGCCTGGACCTTGCGACCACGAATGAGCGGCCCGAAGAGGCTGAGGCCGGAATATTGAATGGCGGCGTCCTTTCCCCAATGCCCGCGCAGAAAGGCCAGCAGCGGCAGGAGCAGGAAGAAAGCAAAGACCCAGGGATGTGCGAATTGGATCTGGTTCATGACGTGGCAGGAGACAGGTTCCCGTTGCGTTGCCGATTTGGGGTGGGAGCCGGTTTTGTGGCGGTGACGAAGGTGAGGGCGCGTTCCTGTACCTGTTCCAGTTCCGCCAGAGTGGGTTGATAACGCGCAAATTTCACCATGTCGCATGATTGGAGAAAATCCCGCAACAAATCGCGGTGCGCGGCCAGGGGTGTCGTCGAATCATTTTCCATCTGCCGCAAAAATTCCTCCGTGGTTCGGCGGGTGGAAGGATTCTGGAAACGCTGACCGAGATAGGTGCGGATAATTTCCGAAACGGAAACGGCATAGGGAACGGGATTATCCTCCCGCAGCAGAGCGCGGGCTTTTTCGAGTTTTTCCAGCGTCAGCTCGTAGGCGGTTCTCGGGTTAAGCACAGACCGGTTCTTAAGCCAGTTCCAGAGCAGAAGAAATAAGGCGACCAGGACCACAACGCCCAGCGCCAGCCACAACCAAATCCAGGAGTGAAGAAAAAAGAAGGGAGGGCGGATATCGTCGATGTCCTCTTGTTGCGCCGCCCCATTCTGGGGGGTTGCGGGGGCAAGAGTGGGTTGGCTCGGCTGCTGAGTTGGTGCGGTGTCGGCAGCGGCGTTGGTGGTTGTGTCCGGGGAGGTGGTTTGGGCGGGAGCGCTGAGGGGAACGAAGGCTATGAGTAGACTAAAAAGAAAAACGGGTACGCAAAATTTTTGGGTGGCCCGGACTACTTGAGATTCTCGCGAAAGGCTTTCATTTAGAATTCCGTCATCCTGAGCTTGTCGAAGGATCAGCCTCCGTTGGTTTACGCCACATCTTCCGGGCGCTGATCCTTCGACAAGCTCAGGATGACGGATAGGGAAAGAAAACGTACGCTTCATCACAATCTCCGGCTGGTGCGCGTCTTGAAGAAAGTATAGAGCGCCTGGCTGTAGGGCTCTCCGGTGCGCAGTTCGAGCGTATCAACCCCAGCTTGGCGGGCGGCGCGGCGGAATTGCTCCATCCGTTCCTGGGCCAGCAAAGTAAAAGCCTGGCGCACCATTTTGCTGTCGGTATCGACTTCCATCACCTCGCCCGTTTCGGGGTCTTCCAGCGTCAGCAACCCAAGCGGCGGGAGTTCCTCTTCATGCCGGTCGCGGAGGTGAAGGAGGACGAGATCGTGGCGTTTGTTGGTGAAGCGAAGTCCACGACGCATCCGCTCGAAGGCTTCTGGCGATTCAATAAAATCGGAAATGACAAAGACGACGGCGCGTCGGCGCAACACGTCGTTGCAGAAATCGAGCGCCGAGGCGACGTCGGTCCCGCGATGCTGCGGAGTGTGGAAAAGAATTTCCCGGATGACGCGCAGAACGTGCTGGCGACCCTTGGTTGGCGGAATGTACTGCTCGATCTCGTCGGTGAAAAGGAGGAGCCCGACTTTATCGCGGTTGCGAATGGCGGAGAAGGCGAGGACGCTGGCCACTTCGGCGGCGAGTTCCTGCTTGCTCTGATTTTTGGAACCGAACTTACCCGAAGCGCTGACATCGACGGCGAGAAGAATGGTGAGCTCCCGTTCTTCGCGCAGTTTTTTGATGAAGGGGACGCTGGTGCGCGCGGTGACGTTCCAGTCGATGAGCCGGACTTCGTCGCCGGGGGAATATTCGCGGACTTCGTCGAAGTCCATGCCGCGGCCCTTGAAGACCGAGTGGTACTCGCCCGCCAGTGCGTCGGTGACGAGACGCCGGGTGCGCAGCTCAATCTGGCGCACTTTCTTCAGGATTTCACGGGTAACGGCAGGGTCCATGGCTAAAGGAAAAAGTTGGAAAGGAAAAAGGAAAAAGTGAAAGGCAGTATTCTCATACCTTTTACCTTTTTACTTTTACCTTTCTCCTTAAGGAACGGGCAGCGTATCCAAAATCTTTTGTACGATGTCGCGCGAGCTGAGGTTTTCCGCCTCGGCTTCGTAGGTGACGGTGACGCGATGCTGGAGGACATCGTGGGCAACATCCTTCACGTCCTGCGGCGTGACGTAGGCGCGGCCATTGAGGAAAGCCAGGGCGCGGGCCGCCAACGTAAGTGCGATGGTGGCGCGGGGCGAGGCGCCGTATTGAATCCAACCAGGAAAATCAAGTTTGTAGGCCTTGGGATCGCGCGTGGCGATGACGATGTCGACGATGTAGTCGCGCACCTTGTCGTCGATGTAGATGGTGTTGACCACTTCGCGCGCGGCAAGAATTTGCTCGGGTGAGACCACCGGTTGCACGGTGAGATTCGGCGAGGTGGTGGCCATGCTGTCAAGGATGCCCCGCTCTTCGGTGCGCGAGGGATAAGTGACGATAATTTTAAGCATGAAGCGATCGACCTGCGCTTCGGGGAGGGGATAGGTGCCTTCCTGTTCGACCGGGTTTTGCGTCGCCATGACCAGAAAGGGCTCAGGCAAGGTATAGGTGTTTTCGCCGAGGGTGACTTGCCGTTCCTGCATTGATTCGAGAAGGGCGCTCTGCACTTTAGCTGGCGCGCGATTAATTTCATCGGCGAGGACGAAATTGGCGAAGACGGGGCCGAGCTTGGGGTTGAAGGTGCCATCGCGCGGATTATAAATCTGTGTTCCGACGATGTCCGCCGGGAGCATGTCGGGCGTGAACTGGATGCGCTGGAAGCGGACTTCGACCGCCGAGGCCAGGGTGCGCAAGGCGAGCGTCTTGGCTAGCCCCGGAACACCTTCGAGGAGGACATGGCCGTTGGCGATCAGAGCGATGAGGAGCCGGTCGATCAGATATTTCTGACCGACGATGACGCGCCCTACTTCCTGGCGTAACGGATAGACCCACGCGCTGGCTTCTTTGACGGCTGCAGCCGTGGAAGCAAGGCTGGTGTTGCCATAGGCGAGCGCCCGGGCCTGATCGCTGGTGGGGACCGGGGGTAACCCCGAGGTTATGGCGGTGGATGCGAATACGGGTGCGGCTTCCATAGAATAGGTGGTTTTGGCCTTTGTTATGAGCGCAAGATACCACTAGCGCGAGGTAAAAACCTCTCCATTACCAAGACTTAAGGATTCAGCAATGGCAGATAATTTTCACAAGGCAAAGACCTGCTTGGGCCGGTAATCTGGCCTGGAGCGTAAGGCCGATTTGGAATGGGAAAAGGTCTCGGATGATCGGTCGGAAGCTCCGAGAAAAATCCTTTTCAAAATCATCTGTCATCTTTCGACAAGCTCAGGATGGCGGATTTTAAACCATTTCGACCCACACGGTTTTTGCGCCGGTGCCGGGAGGGAAATCGGATAAGGGCGCGGCGTGGCTGAACCGACCGGAACTCCCCGCCATTTTCAGTGCGCCACGGGCGGCATGTTCCAGGTCGGCCACCTTCATGGTGGAGTGATTGACCGAAAGGAGGATTTTCGCGCCGGGCGCGGCGACCTCCAGCGCCAACGTCACGAGCCGATCAAAATCACGTTGCACCTGAAACGTCGCGCCCGATTGATTGCGCGAAAAGGTCGGTGGGTCGAGAATGATTGCGTCGAATTTTTCCCCGCGCCTGGCCAGTCGCGGGAGGACGGCCAGGACATCATCTGCGATGAAACGATGGCCCTGGCGTGGATCAAGTCCGTTGCGTTGAAAATTCTCCTCGCCCCGCGTCAGCGAACGGCGCGATAAATCGACACTGACCGTTTCCCCTCCTGCGAGGGCGGCGACGACGGAAAAAGAACAGGTATAGGCGAAGGTATTGAGCAGCCGTTTGGGCTTCCAGGCCCGCACGCGAGCCCGGTTGGCGCGCTGGTCGATGAATAAACCGGCGGAATAGCCGATGGCAAAATCGAGCATGAAGCGTACGCCTGCCTCGCTCACTTCCGTCTGAAGCGATTCTCCGGCGACACCCCGAAGCAGAGTGGGAGCGATCCGTTCCGAAGCCTGTTGCGGCAGATATTTACCAAAAATTCGGCGCGGAGAAAAAGGGTAGAGGACGGCGTGTTGATCGAGTTCGCCGAGAACGGCCTCCCGCCCCCGTTCTGTCTGGTAGGAAAGCAGCAGATCGGCCCCGAACCGTTCCAGCCACATTTCCGAACCGGTGGCCAGTCGATGGGCATCGGTCCCTTCCGCAACCAGGGCCGACCAGACGTCGGGTGCGATCCACTCCAATCGAATGGGCTTCGGATTCGTCGAGCGCGCCGAAGCTTTGCCTCGCTGAAAGGGAATCGCTTCAGGAAATTTCGGGTTCTTTTTCACGGGTTGCTTATTCCGAGCTAGTTGAAGGAAGACAAGTTTAGTCGCAAAAGAACACAAGGAACTCAAAAAAACTACCCGCCTAGGGTTCGACGTCGATGGGGGTGCCGACTTTGACCATCTTGAGCACCTTCTCGGCATTCCAATTTGCCAGCCGAAAGCAGCCGTGGGATTGAGTGGCGGAGATCTTTTCCGGCTCGGGTGTGCCGTGGATGCCGTAACCGGGCAGGCTCAAACCGACCCAGGCCGTGCCGACCGGATTGCGCGGCCCTGGTGGAAGCACCATTTTTTTGGTGATGCCTTCGCGGGCGGCGGCATCGGCGAAAAGTGCCGGATCAAAAGTGTAATCGGGATTGGGCACGATGCTCTTGACCGTGAGGACTCCATTAGGGCGTTTGTTTTTGTCGGCGGCGATTGAGCAGGGGAAGAAAGCGATGATTTTGTCGTTGGCATCAAGCGCCTCAATGGAAGTTTCACCAAGAATGATGCGTAACGAAGCCGCCTGGGTAATCGGTGAGGCGGGGAAAACCTTCGGGCCAATGACTTCCGTCCCAGCCTCAATCGTGGTTACGTCGTGGTTGAGATCTTTCAGGTAAGCGCGGGTACAATGAAACTTTTCCGCCAGCAATTCCCAGATGTCGTTATAGCCGAGACGCGACGCCTGGCTCTTTTCCCGCCAGGTCGCGGGCTTGGGCATGATCGAATCGATATCCTCCTGCGTGACGATGTAGTTGAGGAAAGGTTCGCCCGGCTCGCCAATAGCGTTACGAGTCGGTTCATCCAAAAAACCAGTGGTGGGCAAATTCTGACTGGCCTGAAAGGCTCTCAACATGCGTTGCGTGCGCATGCCTTGATCGCCATCGATGAAGCCACAGGAAAAATGGATGCGCTCGAGCGCGACCTGATAGGCGGCGATCCGTTCTTTGTCGAGCTTGTTGGGATCGACGGGCAAGGCCCGAACTGGCGACGTGGAGAAGCCATTCGGATGAGGCGCCGTTTCCGGTGGAGCGACCGGCACATGTTCTGACGTAATAATCTGAGGCGGGACATCCGCGGGTGCAACCCGGGAAGGAGCAGAAAGCGGCGGAGATGATGGGGCCAAGACAGCGACGGTCGGAGGAGTCGGTGTAGGAGATTTCGAGGAGGGGCGCTGGACTAGTTGATGCTTTTCGGCTTCCACTTTGGCTTGCAGTTTCTTCAGACGCTCAGCTTCTGCCGAAGGCGCTGGCGGAGTCAACGCATGACCGAGCTCCGGAACATTCGTCAGTCTTCGGGATGGAACAGGATGAGCGGAAGAACCCAGCCAGGCTTGCACTCGTGACATCTCCGCGGACAGGGCAATCAGCCCAATGAGGAGAAGGACCAGGATTGAGGCGATCCAGTAGGATGCGGAGGAATTTTCCTCCACGGGGCGCGGTCCGCGAGTTCGCCTGGGCCTTTTCTGCGTCGGGCGCGTTTTGCCTCGGTTTCGTGGAACCGCGTTAAGTTGAAAGTGCCGGGGACGGCGGTAAGGCATTAATTCTTGGATTCCTCGTGATATTCGGCATCGGTGTTTACTGCCCAGCAATCGTAGTGCCCGCCCTGGATATTCCGGGCCGCCAGCATGGCCGTCATCATGGAGTGATCCTGGTTGTTGTAGTGGTGCATGCCATTGCGGCCCACCGGTTGGAGGTTGGCAAACTGGCTGACCCATTGGCGGATGGTGTCGACATGCTGGTGATAGTTTTGATCGTAGATGGGATAAGCCTTGGGCATCCGCACGACGAAGGCGTCCTGCACTTCCGATTCCTTGATCAGGCCAATCTGTGCGGCTTCGCGAATGGCAAGTTGGGCCAGGTCATAATCCGTGGCGGACCAAAGGCCGTCTCCTTCAAAGCAGAAGTACTCCATGCCGAGGCTGGTGAGATTGGGATCGGGCACCATGGCTATGCTCCAATTCTTATAGTTTTGGACACGACCGACTTTAACGGAAGGGTCGTGGATATAAATCCAGGTGTCTGGGAAAACATTGGCCCGGTTGACCACGAGGCAGACGGTGAGGAAATCCCGGTAACGCAGGGCCTTGGCGGCTGCGAGAACCTCTGGTGGCGGCGGTGGGTCAATCGAGAGCATCAATTCCTGAAGCGGAATGGAGGAGATAAAATTGGAGCCTTCCTGCTGGAAGAACTCGCCCTGCTGATTGATGCCGGTGATATGGGTGACACCGGTTTCATCCCAGTGAATCGTCTGGACGCGACGGTCAAGAAACACCTTGCCGCCCGCCGCCATGATTTTTTCCGCCGCTGTTTCCCACATTTGACCGGGACCCAGGCGGGGATAGAAAAAATTCCGGATTAGCGTGGTGGCGGTCGGCTTGGCCTTTTTGCCTTTGAAGGCGCTGATGATGGCTTCGCGCAGGGAGAGGCCCTTGATTCGTTGCGCCGCCCAGTCGGCGCTGATTTCATCGCAGGAAATGCCCCAGACCTTTTCTGTGTATGACTTGAAGAAAATCTGAAAAAGACGTTTGCCGAAACGATTGCTGACCCACTGGGTAAAATTTAACTCGGGCTTGATCGGACTCAGGCGAGACCTGACGTAACTAAACACGATGCGGAAGGTCTCCATGACTCCGAGCTTCCAAAAGCTGTCCATCGCCTCCAGGGGGTAGTTGAAGAACTTGCCCTTGTAATAAATCCGAGAAAGGCGCGGGCAATCAATAAAATCGTCCGGCATGATTTGCCGCCACACCTCGTTCACCTCAGGTGACTTGCTGAAAAAGCGGTGACCGCCGATATCGAACCTGAAACCTTCGGCCTGGACCGTCCGCGAGATGCCGCCGACATAAGAGGGATCAGCCTCCCAAACGATAACTTCCTGGCCCGCGCGCACCAGTTCCCAGGCGGCGGTTAATCCGGCTGGGCCTGCGCCCATAATCACAATTGGCTTAGACATACCCACCCAGTCTTTCGTCTTACCGGACAGTCGTCAAACTTTACCGTGTGCCATCGGATAGGGGAAAATAATCCGTCTTCATGCAAATAAATCGGGCTGCAATGTGCAAACCGGGACTCGTCCGGGGTTGAGCATGACTTCCACGGCATCGAATCGATAATGGATATTCTCGCGGCCCAGCAGCTCAAGATAACGGCTGGCGGCAAAACGCAGGGCCTCTTGCTTGGCGGCATCGATGGTCTCCGCCGGTCGGCCAAACTCATCGCTGGCCCGGGTGCGGACCTCCACGAAAACGAGCAACTCCCTATTCCGGCAAATCAGGTCGATCTCTCCCTTGGCTGTGCGGTAATTGCGGTAAAGCACGCGATAGCCCCGGCGACGCAGAAAAGCCGCCGCCACCCGCTCACCATAAGCGCCGATCTCCGCCGTCGTGGTCAGCTTGGGTGCGGGTGTGCTGTTGCACCGGTCGAAATGATCGCCGATGAATTGGACAAGGGCCGTGAAGGGCAAGGGCACGTGCGTGTTCCGGGGTTCCGTAGCCTTTATGATTCTCCAATCCGTAGCCGGGGTAAAGCACGGCGAGTTCCATCATCACACGGTCCCGCTCAACCTTGGCGATGACGGAAGCCGCCGCAATGGAAGGGCAAAGCGCGTCGCCGTCAACGATGGTCCGCTCCTCGCCGGGAAGACCGGCTTTCTTGTTTCCATCAACGAGACAAAGATGAGGCTGGAGCGGAAGCCCCTCCACCGCGCGGCGCATGGCCAGCAGGCTGGCCTGCAAAATATTATGCAGCTCGATTTCCTCCACCGAGGCGACTCCAATGGACCACTTCACCTCGGGGTGAGCGCACAAGAAATCGCTCAGTTCTGCCCGATGCTCGGCAGCCAGAACCTTCGAATCGTTGAGATGCTGATGCGTCAGGCCGTCGGGGATGATCGCCGCTGCCGCCATGACTGGTCCGGCCCAACAACCGCGTCCCACTTCATCGACTCCCGCCACCATGATGCAGCCAGCTGGGCGCAGCTCGCGTTCGAATTTCCAATTGAGGGAGGAAGAGCGTTTGCGCCGCATGGAATGCTCGATAAAATAACCTGTCATCCTGAGCGGAGACAAGGTTTTGCGGATAACAGCCCCACCTCCCCATGCTGTCCCCTTGTCATTCTTCCGTATCTCCTGTCCTTCAAGTTTTCTGTTAAAAATTTCGTCAATTTGGAAAATTTTGTAATTTGGTCTTCCGTCATTTTCTTACTGCCCTCACAGCTTTCCCATCGCCTCCAACACAATTCCCGGCGTCAATACCTCTGGCAAAACCTGCGGCTTATCCTTCTCCTTTGGCGAATAAAGCAAATAAAGCGGCACTCCATCGCGATTGTATTGCCGCAACGTCTCCGAAATCTTCGCATCCGAATGCGTCCAATCGGCCCGGAATAGCGTCACATTCTTCTCCGCGAAAGCCTTCTTCACTGCATCCGTATCGAGTGCCACCCGCTCGTTCACCTTGCAGCTTAAACACCACGCCGCCGTAAAATCGACAAACACCGGACGCCCTTGGGCCAACTCGGCATCAACCGCTTCCGGCGACCATGGCTGCCAGTTATTATGCTCCTTTGAGTCAGTCTTGGTGGTGCCACCTGCTTCCAATAGTATTATCGCAATTGAGTCGTAATTCAAAATGGCATATACGCCCAAAGCGATCATGGAATACCGAAACCAACGGAGAGTGCCCCATCGCCCATAGATCCACGCAGCGAGAGCAAAGAAAAGAAGAGTGAAGAGTACGCCTGGGATTGCTGCCACCCCCACCAACGCTCCGAAAACATAAATCAGGAAAATCACCGTCGCCATCAGCAGAAAACCCATGAACTGCTTGAACGCCTCCATCCACGCACCCGGCTTTGGCACGAACCGCAACGCCCCCGGAAAAATCGTCAGCAACAAATAAGGCGTCGCCATCCCCAGCGCGAGAAAAGTGAAAACGATCAGCGAAATCACCGCCGGTTGTTGCGCCGCGAACCCCAGTGCTGAACCCATGAACGGCGCCGTGCAAGGCGTCGCCGCCACCGTCGCCAATGCCCCATTCAGAAACGACGACGTCAGCCCGTGGAATCGCCCCGTCACCTTCGCATCCAGCCCGACCAGCGACGTGCCCAACTCAAAAACGCCAAACAGATTCAGTCCCAACAGAAAAAAGAGAAAAATCAGCGCCAGCACAAAACCCGGCGACTGCATCTGGAATCCCCAGCCGAGTTGATTCCCTGCCGCGCGCAAGGCCAGCAGCAAACCGGCCAGCACCCAAAACGACAGCACCACCCCCCCCGTAAACGCCACGCCCTGCTTCCACGCCCCGCGCGGATTTTCCCCCGCATGCCGCATCAACGAAAAAACCTTCAACGAAAGGACCGGCAGCACGCACGGCATCAAATTCAAAATCAGCCCCCCCACAAACGCCGCGCCCAACACCGCAATCAGCCACGGCTGCGCAGTAGCCGTCGTAGCAGGCATGCCTGCTACAAATGACGTTGACGTATTCCCTTGGGTGTCCCGGACTACTTCGTTGTCTGGGTTGCTAGAGGCAACAGGAAGCGAACCTTCCGTGGTAGCCGCCGCTGTCCCTAGCGGCGGTACGGTCGCGTGATCGTTCGATTGAGACACCGAATCGCCGCTAGAAACTGCAGCGGACTTATCGCTACCTGTCGTCTGTGGCGAGGGTGTAGAAACTGCTAAAGCTTCAGATTTATTTTTAACCGAGAAAGAGGAAAAATGGATCGCTTTGTTTTTTTTGAATAGAAAATCATCGGAAACTAAAACACCACTGAGTTGATTCGGCTTATCGCCATTTTGGACAAGTTTGATTTGCAGCAGAAGCTGGGTTGGAAAGTAAGACCTGATTCTACGAGGCTCTGCTTGCGGGTCGAGCACATTGGGTTGCTCGAGGAAAAATTGGATGTTTTTTAAGTGGTCGATGACTCCCGCAGTTTCAATTTCGATTTGAATGGCCAGATCATCGTTTTCATAAGTCGCATCCACGTCTCCGAGGGGATCCTCCACCGGCAACCGCTCCCTCGCCTGCGTAAACAAAAGCTTATTCTCCACCGGCAAACGTAATGTCAGTCCCGAATCGAGTGGTAAATCGAAGTCAGCCTTCCCCGGAATACACTCCTCCTGACACACCAGCCACTCGGCATGGGCCTTCACATCAAAATGCGTGGGTAAACCATTCTTCGGCGGCGTGATCGTCGTGAGCAAATAAACATCGCCTTCGTAGCCGTAAGTCACCAACGGACCCATGTTATGCTTTTCCGGTGTTGGCCACTGGATCGGTCCGGCAGTAAAACCCGGCGGCAGCGTCCACTTGATCGTTGTCGCCAGCCCCGCATCGCCCGGATTGATCCAATACGTGTGCCAATCCTTGTCGGAGTGAAGATGCAGCGCCACATCGAACGGCTCGCCCGGCTGAATATTCGTCCGTTCGGGAATCAGCTCCGCCGTCACATGGGGCTGACTCACGGAAGCGCTTGCACCGACCATCGGCGCGTTGATCGGCTGGGAAGCCCACACCCTCAGGCCGCCCGCGATCAGAAACAAGAGCAAAACCCTCATCATCATAAAATCATAGCTTACGACGCACGAGAGACCACCCTTGTTCCCGTTAAAATTCCGTAATCGGTCAGTTCCTATCCCAAGACCGGCTTCAACAACTCCCACTGCCAGGGACACCAGCGATTCTCGGCGATAAGTCCGGCAGCGGCGGTCTCGGGATTGCGCGCGATGTCCTGCAAAATCGACTTTGGCGCGATCACGGTTGGGTCGAGTCCCAACTCCGCCGCCACGGTGTCCCGGTGCACGCGCAGCTTCTCCATCCTCGCCTCGGCATCCTTGTCGCGTGGAGGACGCTCCGTGCGCGGTGGACGTGGGATGGGCGGCGCCAGGCGACCCCGTTCGATGGCCTCGATCAGACGCTCGGAACGTGGAGGTGAACTCCGCTGCGGCCAACGGGGTGCACCCATGGGCGACACCTTGGGATTCTCCGCGCACCAGACGGCAAGATCGAGGAGCAGCTCGTTGTGCAGCACCTTGAAGACGGGGAGATCGACCGCCTCGGCCTCCTTCTCACGCCAATGCCAAAGTTCCTTCACGATGGCCTGTGCCTGGGGCGAAAGAAGCGCAGAGCCGGAAATGCGCCAGTCATTTTCGGGATCGTCCTGCCGCACCACCCGGCTGGCAGCGGTGACCCGCGCACACGATTGCTCGTGCCAGGTGCGGCGGCTTTTCTCATCGAGGATTGCTCCAAGCGCTTCCGCAATTGGCTCGAGGTATTGCGTGTCCTGAACCGCGTAGTCGATCATGGTTTGAGAAAGCGGACGTCGGGACCAATCAGCCTTCTGACTGCCTTTATTGAGAGTGATCCCGCAAAAATGCTCGACCAACGCGCCATAGCCGAAAGCCTTCAGGCCGACCAGTTGCGCGGCCAGCATCGTATCGAAAACCGCCTGCGGTTCCGGAGCGCCCGCCCGGCGAAGCATCCGCAAATCGAAATCGGCTCCATGCAAAATCCAGGTATGACGGCTGGTCGGAGGCCAAAGTTCATCGAGAGGAAAAGAGTCCAGCGGATCGATCAGGAAATGCTGGTCCGCATGTGAGACCTGAATGAGGCAGACGCTTTCGCGGTAGTGATGGAGGCTGTCGGCCTCGGTGTCGAGCGCGAGAGGGAAATAGCCCCGGAGGCTCGTGATAAAGAAGTCGAGCGCCTGTGGCGTGTTGACCCAAAGAAACTCGACTTTGCGCTGCGTCATAAATGGCTGGTCGAATCATGCGGCTTTCGACCCATGGCCGCCAGTGGAATTTAGCGACTGACTTACAGTCTCTTTAAAGACGCAACGCACAGACCTGAAAACAGAAAACCAACTGAAGAAGAAAAAGCAAGCATGCCGCCCAATCCGTGCAGACCCTGCGGATTATGCGAAAACCAAAAGGCTGAGGCCCCGCCACCAATAACGATACAAACAACAATATAAAGCAAACTCGATAGCTGCAGCAATCTCGGCGCAAGAAAGGTCAGGACGATCGCTGTGACCAGGGTCGGCGGAAATTGAAACACGAAAAATCCAACTCCGAGAAAACCAACGGCACCAATGCTAAAGATATCCAGGACAACCGACCCACTCCTCGGCGAATATTGGGTTGCTATTGCTATCACCACGAAGCCCAAAAACATGGCAATACCAACGATGATCGGCAAAAGGGTATGTATTGAAACGGCAACCATAAAGAATTTTCGTGATAATTTCATAGAGCTGCCTACACCCACATTATCATTATCGTCCGCAGACTTGCGAACCCTTTGTTTCGTTCCATAATGGGATGCTCATGAGTTTCATTCCCCGCCTCAACAAGGTCTACCCAGATGTGACCTTCACCAATGAAGAGATCCGCCGTTATGGACGTCATCTCATCATGCCCGAAGTCACGCTGGAGGGGCAGCAGAAGCTCAAGGCCGCGCGCGTCATTGTCATCGGCACCGGTGGTCTCGGCGCACCTATTCTCGCCTATCTGGCAGCGGCGGGCGTGGGGCACATCGGCGTGGTCGATTTTGACACGGTCGATCTTTCCAACCTCCATCGCCAGATCATTCACAAAACTGGCAACGTCGGCAAAGCCAAGACCCTTTCCGCCGTGGAAATGATGAAGGACATCAATCCTTCCATCGATATCAAGACCTACGAGACCTCGCTCCGTTCCGACAACGCGCTCGATTTGCTCAAGGACTACGACATCGTCATCGACGGGACCGATAATTTCCCAACCCGCTACCTCGTCAACGACGCCTGCGCATTGCTCGACAAGCCGAACGTCTATGGCTCGATTTTTCGTTTTGAGGGACAGGCCACCGTTTTCTGGGCTTCGCGCGGCCCCTGCTATCGTTGTCTTTATCCCGAGCCGCCCGATCCGGGAACCGTGCCCAGTTGCGCCGAGGGCGGCGTGCTCGGAGTTTTGCCCGGCGTGGTCGGGACAATCCAGGCCACCGAAGCGGTGAAGCTGATCATCGGCCAGGGCGATCCGCTTATCGGACGGCTACTCCTGTTTGATGCTCTGAAGATGAAGTTCCGCGAGTTGAAATTGCGCAAGGACCCGAAATGTCCGCTCTGTGGTTCCACGCCGACGGTCACGGAACTGATCGACTACGATTTCTTTTGCGGAGTAAGCCCAGCCCAGAAAAAAGCGGTCCATATTGAGGAGATCGACGTGGAAGACGTCAAGGCTGCGCTCGATGCGAAGAAAATCCCCTCGGAGATCGACCTGCTCGACATTCGAGAACCTTTCGAAGCCAAGATTGCCCAGATTCCCAATTCACGCCTCATTTCACTGGCTGAATTCAGCAAGCGGATGCACGAACTCGATAGCGCCCGGGAAATCTGGCTTTATTGTAAAGACGGTGCGCGCAGTGCCAAGGCCTGGAAATTGCTGCACGATGCCGGATTTAGGAAAATCAAAAATGTCGCAGGTGGAATCGATGCTTGGAGCGAAGACATTGACCCCAATACGCCACGATATTGAGCTAGCCGTCCTCGCTGCCACCCCCGGCACCGAGACCAGCCCCGACATCGACGTCGAGGAGAAACTCAAAGAAGCGTTTGCGCGCGGATGGTCCGTCATTGTCTGGAACGATCCCATTAATCTCATGGATTACGTGGTCTATGTTTTCAAGGCGGTACTCAAAATGAACGAGAAGGACGCCTCGCGCCACATGTGGGAAGTCCATCAGCAGGGCAAAAGCGTGGTGGCGCGCGAAACGCGGGAAAAATCGGAACTGATCGTTCACCGCTTGCGCGGCTTCGGGTTGAACGCGACCATGGAGCAAGTATGACCTGCCAGCAAATCGATGCCGAGCATTGGCGGCTGAGCTTCGCTGAACCGGAAGCGCTCTTTATTGTCGGCGTCCTCGCGCGGCTTGGTCGGAGTTATCACGACGATTTATCGCAGATGCCTCCCGCCCTCCGCGCCTACTGGCAGGGAAAGATCACTTCGGAGAAAATGTCAGCGGACAGTGACCTGAAGGAATCCCAGGAAGTCCTCTCCGAAGCGCGCGCTGAACTGCGTTCCGAACGACTGGCGTTGGCTGAAAATTGGCTGCGTGAATTCGAGATCACCGAACGGCGCAACCCCTGGACCGTTGAGGCCACCACCACCGAACGGGATGAATTCGTGGCCATGCTCAACGATCGGCGGCTTCTCCTGGCTTTGGAAATCGGCGTGACGGAGGGCGAGATGGAAACCGACCCTGGCTTGATCACAGAGGAGGCGCGTCGCAACGCCATCCTCGAAATTGATATACTCGGCCATTTCATTCTGGTTACGCTCGGCCCCCAGATTTACCACCCATGATTACTTTTGACCGCGACGTCTTCGACGGGTTCATCTTTGATTGCGACGGCACGTTGGCCGATTCCATGCCACTCCACTACCAGGCCTGGAGCGAAACGCTGGCACTGAAACTCGGCCGTCCCTCCGATTTTACCGAATCGATATTCTATCATTGCGGCGGCATGCCCCCGCGGCAGATCGTCGCCCGTCTTAACCACGATTATGGCTACGGGTTGCCCGTGGATGAAACCGCGCATGAAAAGGAACTGCGCTTCCTCCAACTTATTCCCGGCGTCGGCCCAGTGCCCGAAGTTGTCGAGGTGCTCAAGCAGCTCGGTCTCCAGGCCAAAGTGGCCGTCGCCTCGGGCGGACAGACCTCGATCGTACGCGATACGTTAAGCCATATCGGAATCAAGGCGGGACCCAACGAAATCGTCAAATTCATCGTCGGTTCCGACCAGGTAAAGCATGGTAAACCGGCCCCTGATCTTTTTCTACGCACCGCAGAATTGCTTGGCGTCAAACCGGAACGTTGTCTTGTCTTCGAGGATGCCGAACCGGGATTCCTCGCCGCAAAGGCTGCCAGCATGGCCTGGATCGATGTCCGCCCTTTCCGCGCCAACATGGCTGCTGCGGGGAGGTATTAAATAAAATCGAGGCATATAAACATGACGTTTTTAGAGCACACCGATGATTAGGGATTTGAGTCTTATACTTTCGGTACTGACCGTGACGTGCGCAACCACGGTTGGTCCTTGGATATTGCGGAAGCTCAATCAGGCATTTATTCAAAAAGTAGAAGAGCTACCTCCTTATCCGATTGTGCTCAAACCTTATAGGATGCTTATGGCTCTATACTTAACCGTAGGGACGATGGGCTTGGCTCTTTTCATAGCCATGTCTGTTTTGAGTCGAAAAGACATTGCGATGCTCGTAATATTTGGACTTCCGTCACTTGTAATATCCGCAATTGGTTTTATTGCAGCTTATTTGTATTCGTGCCAATCAATTGTCCTTGAGGTTGACAAATTGATTTACAAAAAGAGCAGTAAGAAAATCGTCCTGCCCTTCTCCGACATCATAGGATTTGGTGTTGTTGTAGGTTATTTAAATCTCAAAAGAAAATCTGACGGTTCGACGACAAAAATCTCGCTCTATTTCAAAAATATCAGATATCTCAATACGGCTTTGAAACAGTGGTTTACGAGAAGTGTCTTTTGACCGGCAAAACTGATCCTTCGACAAGCTCAGGATGACAGACTGTAAATGAGAAAATTTCCGGGCTGCCCTGAAAAAATTCCGTTAATTTGGTAATTCCGTTAAAAATTCAGCGACGGTCATAGACCGCCGCTACAGCTAAACGGGCACCTGGGGCAGATGCCAGATTTCGCGGGCATATTCGTGGATCGTCCGGTCGCTGGAAAACTTGCCCACCCGCGCCGTATTCAGAATCGCCATGCGCGCCCAACGTGCCTTGTCGCGATAAGCGGCATCGATCTTCGCCTGCGCATCGCTGTAAGAACGAAAATCGGCGAGACAGAGATAAGGGTCGCCACCATCCAGGAAGCTGCGCTGGAGCGGACTCAAAACGCCGGGTTCATCGGGAGTAAAGAAATTCGAGCCGACCCAATCGACCACCGCCCGCAATTCCTCATCGGCACGATAATAATCGTATGGATTGTAGCCATGGGCCAAGAGCGCTTCGACTTGATCGACCGTTAAACCGAAGATGAAAATATTGTCGGGGCCAACTTCTTCGAGAATTTCCACGTTGGCGCCGTCCAGCGTGCCGACGGTGAGCGCGCCATTGAGCGCCAGCTTCATGTTGCCGGTGCCGGATGCTTCCTTGCCCGCAGTGGAAATCTGCTCGGAAAGATCGGCTGCCGGGATGATCCGCGAGGCGAGGGAGACACGGTAATTCGGCAGGAAGACGACTTTGAGTTTATCGCCCACGCGTGGGTCGCTGTTGATCTTGGCGCCAACCGAATTGATCGCCTTGATGATGCACTTGGCCAGATCGTAACCCGGAGCCGCCTTGGCCGCGAAAATGAAGACGCGTGGCTGGATATCGAGGTCCGGGTTTTGCAGAATGCGCCGGTAAAGAGCGAGGATATGAAGCAAGTTTAGATGCTGGCGCTTATACTCGTGGAGGCGCTTGATTTGCACATCGAACAAGGCCGAGGGATTCACCGTAACGCCGCATTCCTTGAGAATGATTTTGGCCAGGGCAACTTTGTTCGCATGTTTCACGGTCATGAAATCATTCTGGAAAGAAGGATCGTCGGCCCATTGTTCCAGCTTGCGGAGTTCGTCGAGGTTCTTCACCCAGCCATGGCCGATCTTCGAGTTGATCAATTCGGAGAGGCGCGGATTGGACGCCTGCAACCAGCGGCGGGGTGTGATGCCATTGGTCTTGTTGTTAAACTTGCCGGGATAAAATACATTGAAATCGAAGAAGAGATGCTTCTTCAGTAATTCCGTGTGCAAGGCCGCAACGCCATTGACCGAGTGGCTGGCGACGACGGCAAGATTGGCCATGCGCACCATCTGCACACCGCCTTCTTCAATGAGCGACATGACCTGCTTCTTGTGCGCGTCACCCGGATACTTGGCTTCGACGGCTTCGAGCAGGCGCTTGTTAATTTCAAAGATCAATTGCAGATGGCGCGGCAGGACTTTCTGGAAAAGCGGCACACTCCACTTTTCCAGTGCTTCCGGTAAAAGAGTATGGTTAGTGTAGGCAAATGTTTTCGTGACAATGCCCCAGGCTTCATCCCAAGGGAGACCGTTCTGGTCGTGGAGAATCCGCATGAGCTCGACCACCGCCACGGCAGGATGGGTGTCGTTGAGTTGCAGCGCCACCTTATTGGGAAATTCGCTCCAACTGGAGTTCGTTCGGTGGAAGCGGCGGATGATGTCGCGGAGCGAACAGGAGACAAAAAAGTATTGCTGGATCAGGCGAAGTTCCTTGCCCGCTTCGGTCTTGTCATTCGGATAGAGAACCTTGGAAACTGTTTCGCTCTGGGTCTTGGCCGCCAGCGCCTCGCTGTAACCGCCGCGATTGAACGCCTCCAGGTTGATCTTCTCCGATGGACGCGATTCCCACAAACGCAGGAAATTAACCGTATTGGTGCCGTAGCCTGGAATCGGAATATCGTAAGGAACGCCGACAATCTTCGTGGTGTCGACCCAACGCGGAAGGTAGCTGCCCTTGTCGTCAAAAATATTTTCGACGTGGCCATATAATTCAACCGACTGGGTATATTCCGGACGCACGATTTCCCACGGCGTGCCGTACCTCATCCAGTCATCCGGCAATTCGACTTGGTGACCATTGCTGAATTCCTGACGAAAAAGGCCGAACTCATAGTGAATGCCATAGCCGACCGCCGGGTAATCGAGCGTAGCCAACGAATCGAGAAAGCAGGCCGCCAGACGGCCCAGGCCACCGTTGCCCAGCCCCATGTCGTATTCCTCGCCGCGTAATTCGTCCATATCGAGGCCCAGTTCCTTCAGCGCGGTCTCGGTCTCCTTGAAGATGCCGGCATTGTAAACGCTGTTGGAAAAAAGGCGGCCCATGAGGAACTCGAGCGAAAGATAATAAACCCGACGAACATCCTGCTGATTGTGCACGGCCTGCGTGGCGATCATCCGCTCGATAATGCGCTCCTGCACCGCCTTTGATGTCGCCAGCCACCAATCCCGTTTTGTCGCCGACGGGACATCGTGGGCCAGACTGAATTTCAAGTGGTGAAGGATCGATTGCTTCATTGATTCGGACGTCGATTCAAAAAAACTGTGAAAGTGTGGGTTGGTCGTCATGAAATAAGGTTAGTTTTAAGGTTAACCAAAGAACAAATGGCCATGAAAATGAGTTGAGTCGAGATTAAGTTACGCTGGACACGGAAACGGCACATGGTGAAAGCAGGAAGTCTGCCAGCACGGTTGATCCTTGGTTTAAGTAAAAAATAGGAGCCGCCTCTCCACTCCCGCCACGCTGTGGAACCAATCGCTGCCCATTTTCACCGGAAAAGATTTAACCCGAATCTCACACTTCCAACAACACCGTCGCCGGATTTTCGGCGACTTCCTTGACCGTGGCGAGGAAGGTGACCGCTTCCCGTCCATCAACGAGACGGTGATCGTAAGTCAGGGCGAGATACATCATGGGCCGGATTTCGACGCGACCGGAGATGGCCACGGGGCGTTCCTGGATGGTGTGCATGCCGAGGATGCCGCACTGGGGCGGATTGAGAATCGGCGTGGAAAGAAGCGAGCCGAAGACGCCGCCGTTGGTGATGGTGAAGACGCCGCCTTCGAGATCGGGCAGGGTGATTTTGCCGTCGCGCGCTTTTTTCGCGTAGTCAGCGATGGCCTTTTCAATCCCGGCCAGGGAAAGCCGGTCGGCATCGCGCAAAACGGGAACGAGGAGCCCTT
>Ga0206954_1072_pt1 | contig 27608 bp, 18 predicted proteins | sample Alteio_BWOrgHeat_37_FD_153250 | JGI IMG/M metagenome (GOLD analysis project Ga0206954, IMG submission 153250) | Enriched cells from forest soil in Barre Woods Harvard Forest LTER site, Petersham, Massachusetts, United States -... | ecosystem: Environmental > Terrestrial > Soil > Temperate forest >...
ATTCGATCGCTATGGCGCACGTGCCGCAGGAGCAGTTAAAACAACCCGCTTCCATTTCCACTCCCGCCTCCTCACCGGCGTCGAGGAGCAGGGTACCAGAGGGGACTTCGGCGGATTGACCACCGGGGAGAAGCGTGACTTTAGGCATATTAACTGAATAATTTAAAAACAAGGGAAAGCACCCCGCCATGCGGTTTGCCCCCTTATCCATTTACACCATCGCTCTTCCCAACCAAGAAACAAATAATTCATGAAAACCCAATCCAAGTCCCGCCAAGGCACCATTGTCCCGGTCCTTGTCGCCGTTATCATCGTGATTGTCTTATTGCTCATCGTGATCGGCGACATGGTTTACACGATCCAGCCCGGAGACCGCGGTGTCGCCATCACTCTCGGCAAAGCCGATCCCCAATTTCGTCCGCCCGGCTTCGGCTTTAAGTATCCCTTTATCACCCAGATCGTACCGGTCAGCGTGAGGGTGCAGAGTGCTGCCTTTACGGCCACTTGTTTTAGTTCCGATCTCCAGAACGTCAGCGCCAAGATCACCGTCAACTACCATATCACCGAAGATAAGGCCGTCACCATCTGCACCCAGTATAACCAGAATATCCTCGAAGGCATCGTTCAGCCCCGCACGGAGGAGGCCCTGAAGGAAATCACCGCCCTGCATACTGCGGAAGAGATCGTGAAGCAGCGCGAATCGATCAAGAACGTCGCGTTGGATGGCCTTCGTCTCAAGACCAAGGGCATCGTCGAAGTGGATGATCTCGTCATCCAGAATATCGATCTCTCGCCTGAACTCGAACAGGCCATCGAAGCGAAAATGGTGCAGGAGCAGGAAGCAGCCAAGGCTCATTTCGTTCAGGACAAAGCCAAGGTGGAAGCGGAGACGGCGATCATCAGTGCCAAGGGCCAGGCCGAATCGATCAGCATTCAGGGCGAGGCCCTCGCCAAAACCCCGGAACTGGTTTCGCTGAAGATTGTCGAGAAATGGGACGGTCACGCCCCGCTCTACGTCGGTGGTAATACCGGCGGGGCCAATCTTCTCCTGCCCATCAAGGGTTCCTCGTCATCAGGACAATGAAGCACCCCGCCGCAAGCAGCGGGGTATTGAGGAAGGATTCTTCTCTCAGTCTGCAGCGGCGGTCTATGACCGCCGTCACCGGAGGGACCGGCTCCGTCCGGTCCGCCGGACCACACAGAGGTGGTCCCTCCGACTGCCTGTGATGATGACGCTACAGACTGCACGCCGCAAGCGGCGGGGAATTTATCCTGAGAAATTAATCTGATTTGCGCGCCTTCTTCGCAATGGGTTTGAATTGGGCCCAATGCGCAGTGGCGCGTTCGATGACGTTTCTAATTTCTTCGGGACGTACCGGCTTGCTGAGATAATCATTCATTCCAGCCGCCACACAAAGTTCGCGGTCTTCTTTCATCGCATTGGCGGTCATGGCGGTAATATAGGGCCGATGGGCAAGACTTATCTGCTTACAAATGAGGCGGGTGGCTTCAAGACCATCCATCTCCGGCATCTGGACGTCCATGAAGACGAGATCGTATTTTTGGCGTTCCACGGCTTCCACCGCTTCCCTGCCATTGGCGGCCAGGTCGGCCCGATAACCGAATTGTTCCAGAACGCGCAAGGAGACCTTCTGATTGATGATGTTATCCTCAACGACCAAAATCTTGAACGGCAGCCGCGTGGCCATGGAGGGATCAAAAGGTTTGCTTTGGCGCAAGGACTTCGTGATCGTTTTGATTTTTCCAAGAGCCGTTGTAAAGGCGTCAAACAACTCCGATTGTTTGATCGGTTTCATGAGCCGGACGATAAACTCATCGACGGCGCTGATGCCGATGCTTTTGGAGGGGATGGAGGAACTCAGTAGAATGAGAGGGAGCTCCTTGAATTTTTCGATCGAGTGAATTTCATGGGCGAGATGACAGCCATCCATGCCGGGCATTTGTAAATCCAGGATAGCCAGGTCCAATCGCGGTCCTTCCCGTAACCAGGCCAGAGCGGCATCTGGTTTTTCAAAATCATGAGGAATCATGCCCCAGCGTTCAGCCTGAATGTGTAAAATGCGGCGGTTGATTTCGCCGTCATCCACGATCAGGACACGGCGTTCTTTCAGCACGGAAGCGGAAGTAAGAAAATTGACCCGGCAGCGCGAACTGGCGGCTTTGGTCAAGAGAGTGAAGAAAAACGAAGTTCCCACGTTGACTTTACTCTCGAGCCAGATCTCTCCACCCATGGCTTCGACCAATCGCTTGGCGATGACCAGGCCCAAACCGGTACCGCCGTGGTGTCGCGTGATCGAGGCATCGACCTGGCTAAAAGGTTGGAAGAGACGGTGCAGACGGTCCTCCGGAATACCGGGGCCAGTGTCACGGATTTCGAATTTAAGGCGAACCCACTCTTCTTCAAATTGCTCCTCACCCAGAAGACGAAGATAGTCGTTGCCTTGAGCAATATCCTTGTTGGCCAAGCGCTCGGAAAAAACCTCCACCACTACTTCGCCTTGTTCGGTGAACTTAAAGGCGTTGCCGACAAGATTGAGGAGCACTTGGCGCAAACGCGTGGGATCGCCAACGATCGATCCCGGCGTATGCGAATCGTAAAGGTAGGCCAGATCGATATTTTTCTCGGCAGATTTTGCACCGAAAACATCGAGGACACCTTCCAGGCAGGGGATCAAGTCGAAGGGAAGACGTTCGAGTTCCAGGACGCTGGATTCAATCTTGGAGAAATCCAGAATTTCATTGATGATGGTTAGTAGATTATCGCCGCTCTGTCGAATGACCTCGACAAAGCCCACCTGTTCTTCGTCGAGTTGGGTATCGAGCAACAGCCCAGTCATGCCGATGACCCCATTCATGGGCGTTCGGATCTCGTGGCTCATGTTCGCCAGAAATTCGCTCTTGGCCCGGTTGGCATTCTCAGCCGCTTCCCGTGCCTCTTCCAGGGCGATCTCTGCCTGTTTGGTGGCGGTAATATCTCGGGAAATTCCAAATGTTCCGATGATTTCGCCACCTTTGTTTCGCAAGGGCAGCTTGGTTGTCGTCATCCAGTAAACCGTTCCATCAGACTGGCTTTCTTTCTCCTCAACACCCACCAGCGGTTCTCCCGTTTGCATGACTTTTTGTTCGTCGGCGGAGAATTTGCTCGCCTGTGCCTGTGGAAAAATATCGAAATCTGTTTTCCCGATAGCCTCTTCTGGCGACTCCATGTGGAAGTACTTTGCCAAAGCTGGATTGATCTTGATAAACCGGGATTTCTTGTCCTTGAAATAAATGTAATCCGGGATGTTTTGCAACAGGCTCTGCAAGAGGAATCCTTCCTCACTCTCGGAGAGGTGGGGGAGATCCTTCGTCTGACTGACGCTCTTGGCGACCTTCCGGGCCTCCGCCAGTGCACTCTCAGCCTGCTTGCTAACCGTAATGTCTCGCGAGATTCCGAAAGTCCCCACGATCTTCCCACTAGCATCTCGTAACGGGTATTTTGTGGTCGTTACCCAGGTACAAGTCCCGTCTGGCCAGGTTTCCTTTTCTTCTACGTCGACCAATGGCACGCCGGTCTGCATGATCTCTTTTTCCTCTTTGAATGCGATAGTGGCATGTTCGTGAGTAAAGAAATCAAAATCGGTTTTTCCAACGGCCTCTTCCGGCGACTTAAGGTGAAACCACTTGGCCATGCTTGGAGTGATCTGAATAAACCGAGACTCGGCATCTTTGAAATAGATGTGGTCGGGGGTATTTTCCAAGAGGGTTTGGAATAAAAAATCTTTTGAAACACCCGCACATAGAGAGTTGATTTTCATACAATTTTAAGTTTACTAAAAGGGACACCCGCACAAGACAGTCGTTACAACAACCATGCTAAAAGTCATATCTTTTTTAGTCAACGTTCTAAAGGAATCGGTATTTTCTGCTTCCCACCAAATAGGGGAACGAGGAACCATTGACGCCAAGCGCCTTAGGGTGAACAGGCTCTAGCCAACTGCGTCTTCTTTGGGGTCCTCGTCTGGCTCCATGTACCACTGTTTCCAGAATTCAAGTAATTGCCGCCACCAGCCATTACTGATGGCCAGGAGATGGAGGCCGAGTGCGCCGAAGATTACTTCCGCGGCGATCACGGCCACGAAAGGGGGAAGACGATTATTGCTGCCCGCCGCCATGAAGACATTCATCACCATGGTGTAGATCAGGAAAACGACGATGATCCAAAATACTCCGGCGACGGCGCTGCGGCGTTCGGAACGTGCTCCCTGCAAAAGCGCATAAAGCATCAGGACAATCAGGCTGAGAGGGGAAAGGACCCGATACCACCACTCGGTGCGATATTTGGCCAGATTTTCAGCGCTGGTCGTGCTGGTCCTGATGTATTCGGAAAGTTGCCCGAGGGTCAGTTGATTGGGTTGTGAGATGATGAGCGAGAGTTGTTTCGGGGGGGTGGTGATATCGGGCAAATCGAGTTCCTGGTAGGTTTTTTGTTCCGGGATGGAGCCGGGTAGCCCGTAAACGGTTTTGACGACTCCGCTCAATCTCCAGAACTCGCCGTTCCACTCGGCCTGGTTCGCGGAGTATTTCATCATGTCGTGTCCATCTTCGTCGCGCTGGAGAATCTCCACTCCCTTGGCCTTGTCCCCATCCAGGGTCTCGAAAAACCAGATCCGACGGTTGATACTATCGACATAGGGCAGGGCGGTAAATTCGTTGCGGTGGGCGCTTTCGCCTTTCACTTGTTTGAGCAGTCGTTCACGCGTGACCTCGGCTTCTGCGGCAGGTCCGCTGAGGTCCCAACTGAGGATGAGCATCCAGATGGCGCAAAAGACGAAAAAAGGCGAGAACATCCAGATCGGCGCCATTCCTCCCGATTGAAAGGCGATCAACTCGCTGCGCCGGTTCAGGCCCAACAATGTGAAGAGCGTGGAAAAGAGAATGACGGCGGGCAGGACCTGCACCAGCAGCTTGGGGATGTTGTAGAGGTAAAAACGGATGATCAGGATGAAGTTGATTTTGTGTTCGAGGAAATCGTCGATGTTGCCGTAGAGGTCCGCCATGATCCAGATGATGGCGCAGGCTGTCAGTGAAATGACAAACGGTTGCAGCAACCGCATAAAAAGGTAACGAAAGAAAATCTTCATGACGGCGTTAGAATAGGTAGTCTTTCATGTTATGAATCCTATCGTCCAGCAGCAATATGACGAACTCGTTCAAGCGGTCACTGATGCCTGGGCAGCCCTGGCCGAGGTCGATCGGTGCGCACAGCTTATCGCGGAAGTTCTTTTGGCTGGCGGAAAAGTCCTTACTGCCGGTAACGGGGGAAGCGCCGCCGATGCGCTCCATTTGTCCGAGGAACTGGTCGGGCGCTACAAAAACAACCGTCGCGCTTTGCCTGCCATTGCCCTCCCGGCGGACGGGACTGCGCTGACCTGCATCGGCAACGATTTCGGATTTGACCAGGTTTTTGCCCGGCAAGTGGAGGCCCTCGGTCAAGCTGGAGATGTTCTTGTCCTTTTTACATCGAGTGGAAATTCTCCCAATTTGATCCTTGCCTTGGAAGCGGCTAAAAAACGGGGCGTGCGGACCGTTGCCCTGACGGGGAGGGGAGGGGGCAAACTCAAGGGTCTCGCCGATGCGGAATGGATCGTTCCCTCGACTTCGGGCGCGCGCGTCCAGGAACTCCATGGCTGGGCTCTTCATGTTATTCTGGAAGTAGTTGAAGATCGGGTCCTGCGCTGATACGATCTGCCCCCTTTATGTTTCTCAAGCGTTCCATGGTACTGGCGGCAGGACTGTTCCTCTTCATTCTCGGGTTCATTATCTACTTCCACGTAAATGAATCCCGGATGGAAGAGGGCTTTCGCCAGGAACGCCTGAAGTTTGGCGTGGAAGGGACTGTCCTGACAGCGCCGGAGAAACCCGCTTCAGCTTCCGGCAATACTTCTCCTTCGCCCAATTCGTCTTCTGCGCCTGCGACCGGTTCTTTGCCCGACACGAATGTCATCATTGGCCCGGTACCGCCTCCGAGTTCTTCCACTCCAGATAGTACGCCTGCGCCCTCTACGCCCGATACCAATGCGGCTCCGACCCCCACACCTTCCTCAACCATGCTTCGTCCGGGGACAGGGCATCTGCCTTGGTGGTTATCGGCGATGGCTTACACCTCGGTGACTCCCACCCCGCAAGTAACCCCCACTCCAAGTCCAAGCCCAACGGTGACGCCTACCATCAAGCCGTCCACCAATACGGCCCCGGCCAATGCGACGAATAACGCATCGACTTCGGTTCCGACTACTAACGGGGCTCCCTTTGCCATTTCTGGGGGCGACTCGGGTGCTCCGCGCCCGGTACCGGTCGAAGCCAGCGTGATTGTTCTCGGTTATCATCAGTTTTCTGCGGCTGGCCAGCCGTCAAAGAACGTCTATTCGATGACGCAGGATGTCTTTGAGCAGGAGATGAAATATCTCAAGGACAACGGCTATCATGTCGTTCCACTTTCCGACGTGGTCCGTTTTGTTAAACACGAAATCGGCCTGCCGCCCAATGCTGTGGCGATCACCATCGACGATGGTTACAAGAGCGCCATCGTTTACGCTGCGCCCATCCTGAAAAAATATGGTTTTCCCTGGACTTTCTTTGTCTATCCCGAATTCATCACGGTGACCGAGAGTAAGGGCGCCGCCAGTTGGCCTGATCTGCTGGCTTTGCAGGCCGATGGTGTCGACATCGAATCGCATACGATGACCCACCCGTTCCTGACGCATAAGATGCAGAAATTTAAGGGAAAGTTCCAGGCCCTATCGCCGGAAGAATACGATGAATTTCTCACCAACGAAACCTCGGGTTCCAAAACTCTCCTGGAACAAAAGCTCGGCAAACCTGTTTCCTATCTAGCCTACCCTTTTGGTGACTTTAACAAGGCAGTTGAAGCGAAGGCCATTGCTGCGGGCTACGATGGCATTTTTACCGTGGCGGATAATCCTGTCCACAGTACGACAAATAAGTACAGCATCGGTCGCTATATCATTACCAAGCCAGTGGAGAGGATGTTTGTTTCTTATTTGCGGCAAGGCGCATTGAGCATTGCCGGGGCTGATCCCGCTCCCGGCACGACCATCAGCAATCCCCGCCCCGTGATCACCGCTGTACTTGGTTATGAAGGTAACCTCGATCCCAAGTCGATCGAAACCGACGTGCGCGACTATGGCGCGGTGCATCATGATTTCGATCCCAAGACATCGACGGTCCGGCTCTATCTGCCTCGCGATCTGATCCAGGCGGTCAATGTCGTGAATATACGGGTCAAGGACGCCGAATCGGGGCAGACCATGGTCGCCAACTGGCACTTCAATTACGAACCAGCCGGGGCCGCCGCCGCTGCGACGCATGAGCCGATTGCCGCGTCTTCGACCAACGCGCCTCCCGCGGGCGAAACCACGGAACCGACTTCTCCCCCGACTCCGCAGAAGGCGGCTAGTCCATCGCCAGTAGCAAAAGTGTCGCCGTTTTAGCGAATGAATTGATCATATTCGGCATGATGGCCGATCCAAAACCATGTGACTTGAGGTCCCTCGACTTCGGCCAAAACCCGGTAGTGATCTCCCACTCTTGCCGACCAGACGCGGTCTTTCAAACACTTGAATCGCAGCGAAGGATGATGGGGATCATGTGACCACAAAGTATGATTTTTCCGGGCTAACTCTTGGATTTGTGGTGGAAGCGCATTGAAGAGTCGTCAAAAACGTTCCGTGCACGTCGAATTCACGGAAAAGGTCTGAGCGTTTCAGCTTGGCGTTCCTTTCGGACTTCATCGAGTAAAAAATCGAGTTTTCCTGCCTGAACATCCTGGCGGATTTGCTCGTCCCACTGCTCTTCCAGGAATTCCTGATACCATTGGTTGAACTGGGCCAGGTCTTCCTTGCGCAAACTTTTGACGGCGGCTTCGATTTCAGCAACGCTCATGGGAGTAGCTTAGGTCGAATTCCTGGAGCAGGCAACATCTTGGTTTTCAGAAAACAGAGTAACTTCTACACACTCGCGCCGCTCCACTTGAGTTTTTGACGTAGCACGCGATAGAAATCGGAATGGGGCAGATAGGCGAGTTGGACTTTGGTCTTGGCGGGTTTGATTTCCAGCCATTCATGGGTGCGCAGAATGCCGCCGGGACGTCCATCGAATTGCACAGTTGGGGCCGGAACACCGGCCTGCCGGACCACGCGGATGCGAATGGGTTGGTCCGTGCCGACCACGAGCGCCCGGTTGGTCAGCGTATGCGGGCAGATCGGTGTCAGTAAGATCGAATCGGCGTCAGGACTCACGATGGGACCGCCTGCCGCCAGCGAGTAGGCCGTGGAGCCGGTCGGCGTCGCGATAATCAGGCCATCGCAGACATATTCGGTGACCAGATAATCGCCCACTTCGACGCGAATTCGCACCAGGCGCGAAACATTCGCGCGTGAGACCACGACATCATTCAACGCACAGGGAATGAGATGGGTTTTGCCGTTGGCATGGTGGAAACGGATTTCCAGGGCCAGTCGCGGGCTCAATCGCAGATCGTTTGTCGCCAGATAAGGCAGGATCGTTTCCACCTCCGTTTCTGAAACAGCGGTCAGAAAGCCGAGGCTACCGATGTTCACTCCGAGAATTGGTACCTGTGCGGGAAAGACCGCTCCCACGACATCGAGCAGGGAACCGTCGCCGCCCGCGACCAAAAGCAGGTCCGATTTTTTGGCCAGTTCGGCTTCCGACAAACCGGGGCGGCGGACCAGTGCGCCGGTTCGTTTTTCAAATCGGAGGTGAAGATTAGGGTGCTCCCGTGAAAACTCGATAAGTTGATTGAGCACTTCACGAGCGCCCGGTTTCGAGCGGTTCACCACCACGCCGACAGTCAACGTTTTTGCAGTAGCCATAAAAATTCCTCGTTTCCGTCCCGGCCCGCCAGCGGCGAGGGGATCACCCCCCGTGTCGTCACCGGATAATTTTCGGCCCACACGCGCAGTTCGCCGACCACCCGCATTCTGACACCGGCATCGCGGACGATTCCGCCTTTGCCCACTTCGGCCCGTCCGGCCTCGAATTGCGGTTTGATCAGCGCACAGACCCGTCCGCCGGAGCTAAGCAGATCGAAGGCCGAGGGCAAGACCAGCCTCAGGGAAATAAATGAGACGTCAGCCACAATGAGATCAAATGAACCGGGAAAATGTTCCCGCGCAAACTCGGCCAAATCACGCGCGTTCACGCCCTCGAAGACCCGGACTCGCTTGTCTTGGCGCAACCGCCAGTGCAATTGGCCATGTCCCACATCGAGAGTGACTACTTCCCGTGCGCCATGTTGCAACAGGCAATCGGTGAAGCCGCCGGTGGAAGCGCCCACATCGAGGCAACGCCAGCCCGTTACATCCAGGGAAAAGCCTTTGAGCGCGCCTTCAAGTTTATGCCCGCCCCGGCTGACGTAACGGTCAGCGCCGCGCACCTCAATTCCAGCGGCTGCGGCACACGGCTTGCTTGCCTTGTCCCACCGTTGACCATCCACCCATACTTCCCCAGCCAAAATCAATCGTTGAGCCTGTTCGCGCGATTCCGTCAGTCCGCGCGCAACCAATTCCAGATCGAGACGGCGGGCTTTCATCTCCACCAAGACTAGGCAATAGTTGGGGAAACCGCAGATCATTTTTTCACCTTTAACCATGAAATCCCCGGTCAGAAAAAAATTCGCCAAGGGTCAAATATCCCTTGTGACTTTTTGTCTTCGTTCTAAATTTTAGTCCCCATGCCTCTTAATCAAGCCATCCTGGACCGTACCGGATCCTTTCACGGACTCTATGATCCCTCCTTTGAACACGATGCCTGCGGTGTCGGATTTGTCGCCAGCATCAAGGGACAGCGGTCCAACGCCATCCTGCTCAAGGCGCTGACTTGTGTCTGCTCGTTGATTCATCGCGGAGCGATGGACGCCGATGCCAAAACCGGAGATGGCGCGGGCATTCTCACCCAGATTCCATACCGGCTTTTCCGTTATGAGGTGGAGAAGATGGGCCACAAGCTTTTCCAGGATTCCGATCTTGGCGTGGGCATGATGTTCCTGCCCAAGGACCCCTACACCCAGGCGCGGTGCCGCCATATCACGGAAGTTGTCCTGGCCGAACACAAGCTCTTCATCTTTGGCTGGCGGGTGGTGCCGATCAATCAGGCGGTGTTGGGGGAAAAAGCGTTGCGTACCTGTCCCGATATCGAGCAGGTCCTCATCGGACGGCCCGATCCCTCCGTGATGAGTGATGACGAGTTCGAACGCAAATTGTTCCTTTGTCGCAACCAGATCGAGGACCAGGCCGAGAGCGAGGGGATTAAGAACTTCTACATCCCCAGCTTTTCCAGTCGCACCATCGTTTACAAAGGATTGTTGGCCGCGCCGACGTTGGAACGGTTTTATCTCGATCTGCGCAATCCGAATTACCAGACGGCGCTGGCGGTTTTTCATCAGCGTTACAGCACGAATACCTTTCCCACCTGGCCGCTTTCGCAGTCGTTGCGCATGCTGAGCCACAACGGCGAAATCAATACCGTGGCGGGAAATCGTCTCTGGACCAAGGCGCGTGAACCGGAGTTGAAGAGCCCGCTTTTCGGCGACGCGATCAAGAAACTGCGTCCGATCATCCAGTCCGGCGGCAGCGATTCCTCCAGCCTGGATAATGCGCTCGAACTGCTTGTCATGGGTGGACGCGATTTGCTTCACGCCATGCTGATGCTCGTTCCGGCGGCTTGGCAGGGAGATCCTTTCACGCCTCAGGAAGTGAAGGAGTTTTACGAATATCACCAGACCTTGAATGAATCGTGGGATGGTCCCGCCGCGCTGGTTTTCAGCGACGGTCGCACCATTGGCGCTTGTCTTGATCGCAACGGACTACGGCCTGCGCGCTATAAGATCACCGATGATGGCCTGATCTGCCTTGGCTCTGAAGTTGGTTTGTTGCCGATTGATGATGCCAAGGTTGTTGAGAAGGGACGGCTCGGTCCCGGTGAAATGATAGCCATCGATACGGTTGCCGGAAAGTTGCTTAAGAACGACGAGATCAAAGCTACTTACGCCAAAAAGCAACCCTACGGAACATGGTTGCGCGAAAACATCAAGGACATTGAATCGAAGCCCTCGCTCGAAGCCCAAGCCGCGCCCGGAGCCAGCCTCTTGCAGCAGCAACTTGCCGCCGGTTATACCGAAGAGGAAATCAGCACCGTTCCCTCTATTATTAAGACGATGGGCGAAACGGGCGAAGAAGCCATCGGTTCCATGGGCGACGACGCGCCGCTGGCCGTCCTCTCGAAAAAACCCCGGCTTCTCTATACCTATTTCAAGCAGCTTTTCGCCCAGGTGACCAATCCGCCGATCGACCCGATCCGCGAAAAGCTGGTCATGTCGGTCGAGGTTTTGGCTGGCACGCATCGCAACTGGCTGGAGGAAACGCCGGAACATGCGCGCCTGTTGCGGCTTCAGTCCCCGGTAATGACCAATCCCGAAATTCAGCAAATTCTCGCCTTGAAGGAAGGTCCCTTCCACCCCAGTACCATCACTTGCCGCTTCCCGGTCAGCGAAGGCCCGGATGGTCTCAAGAAGCATCTCGACCGCATTTGCGGCGAAGCGGAAAAGGCCGTTGATGCGGGTGTCGCCATTATTGTCCTGAGTGATTGGGACATCGATGCCCAGCACGCGCCTCTTCCCATGTTGCTGGCGACCGGCGCGGTCCACCATCATTTGATCCGGGTGGAAAAGCGTTCCAAGATCAGCCTCATTTGTGAAACGGCTGAGTGTCGGGACGTGCACCAGCTCGCCTGTCTGCTCGGTTACGGTGCTTCGGCGGTGAATCCTTACGCGGCCTTCGCGACGCTGAATGAACTTCTTTCGCGGAATGAATTGAAAGTCACCGATCCCGCAGTCATTGCCAAAAATTACCGGGCGGCGATGGAAAAGGGACTCCTAAAAATCATGTCCAAGATGGGTATCTCGACACTGGCCAGTTACAGCGGAGCGCAGACTTTCCAGGCCATCGGCCTACGCCCCGATGTGATCGACTTTGCCTTTACCGGCACACCTTCCCAGGTCAAGGGGCTTGGCTTTCGCGAGATCGCCGAAGAAACGCTCGCGCGTCATCAGCACGCTTTCGCAACGGAAGCCAAGATCGTGGACGAAGGTTACTATCGCTATCGCCGTGAAGGCGAACTGCATGCCTGGACTCCGCCCGTTCTACAAAGTTTCCACACCTATGTTGGAATCAAGGGTGCGGACAAAGCGGGGAAATGGGAAGACTACGAGAAATATGTCGCAGCAGTGGAAGAAGCCGCGCCGGTTTCCCTGCGTCAATGTTTGTCCCTGAAGAAGGGTACGCCGATTCCGATTGAGGAGGTTGAGTCGATTGAGGACATCCGCCGCCGCTTTACCACGGCGGGCATGTCGCTCGGCGCCCTTTCTCCTGAAGCTCACGAAACCCTGGCCATCGCGATGAACCGCATCGGCGGCAAATCGAATTCAGGCGAAGGCGGAGAGGACCGGTCGCGGTTCTCGCCGATGGAAAATGGTGATTCCAAAAACAGCCGCATCAAGCAGGTCGCTTCAGGACGGTTCGGCGTAACGGCGGAATATCTCGCCAGCGCTACTGAAATCGAAATCAAGATGGCGCAAGGCTCCAAACCCGGCGAAGGCGGACAGATTCCGGGCCACAAGGTCAGCGCCATGATCGCAAAACTGCGGCACAGCACGCCCGGCGTCATGCTCATCTCGCCGCCGCCGCACCACGACATCTACAGCATCGAGGACTTGGCCCAGTTGATTTACGATCTCAAGCAGGTCAACCCCCGCGCCAAGATTTGCGTCAAACTCGTCGCCGAAGCGGGTGTCGGCACCATCGCGGCGGGTGTGGCCAAGGCTTACGCCGATATCGTCCTGATTTCCGGTCATGACGGCGGCACGGGTGCGTCGCCGCTTTCCTCGGTCAAGAACGCGGGTGGTCCGTGGGAACTCGGTTTGGCCGAAGCGCACCAGGTGCTTTTGCTCAACGGCCTGCGCAATCGTGTGACCCTGCGTACCGATGGCGGCATGAAGACGGGACTCGATATTCTCATCGCGGCCATGCTTGGCGCTGAAGAATTTAATTTCGGCACGGCGGCGCTCATCGCGACCGGTTGCGTCTATGTTCGCAAATGCCATCTCAACACCTGTCCGGTTGGCGTCACCAGCCAGGATGAAAAATTCCGCGCGAAGTACAAGGGTACGCCGGAGAACGTCGTCTTCTTCTTTAACGCCGTGGCCGAAGAAGTTCGCCGTTATCTGGCCAGCATCGGCGCGCGGAGCTTGAATGAAGTGATCGGTCGCACCGATTATCTCGAACAGCGCGAAGTGCCGAACCATCCCAAGGCCAACCTGCTCGATCTCTCCCGCCTCCTGGCCATGCCCGCGGTGGACGACACGACGCCCCGGTTCCATACTTGGGAACGCAACGACAAGCTGGAGGACCGCACCCTCGACGATGTTATTCTCCAGGACGCCAAGAGTTGTCTGCAGACCAAGCGCAAGCTCAGCCTGAAGTACAAGGTGAAGAATACCTTCCGCAGCATCGGCACGAATCTTTCCGGTGAGATTGCTTATCGCTTCGGCGACGAGGGCTTGCCCGAAGGGACCCTCAACCTGACTTTAAGCGGCAGCGCGGGGCAAAGCCTCGGGGCTTTTCTGGTCAAAGGTGTACGACTCACGCTTGTCGGTGAAAGCAACGACTACGTGGGCAAAGGCATGAGCGGTGGCGAAATTATTCTTGTGCCGTCGCCCAGCGCCAAGTTTGATCCGGCGGAAAATTCGATTTGTGGCAACACCGTCCTCTACGGTGCCACCGGCGGCTCGCTCTACATCCGAGGCCGGGCCGGTGAACGCTTTGCGGTGCGCAACAGCGGCGCCTCAACTGTGGTGGAAGGCATCGGCGACCATGGCTGCGAGTATATGACCAATGGCCAGGTGGTTGTGCTGGGAGTGACGGGCAAAAATTTTGCGGCGGGTATGTCAGGCGGCATCGCCTATGTGCTCGATCAGGAAGGTACCTTTGAGCAGCGCTGCAATCGGGCGATGGTCACCTTGCAACGTCTTTCCGATCCTTACGAAAGCAAGACGCTCAAGAGCATCATCCATAAACATGGCGAACTGACCGAAAGCGCCCGGGCCAAGGAAATCCTGGGTGATTGGGCCCGCTTTGAGCCGCTCTTCTGGAAAGTTGTGCCTCAGCCTCCGGCTGCTTCCGCGCCTCCTGCCCCTGCCGCTTCCTCCGGTGAACCGGCGAAGGCGTAAGTCGCCTTAGGGCGAAAGGTAAGGCTCGTCGGGTTCCTGGGTTGGCTTGATCGTGTCGACTTCGATTTGCGGCACGACGTGACCGAGGGTGGAGGGGAATTGCGCAGTGCCGGTGACTTCGACCCATTGCGTGCCGTCTTTCGTGCCGGTTGAGGTGTCGCCATCGAGTGCGACCGAGGCGGGTTGGGCGTCCGCCGCACAACACCACATGATCCAGCGGACCAGTTTGGAACTGCCGCCATGGTTATCGATCAGGCCGACGGTGCGAACTTTGCGTCCCGCGAAAGCTTTCATCTGTTCAGCAGAACGGCTCAGCGTGATCAGGTCGGTTACTTCCACGGGTACCGGTTGCTTCGGGTCGGCGGAAAGGGCGGCCTGGACATCTTGATTGCTGGCAGCACTCATGCTTGGCATGGGAATGGCGCCCGTCGTTGAATCGAGAGCGCGATTGGCGAGCGTGCTGCCGGAAAGAGCCGACGGAGAAAGGACCGAGGCAGCCACAACGGGCAGCAGCAGGACGAGCCAACGGACGAAATGACGCCAGCGGCCCGGTGATGAGGGAATTGGATCGGCGGCCGGATCGTAGAGAAAGAGATGCAGGACGCTCAGAATCAGGAGGAGCATTGCTGCTACGAGCACATAAGAGCGGAACATGGGGCTGAGAAGCCGGTTGATGTGGCCCGAGGTAACGGTGTGGAGCATGACCGTACCCCAGGCACTCATCACGGCAGCGGGAGCAAAGAAGGAAACCTGGCGGGCGAGGCGGTCGATCATGGCTTAAGGGAGTAGAGTAGCGTGAGTAGAAAAGTAGCTGCGAGCGCCCTGATCCACAAGCCATGCACAAAGCGGGCCGGGAAAGCGCTGCGATAAAGCCAGTAGAGTTTGAGGTCGATGAGTGGTCCGGCGACGAGAAAGGCGATTTTGGCCGAGACAGAAAAGGGCGCAAATGCAGCGATGATGAAGGCGTCGGTGGTGCTGCAAAGGCAAAGCAATTGCGCGAGAAGAATACCAGCCAGCGGTCCCAGAATGACATTCTGCCCGATGGGAGCGAGCAGGTTGCGGTTGAAGCCGGTGGAGAAAAGCGCGGCCACGGCAGCACCGATGACGAGGAAGAGGAGGACGCCGGTAAAATCACGCACAACCGCGCCGGTGAATTGTTGCAAGCCGCCGAGCGACCAGCCGGGGCGCGGAATCTGGACGAGGCCGGGATTTTGGGAAAGCTCCAGATTTTTGCGGGTTGAGCCGACCAAAGTTTCGGCCCGAAGCATCTGGTCGGGGCGCAGGCGGGCCAGCCAAAGGCCGAGAACAATGAGAACAACCAAGCTAAAGCTGAAGCGGAGCACGACCATGAGCCAGGGGTCCTGGTTGCGAAAGGCGAGGAAGGTGCTGAACATGGCCAGCGGATTCAACGCGGGAGCGGCGAGCATGTAGGTCGCGGCGACGGCCGGGGGGACGCCTTTGCGGATGAGTCGTTGGACGATGGGCAGGGCGCCGCATTCGCAGAGGGGGAAAATCACTCCGGCGCCGAGAGCGGCAAAGACTCCCTGGGTTTTGGAGCGGGGCAGCCAATCCTTGATCAGCCCGGCGGGGAGGAAAACATCGACGAGGCCGGAAACGATGGCACCGAGGAGCAGAAAAGGCGTACCTTCCAGCACGATGGCAAAGAAAGAGAGGGCGACGTCAGGCCAGGAGAGACCCGCGCTGGCCGAGGCGGTGGGGAGATCGAAGGCGGCGAAAAACACAGCCTGGATGGTCTACTTCAACCTGGAGGTGATCGAGGATTGATTGGCCCCGATCAGCGAAACGGGCGGGGTCGGATTGTGGGTCCAGTCGAAGGCCTTCTTTTTCAGCGCGTAAAGATAGCCGACGAAGAGAATGCCGATGAACGAGAACATGGAGTAGAAGATGAACAAGCCGCCAAATTGGGGAGTCGTGTTGTGCAGCATTTCGCGATAAACGAGTGCCCACGGATACATGAAGACCACTTCGATATCGAAAAGGATGAAGAGCATGGCCACGAGGTAAAATTTAATCGAGAAGCGGGAATGGGTCGGGCCGATGGGGTCTTTGCCGCACTCGTACGGTTGATCTTTGGCGGCGGTGCGGCGACCGCGTTTGCCGATGATGACCGAGGCGGCGAGGGTGGAGACGGCGAAGAGAATGCCCGCCACAATCTGCATGAACACGGGGATATAATCCTGAGGCATGGGTTCGATGGTGTCAGATTTTTTGGCCAGGGCAAGCTCCTGCGGAGGGCGGTAGTGTTAACAGGCCCTAGCATTTGTGAGCAAAATAATCTGAATATGTGGATGAACATGCGCCGATTTACTCGCCTGACAAACGCCTTTTCAAAGAAGATGGAGAACCTGGAGCACTCAGTTGCTCTTCATTTCATGCATTACAATTTCTGCCGCATCCATGGCAGTTTGCGAGTTACTCCCGCGATGGAAGCGGGTGTTGCCGATCACGTTTGGAGCTTGGAAGAGATTATTTCGATCTTAAGTTAAAGAGAGCAACGCCGATAAGATAGAAAGGCTTGCCGAATTGCCATTTGAGCAACGAGTAAAACCGAGTAGGTTTTGGTGTTGTCGAGATGCAAAATACAGGCCATGATTTTTATCAGAAATGTGGAGAACGTTATGAGCAATAAAGCTAAAAAGGCTGTAACGGTATGTCTTCTTGGATCGCCCCAAATCATCTTTCAGCTAGCTCCCCCTTCCCCGAAAATGCTGGAATTGAAGCAAAAGCTTTCTTCGATGCCGCCTGCGAAATTGACCGCAGAACAAGCGAAGTCACAGGTTCGCATACATCTGCGGGAAGCGAGACAGGAATTGTCGAAGCATGGGCGCGAGTTGCTGGAAAAATAATCGATTCAACGTATTTTGATTCGCTGACCGTAGTTTCAAATGCAACCAGTGAGCACGAGGTTTTTTACCGAGAGGTAGACAGTCGTGCAGTCAAAAGGACTTGGCCTGGGGCTTATGGTTTCATTCCTTCGCCAGACCAAGACAAGAGAACGCTAGGTCGAAAAAATGCCAGTCCTGCGGAATATCTTCACCGGATGATGTTCCAAATTTTGCTTTTTGAGAGCGACGTCAAATTGGAGGGCGTTATGATTTCAGATAAACCTTCCGTAGTGCTGGGCGCACCTCCCCGGCAGGCTACCTTCGTTATTTCTCAAAAATTCTTTAAGCGCGCTTCCAAGATAACTATCGAAGACATCACAAAAATGCTTGAGGAATGCGGCTTTCAGCACGTTCCTAAGGCCTTTTTTGGCTGGGTTAGAAAGGAAGACCGCATTGTCCTTATTGACGCTAGGCCAGATAATTTCGTTAACACAGAGATAGGATTGATTCCCATTGATCTCCAAATTACGCAATTCACGGTAGAAGAAATGCAATTGGCTGGGTTAGTTTGATTCAAACTGTACCACTACCCAAGCTCCTGCGGAGGGCAGTGATGCGGAGGGCAGTAAACTTGGGAACGAGGAATTGGTATGGGAAGCGATCAAAAACCATTACCGCCGCCCGCCTGCTTTTTCTGTGCCGCCCCGCCAGTTTCGGTGACCGGATTGGTGATCCCATCCATCGTGACAAGGGTGGTCTTCATGTAGAGCTTGGGGACAGTGAACAGATTGGGCTTGGGGTCACGCGTTTTGGCGCTGACGAAGGCAAAGTGACTTCTGTCCTGAGTGCTTCCCCAAGTGATCAGTACGGGGGTAGAGCCGCCCTTGACCAACGCGTCGTAAATCGGAAAAACAAGAGGCGGCACCAAGGTGCGGACGGGAACGAGCGCCATGGGTTCGTTGATTTTGCGGAGTTGATCCATGGCGGCCTGGATCTTGGGCAGCTGGCCGTTGTAGCACCAGGCTTCGACGTTTTCGCCGCTGACGGTGTCCCCAACCCAGCGGGTGCAATCAAGCCCCGCCACTTTTTTCTTGTCCGGAGTCGATTTCCAGACGTAGCCGGAATTATCGGAGCCGATCGAGGCCGAGGTGGAGGGGGAACCGTCGGCATTGGTCGTCGCGCCAGCCGATTGGTCGTAGCTGCCGATGCCTTCGGAACTGAGGTCGCGCAGATGCGTTTCATAACGTTTGGTGGTGGCTACGGCGGCGCGGACCTCGGGCCAGGAAAACTCCCAATAGGTGTAATTGCGGTGCTCCAGTCCCGTGTAGTGGTCGGCTTGAGGGTCGTAGATGATGCTGTAACCGTCGCTCGTCTCGTCGACCCGCAATTGACTGGGGCCGAGCGTGACGACCATTTGATGATTATCGCCTTCGTCGTGAATTTGAAAAGTGACGGCATCGAAATAGGCGGGCGCGGCCACGGGCGGAGTGGTATCGACTGGCTTGGCCTTGTTGTCGTCGGCGAGGGCGGAGGAAGTTGTCGGTCCCGTCAGAAAAAAAGCCAAGATGAAGAGAAAGAGAAGAGAGGAGCGGATAAAAAGAGAAGACATAGGGCAGATACCGAATGAGCGGTGATGGTGGTAGATTATCGTGAGGCTGTCCGAAAAATGGGCGTGGGTCACGCCGAAAGAACCTCGGCTTGCAGGTGTGCTCACAACCCCGTTGCGCCTTTTGGCATCAAGCAGAACTTTGATAGTAGCAATTCAGAAAATAGAAAATAGCCGATCACATTAGCACTTGGAAGAAGTGATTGGACGGCATAATTTGGTATTATGCGTTTCCTTCTCAAGGCTGGATTGCCAATCCTCGCTATGGCTGGCGTCGTAATTCTCGCCTACAACCGTAATTGGTCGCTTTCGTCAATGGGCGTTCCGGCTATTGTGGGAGGTTTATCTGGCGGTCTAGTTGTGTTGGCGATGGCCATGTCACAACCCCGACGCTACTGCCCAAATTGCGGTAAGTTGCTTCCTAGATTTCGCATTCCAAGTTCCTTCCATCAACTCGGTTGGGGCGGTTGGACCTGCTCCTCGTGCGGCTGCGAAACCAACGCGAAGGGCGAAAAGACCACTCCTTCGCCCCACTCTTAACTCCAGATTGATCTATATCCGATTGTGGGTGTTTCGACGGCTTACAAGCAAAACTCTTTGTTTCGCGTCAGTCTGTTATACAGAACTCAGTAGTGTGAACAGGCTCTAAGTCAAAAAGTGCTCGAAGAGGCGCTTTTGTTCGGCTCGGTCGTAGGCTTCGCGTCCCGAGATGATACCGGTTTCAGCCAGTTCGAGGAGGGAGTCGTCCATGAGCCTCATGCCGAGTTTTTTGCCGGTCTGGATGATGCCGGGGAGCATGAAGGTTTTGGCTTCGCGGATGAGGTTGCCCACGGCGGGGGTGTTGACCATGACTTCGAGCGCGAGGACGCGTCCGTTGCCATCGGCGCGAGGAACTAGCTGCTGGCTGACGATACCCCGCAGCGATTCGCTGACCATGGTGCGAATCTGGCCTTGTTGCTCAATGGGGAACGCATCGAGGACGCGGTCGAGGGTGCGGGCGGCGTTGCTGGTGTGGAGCGTGGCCAGGACAAGGTGCCCCGTTTCAGAAGCGGTGATGGCAAGCTGGATGGTTTCCAGGTCGCGCATTTCTCCGACCATGATGACATCGGGATCTTCGCGGAGGCTGGCCCGCAGGGCGGTGGAGAATGATTCGGTATGGGCGTGGACTTCGCGCTGGGTGATCTGGCAGCCCGCGGGTTGGAAGACGTATTCGATGGGGTCTTCCAGCGTGATGATGTGGTCTTTGCGGCGCATGTTCACTTCCTGAACCATGGCGGCCAGGGTGGTCGACTTACCGCAACCGACGGTGCCGGTGATGAGAACCAAACCGTTGTTATACTGGGTGAGGACTTTGAGCGAGTCGGGCAGGCCGAGTTGCTCCATGGTGCGGACGTCGGTGTTGACGATGCGAAAGACGGCATCGTAACCCTTGCGCTGATGAATAACGCTGGCACGACAGCGGGCGAGGCCCGGTACTTCGTAACTGAAATCAAGACCTTTAGTTTTCTCCAGCATCTGCAATTGCATCGGATTGAGGAAGGAATGGATCAGGGCGTTGGTGTTGGCGGCGGTCAACGGCTGGGCGTCGGGATAAAGAGGTTGCAGCGTTCCGTGACGACGCATGAGTGGAGGAGCGCTGACGCCGAGGTGAACGTCGGAAGCTCCCGCCTCGTGGCCGAAACGGAGGAGATCGTTGATGCCCAGGCCGGCGGGGAGGGCATTCGGATCGACCGCAGCGGCGGTGCTGGCGGTAGGCGTGGAGGCTTGGGCGATGGCCTGGCGCAGGCCCTCGGCTTGCTCGGCACTGATGATCGCCTGTTCATGAAGGAAATCGATGGCCGAGAGATGGGGCATGGACTGGAGGGCCGTTGCGGAGGCGTTGTATTGCTCGGCGGTGATCCACCCGGAGTGATAGGCGGTCGAGAGAACGTACTCGTTATATTCGGCACTCATGGAAAAGGAGCCATGATGGCAAACGGGACGAAATGAGGCAAGGCTGGGATTGGATTAGGTCGCGATTTTTGAGCGGGCGTTGGGAGTAATACAGTTTGAGATTCAGCGAGAGGCTTCTTGGAGTATTCTGTCATCCTGAGCGGAACGCAGTGAAGTCGAAGGATCAGCCTCCAGAAGATGTGGCGGAATCAGCGGAAGCTGATCCCTCGACAAGCTCGGGATGACGGCTTGTTTTGGAGAGAACTTTTCGCAGAGGCCTCAAACTGTACCACTACCCTCTATTTTATGTACTACAATTTCTGCCGGATTCACCAGAGCTTACGAGTCACGCCAGCGATGGAAGCGGGCGTTGCTGACCATGTTTGGAGCTTGGAAGAGTTAGTGGCTCTGTTAGACAAGTAACTTACAATGCGCAATGGTCTGGTAAACTATTTTGCGCGCAATTGCGAAATATGCATCTTCACTTGCGAATCGTATTCAACAGAGCGTCTGAGAGTTATTCTCAGGCTGAACAGCAGCAGGTTCATGCCTGACTGACTTTCGCACCTAGCGTGATGGCTGTGAAGGAAATAAAAAGGCACCCCAAAGGAGATTACTCTATCGCAGTCGAAAGAACCGAAACTGACATTGAACCTTTGATTGCTTATCTCCAATCCTGTGAATATCGGATCGTCATCTAAATTCAAACTGCCCCTCTTTGATCAGGCTTGCATGAGATCGCAGGTCGCGTACGATAGACTGTTCACGATTATTGCCTTATGCACGCACCCCGCAAAGAAGTCATTTACCTGGATAACAACGCCACCACTCGCATCGCGCCTGAGGTATTCGAGGCGATGGTGCCATTCCTGACCGAGCATTACGGTAATCCTTCCAGTGCCTATAGCTTCGGCAAACGGGTCGAGGGGCATATTAAAGAAGCGAGGGAGAAGGTCGCGGCTTTGCTCGGCTGCACGCCGAAGGAAATCATTTTCACCAGTTGTGGGACCGAAAGTGACAACGCGGCGATCTGGTCCGCGCTGCAGACGACGGGCAAAAAACATATCGTTACCACTCAGGTGGAACACTCGGCCATCATGAACCAGACCGAGTGGCTGGAGAAAAACGGCTACGGTGTGACGCGTCTTCCGGTTGCCGCCGACGGTACGCTCTCGCTGACCGAGGTCGAAAAAGCGATTCGTGACGATACCGCCGTTGTCTCGATCATGTGGGCCAACAACGAGACCGGCATTTTATTTCCGGTCGAGGAAATCGCGGCCATTTGCAAAAAGAAGGGCGTTCTTTTCCACACCGATGCGGTGCAGACGCCCGGCAAGATCGATCTTCGCCACGTGGTGAAAAGTGACATCGATCTCCTTTCCATATCGGGGCACAAGCTCCATGCGCCCAAAGGCGTGGGTGTGCTCTACGCGAAAAAGCGGACCAAGCTCGTGCCTTACGTCATCGGGGGCGGGCAGGAACGGGGCAAGCGGGGCGGGACGGAAAATGTTGCTTCGATTATCGGCCTTGGTCGCGCGGCGGAACTTGCGCTGGAAAAACTTTCCGATGAGCAGACCCGGGTGCGTGCCCTGCGTGACCGTTTTGAAACCACACTGCTCGATCGTCTGCCCCATCTCTACATCAACGGCAGACGTGATCAGCGGCTTCCGAACACGACCAACATTGCGTTCGATTTCGTGGAGGCAGAGGCCGTTCTCATGCGTCTGGACATGAGCGGCATCTGCGCTTCGTCGGGTTCCGCCTGCACGACCGGTTCACTGGATCCCTCGCATGTTCTCAGTGCCATGGGCCTGACGCCCGCGCGCGCGCGCAGCTGTGTTCGCTTCTCCTTCAGTCACTATAATAGCGATGCCGACATCGACCATGCGTTGCAGGTCATTCCGCCCATGATCGAGCAGTTACGGGCCATGTCCCCCCTTAACGCCGATCACACGGACAACTTCAACTACGATGTTGAAGCAGCCCGTGAGAAGGAAGAGAAGCTCATGGCCCAGACCATGGCGGCAATTAACGAATGATTAGATTGAATCAGTTTTTCTGTCGGCATTAAAGTCATCTGCCGGTGTGAATGGTGACAAAAATGTCCGCTTTTCTTGCAAGCCTGTACGATCATTGTGGCAAATGAGTTGATGGAGCGAGATTTAGAAAACTAATTACAGCTGAGTTGCAGCGTAACGGAGAAGACTGGAATGTTCTTTGCTTATTCCAGCCGCTGAGAGTGAAAATGAACGTGGTGATTCCTAGCCATGCCCGTGAAGCAAACCCCAGCCGCAAGATGGCTTACTTATATTTGTACGAAAACAATTGACTCAATGTTTCTTTTTATACAAGAATACGTGAAAATAACGGTTAAGGCCCGAAAACAACTCTTGTGAAAAAAAAATCACCGCCTTACGCCATCATCATGGCCTTGGTTCTTGGCTTGATTGCCATCTATGCTTTTTTTCAGTGGAAGAAAGCTGAGGAACAAAAGGCAATTGACGCGGCTGATCGTGCCCGAGCGGATATGGCGGGTCAGTTGGCTGACGCCAAGGCCCATCAAGTCACGGTTGTTCCAACCCAGACGAATCTGCGCAATGTCTTGTATGCGGTTCAGCCGATGGAAGCAGGCGTTCGCGTCAGTCCAGCCTTCTACGAGAAAAAGCTTACTCCTCGGGACATTTTGCCGGATGCCTTTACCGATCAGAGCGATATCGTGGGATGGTTTGCCACGCGCAAAATTGAAAAGGGAGATCCGCTTACTCCGCGCAATATCGGGAAGAGTTTGCCGTTCATGGAACAGCGCATTTCGCCAGGCATGCGCGCCATCACGTTGAATGTTTTTAATGCCCAGAATAATTTGACGGGTGGTTTTGCGATTGATGGAGACCGGGTTGACCTGCTCTATACCGAGATGTCCGAGGATGGAAAGTATGAATACGACACGAACATCCTCCTGCAAAATCTGAAGATTCTGTATATCCCCGGCACGAACATCAGGACCGATAAAACCGACGGTATCAATCCCGCTCCTCCGCCGGGTGGCAGCGTTGGCGTTACCTTTGAGGTCACTCCCGAGCAGGCCGAGGCACTCGATTTTGTCTCACACGTAAAGAACGCGCGCCTTAGTATGATCTTGAGGTCTCGGATAGATGATACGGAGGTCAAGATCAAGCCTTTCCGGGCCGAGGACATGGATAGTTTTAAAAAGCTACAAAAGATATCGGACAAATCCTATGACCGGGTCAAAGAACTCGCCGCGGAAATTGACGCAAAAGCGAAAGCCCAAGGTACCGAGGGAACCACGAATGAAACCACTACACCAACTCCTCCCAGCCCGTAGTCTGTCGGCGCTGGTTTTTTTATGCTTGCTGGCTTTGGCTGGCGGGTTGGCTCGTGCCCAGGCCCCCGTCGCCGAGCGTCTCGATGTCTTTTTTGGCGAGACCAAGCTTTTACCCATCGAGCATCCCATCGATGACTTCACGGTAACTCCCGATAATATCATCAGGGTGGATAAGGTGGAGGGGGCTCCCAACGAGCTTTCTCTGGTGGGCATAGCTGGTGGCGATGCGACGCTGACGATCAAGAGTAATGGTCAAACCTTTCTGTATGACGTTGCGGTCAGTCCTGCGCCTGAACGGCTCTATATCAATCTCAATGAATCGAAGCGACTGACGTTCCCCAATCCCATTGACGATACGAGCATCTCGTTGGGAGGGATTGTTCGCGTGGTTCAGCCTGATAGCAGTGATCGTATCCTTCTCGTGGAAGCCGACTTGGCGGGAAAGACCACTTTGACGGTCTATAGCAAGGGTGAAATTTACCGCTACTTTATCTCCACGTTTGAAAATCGTGGTGCGGATATTCTCGAAATTCAAAATGCCTTTTCGGCCAAAGGCTATCGGAATCTCACCATTTCCTTCGACAAGGATCAGGCCGTCATCGGGGGTACTGTTCCGACTCAAGAAGAGCTCGATGATGCCGTTCATATCGTCAAGCAATTCACCCAATATGTAGTCGTCAAAGCTTCGCTTGGTCAGGCAAACGACACGAGCGAGTTTTCCGAGGAAGAGCAGGTCATCATCAACAACATTCAGCGCATCGCCAATGTTAAGGGGCTGACGGTGCGCGTTAAATTCCCCGCGCCCAAGATCGTTTATACCACCACCTACGCCAAATCGACCGGTGATTACATTGAGCCCACGACGACGACAACTCCCCAGGGGGGGACGATTCGTGGCACTGGATTTTTACCGCCTAGCGCGCAAAATCAAACGCAGAGTCCGACTAACGCTGGCCCTCTGGAACTGAAACCGCAGCAGAATACTACCGAATCCACCACCACCACGCGGGACTTCTCCATTCCCGAAAAGATTTTTCTCTATGGCGACCTGGAAAACGACTTGGATGAAGCCAAGGTTCTTCGCGTCGCCCGCACTTTTTGCCCTTTTATCGTCTCCTTTCTCACCGTCAAAGACCCGATTCAAATTCGCACTCAAATCCGTTTCCTGCAATTCCAGAACTTAACCAGCCGGACGACCGGTATGGATTGGTCTGGGAGTGGCGCCGGGCCGACGCTTACTTTGGGATTTAATCCTGGCACGATTGGTGGCGCGCAAGGTTTTTTACCCAACCCGATTAACGCTTTCAAGAATTACATTACGGCACCGCTTGGAGTTGCAGGTAGTATCAACGCTCAGGCAATTCTGAATCTTTTTGAAACCGTGGGACTGGTCAAATTGCTGCGTGAAGCCGATCTTTTTCTGACCAACGGCCAGCCCGGTTGGTATTCCGAGGGTGAAGCGCAAACTTATCTCAGCACGGTCACTCCTTCCACCTCGACGACATCGGGCGGTGCTTCTACTTCCACCGTCTTCCTGGGCGTTAACATGGACATTTCGCCTTTGAATTCGCTTCAATCGACGGCGCCGGTTGATCCTGCTGGACAAAAGATTCTTGGTATTCAAGGTGCCAGCGGCACCTTTGCTGTACAGAGCGATAGCACTCCCAGCAACGACAAGGTGGGAAAAATCAGTTTTACTCAGCAGGGCGGTGCCGCCCCCACGATCGATAACACGATCAAGTACGTTGATGAAAACGGCCTCATCGGTTTGAATATTTCCACTCAGCTCACCTTGCCTGGAACCTTTGCCACTCCTACGGTTGACGGCATTAAGCTTACGCTGCCCGATATCTTTGTGCGTGCGACCCGTACACGGGCGAATTTGAGAGATGGGCAATCAGTGATGATCGATGGGTTGATCGATCAGGAGGCCGATCGTACCATTACGCAGGTCCCTTTTCTGTCTGATATTCCCTTGTTTGGGGCCATGTTTAAAAACTTCAAAGACACCAAGACGAATAATGAAGTCATTGTTCTGGTCACGCCCCACATTGTGCGGATGCGTGATCCCGACAGCAGTCGCTATCCGAAACCGCTTTACCCTGAAATGCAGGACCTTGCGCGCGAATATGGCGATGTTCCCATCATCAAGCCAGTGCGTTACGACGTTAAGTCGGCTGAGGTCAATTCCGAGTCTCCCAAGGATATGAAGGGTGACATGAAAGAGGATACGAAGGATGCCTCAGGTGAGCCGCCGCTGACTCCGCACGCCAGCGGAGGTATGCAAGTTCTTCAACCTCCATCTGATGCATCTCAAGCTCCGGCTACGCCTGCCCGGCCAGTTGACAATATGGCCCCGGCCACGGATACTCCACCGCAACCGAGTGCGCAGCCTCCACCGGCTCCTCCCTCGACCCTGCCGTGAACAATGATTGATGTCCTTCTTGTCCATGATGATGTCGAGCGTTGCGCAGCCATTCGCAATGCCGTCAAGTCCAACCCGGATCTGAATCTCATCAGCGAGACTCAGACGGGTCGGGAAGGCTTGTTTGCGGCGGCAACCATGCTGACCGGGCACCCACGATTGCTTATTGTTCGGCTCAACCTGGGAGACATGACCGGGTTCGATTTTATTTCCCAAGTACGCCAAAAAGCGCCCGATATTTATATTATTCCAGCTCTGGAAGGTTCGGAAGGGGGGCAAGTCTGGCAAAACCTGCTTCAGATGGAATTGAGGGATGTTTTGGTCGGGCCCATTCCTTCGAACGAGATCAGTAAAGTCCTTGCTATCGCCGCCCCTCGGGCTCAGGAACGATTTGATGCCAACCGTGCGCCTACGAGTATTCAGGGGGAATCATTTGTGATCTCGGTGATTGGCGCTCGTGGTGGAGTGGGTAAGTCCGTCATTGCCATCAATCTGGCGGCCTCCCTGGCGAAGCTGAGCGAGAGCGTTACCTTGCTCGATTTCAGTCTTAATCCCGGCGACTTTGCGGTCATGCTCGACGATGTGCCGAGAAACAACATCATGGATGCGGTCCAGCAGGGTGGCTCGTTGGATGCGGAATATCTCAACAACACGCTTGCGCCTCATCCTCGGCTCAGGTTTCGTTACCTTGCTTCTCCCAATCAGGAATTTGATCCCTCCGGATTTGACTATAACGTGGGTACCGCCCTCATGCAGGCGACGCGGACGCTGAGTCAGTACATCGTAGTGGACACTGGTCTGGCCATGTCGGGCTCGACCATAGCAGCGGTTGATGCCAGCGACATCATCTTTCTCGTGACCAGCCGGGATGTGGCACGACTTCTTTCGGCCAAAAACTTGATCAAATATTTGAAGAACGATCGCCAGATCACCAATCAAAAACTCAAGGTCCTGGTGAATGAGGCCGAGATTGGCGCGGAAATATCGGAAAGCGAAATCGAATCGCTTCTGGAGCATCCGGTGGCTGCTTATCTTCCCTGCAATGCTGGCCCGATCACCTTTTCCATTAATAGCGGAGCGCCCATTGTGGTGGCGGAACCCCATCATCCCATTTCAGTTGTTCTCAATAA
>Ga0206954_1073_pt1 | contig 27482 bp, 29 predicted proteins | sample Alteio_BWOrgHeat_37_FD_153250 | JGI IMG/M metagenome (GOLD analysis project Ga0206954, IMG submission 153250) | Enriched cells from forest soil in Barre Woods Harvard Forest LTER site, Petersham, Massachusetts, United States -... | ecosystem: Environmental > Terrestrial > Soil > Temperate forest >...
TGGCTAAAGCCTCATTTTAGTAAACCTTTTATCCGTCGGTTAAAACCGACGGCATTGAAAGCAAAAAAACTATTCATTGCCGTCCCTTTTAAGGGACGGGTAGGAAAAGGAGCGTTAAGCGGCTTTAGCCAAAACTAGCCCGATAGCGACAATTTGAATTGCACTTGGTGAGTTTGTGAATGTTGAATTATTAAATTTTTGAGTTACTTTGCCAATACAGTGAACAACGCCATTTGTAAGGATTGCAAACAAATCACTAATTCACTAATTCACTAACGCACTAATTAAATGACCACCATCATTTCCGGTACCAACCGGCCCGGCAGCTGGACGTTGAAGCTGGCCAAATATTACCAGAAAAGGCTTAAAGCAAAAGGCCTGGATACTACGCTTTTATCACTCGATCAATTGCCGGACCGGCTGATAGAGACCGATCTTTTTGGCAAACGCAGCCCCGAATTTCAACCCATACAGGAGATCATCACCAATACCCAAAAATTCCTGTTCATCATACCCGAATATAATGGCAGTTTCCCGGGCGTTTTAAAAACCTTTATTGACGCCTGCTCGTTCCCCGAAAGTTTTTATGATAAGAAAGCCGCGCTAACTGGTTTATCCTCCGGAAAATATGGCAACATCAGAGGCGTTGATCATTTCACCGGTGTGTGCCACTATTTGCATCTGCATGTAATGCCGCTCAAGATACACATACCCAATATTAAGCTGGAATTTGACGAAAACGGCGATTTGTTTAAAGAGGACACCGTGCAGTTTACCGGGGAGCAGATGGATAAATTTATTGTTTTTTGAGTCCGAAAGTCCGGAAAGTCGGAAAAGTCCGAAAAGACGCTGCAATGGACGTTCCGATTGTCTCCTTCTTTCGGACTTTCCGGACTTCGGACTTTCCGGACTCATCTCCCGTTAATCAGTTTCGCCATAAAAAATGCAGCTGAAGCAGCAAGCGTACCGATCAGCAACACTTTCAGCGCGCCCATCAGCACCGGCTGGCCGGTTACTTTACTTTTAAAGTAGCCGAATACAAAAAGACAGATCATGGTAATGGCGCAGGAATAATAAAGCGCCATTTGCGACTCGTGTATAAAAAAGTAGGGCGAAAGCGGGATGACGCCGCCAACAATATAGGATAGGCCAATGGTTACCGCGCTTTGGCTTGCCCGGTTTGCCTGGGGTTTTTCTAGGCCAAGTTCGTAGCGCATCATAAAATCAACCCACTTGTCTTTGTCCTTCGCCATCTCGTCCGCAATTTGGTCCTGCAGGGCCGGCGAAAGGCCAAACTCGGCGAAAACTTCTTTCACTTCCGCCTTTTCCTGCTCGGGCACCCGCTCCACTTCATCATATTCGCGCTGCAACTCTGATTTATAATGGTCGGCTTCTGTACGCCCCGCCAAAAAGCCGCCAAGCCCCATCGCGATAGAACCGGCTACAATTTCGGCAATGCCGGCTATTACAACAATTCCGGACGAACTGACCGTCCCGCTAAGCCCTGCGGCAAGTGCAAAGGGCACGGTTAAGCCGTCGGACATGCCGATCACAATATCGCGTATGGTGTCTGAGCTTTTTAAATGATGTTCGTGATGCATGTTTAAAAGTAGTGGTATTTTAGTCGCTTTTTCGCGCTCCTATCAATTTATTTTCATTCTTAATTAATTGTTTTGTCAGGAAATACCTTATATTCACGCCATCAAAACCTAACTAATGAGTCCGCTATCACGATTAACCGCTTGCCTCCTGCTTATTGCGGGGGTTGCATTTTTGCCGCTCTTTTCTGCAGCGCAAACCAATTTTCAACCAGGTGTTATTGTAAACTTAAAGGGCGACACGGTGCGTGGCACCATCGATTTCCGCGACTGGGAGAATAGCCCCAACAGCATAACCTTTAAATCGGATGGGGCCGCGGCGCCGCAAAAGTTCAACGGCGGGCAGATAAAATATTTTAGCGTTGCTGTCGGCCACCTGGAAGCCTTCGAAGGTTATGTTGGCCCGATAAGTACGGATAACACCGACATTAACCGTTTATCCATCGGAAAGGATAGCAGTACCAGGACCGACACTATATTTTTAAGAGTTTTGCAGGATGGTAAAAAACTGAAGCTGTTAACCTATACTGATGCGCAGAAAACAAGGTTTTTTATTGCCGAGAATTTTGAGGACAAACCGGCAGAACTTACCTACCGGATATATTGGAATAGCCAGGAGGCAAATGGCACCGACCGAACCAGCTACGAAACGGCTTTTAAGGGCCAGCTTTATGACGAGGCCGTAAAAGCGGGCGTGATGACCCCTGCTTTAAAAACGTATATATCAAAAGCGGAATACCGTGCCGACGATATAGTACACATAACCAGTATCATTAATGAAATATCGGCATCGGATCTGTCAAAAAACAACGGGAGTAAACCGAACCCTTTGCGAACAGCCATCATTATAGCGGGTTCGGTAGGGGTGGCTATTTGGGTAATCCTGGACTTTATTGCAGTTGGACACAATAGCCATTAAAAAGAGGTACAAACCTAAACCGCAACATGAAAGCCCCTGTAAAACTGTTATTTTTGATGCTTGTACTGCCATTGTTTACGACGGCACAAAGTAATTACCGCCCCGGTTACGTGGTTACAACTAAAGGCGATACCGTGAAAGGATTTATTGATTATCAAACATGGGATAATAACCCTTCTTCCATTTCCTTTAAATCGACGGCTACTGACCGGGAAAAAAGAGCCTTTTCCATACGCGACATGACGTCTTTTAGTATCGATGGCCTTGCCACCTACAAAAAGTTTGTTTGTTTCATCAGCACCGACATCACCGACCCCAGGCATGTAATTGAAGGGCGTGATACCAGTTTCCGCATTGACACCGTTTTTTTAAAAGTACTGCAAAAGGGGAAGAACCTTGCCCTTTATTCCTTTACTGATATCCTGAAAACCCGCTTCTATATCGGCGAGGCGCCGGACTATCAGCCCACAGAGTTGGTTTACCGACTTTACATTGATCGCGACGCCACAAATATTGCCGGCAATACGGTTAACGAGAACACCTATCAAAAACAATTATTCGCCCTGGCCAATAAGTACAATGCTATGGACGATAAAATGACCGCCCTTTTGGAAGATGAGTTTTTAAAATACGCCGTTGAAGACCTGCAAAGGATTGTAAGCCAGATCAACGGTTTCTCAAAAGCGGAATTTGAAAAAAAGTACCGCGACCGTACACAGCTTAGTTTTTATGCCGGGCTTTTTGCTAATTCGTCTGCAACATCGTCTGCATCGGGGTCTGCCTATACCTCCGGCGGGGGGCATTCGTCCAGCTCATTGCTCCCGGGCATCGTGTTCGGCATGACGGCGGAGCCTAATCCCGGATTTAGTAAAGTAAATTTCCGGCTCGACGTATCGGTCAACTCCAGCAAGTTTAACGATGTTTATCCGTTGAAAGTAATTCCTTACGGACAAGCCCGGGCCACTTATAACCAACTCGGCATCTATTTTGATCCGCATGTAATTTTCGATATTTACTCATCGCCCGGGTTTAAGTTTTACCTTGGCCTTGGGGCCTCGGTTAGTTTTAATTTTTACAGCGACCAATACTTCGAAAGCGAGGGAGATAACACTAACCCATTTTTTCCGAAGGAACCTTTTTACTTTAACCAGGTTAATGTTGCATTTATGGTTACCGGCGGCTTCCGTATAGGAAGTAATTTAGAACTTTATTTTAGCTATTTCACACCAACTACTACAACATCCGGCGATTATTTTGCTTTATCCAACCAGGTAGAACAAATTGGCATCAGTTATTTTTTTCACCCTAAATAAACCCGTATTATGAAAACCCCTTACAAATTGTTATTTGCCGTTCTGTTGCTGCCGCTTTTTTCGGCGGCGCAAAGTAATTACCGTGCAGGCTACGTTGTCAACGCAAAGGGCGACACTGTAAAGGGATTTATCGATTACCAGGCATGGGACAGTAACCCGACGTCGATCTCCTTCAAACCGGCACTGACGGACAGGGAGAAGAAGACTTTTTCGATGGGCGCCATGACCGCTTTTAGCATCGACGGCATTGCTGCCTATAAAAAGTTTTTTTGCCGGATCAGTACCGATGTAACCGATAGCAGGCATGTGATCGAAGGACGGGACACCAGTTTCAGGGTTGATTCGGTATTTTTGAAGGTATTGCAAAAAGGAAAAAACCTTGCCCTTTATGCCTATACCGACAACATAAAAACCCGGTTTTATATTGGTGAAACGCCTGATTATCAGCCTGCAGAATTGGTATACAGATTATACATTGACCGTGATGCGACAAATATTGCAGGCAATACCGTTAACGAAAACACTTATCAAAAACAATTATTTGCCCTGGCCAACAAATACAACGCGCTCGATGATAAAATGACGGCACTTTTAGAAGACCAGTTTTTAGCATACCGGCAGGAAGACCTGCTAAAGATTGTTAGCCGGATAAATAATATATCGAACGCGGAATTCCAAAAGAAATACGCGGGGAATAGTAAAGTGAGCTTTTATGGCGGCGTAGGTGCCAGCGTGTCAAATATTAGCTCCGACGCCAGCACATCCTATTCAGCGGCCGGGGGCATTGGACATACTTCGTACCTCCCTGCATTTTCAATTGGCGTCGACCTGGTGCCCGATCCTAATGGCGGGCGGGTCGAATTAAGGGCCGATCTATCGGTAAACCCGTCAAAAATGGACGCGAAATATGTACTGAAGGTGACCCCGGATGTTCCGGCTGAAGCATCTTACAGCCAATTGGCCATATTTTTCACCCCGCAGGCTATATACAATTTTTATAATGCCCCCAATTTCAAGTTTTATCTTGGCGCGGGCTATTCGTTAACCTATTCCAGCTTTAGCAATGCTTATTTCCAGGCACAAAATAAGGCTGACCAAAACGCGGGTTTTCCGCAGGAGTTGTATAATTTCCAGAAGGCGAATAATGCATTTTTGATTAAGGCAGGTGTGCGGATACATAAAAACCTGGAGATCTATGTCGATTATTATACTTCCCAAGCTTCAACTAACGCCGGATATTTTGCGTTCTCCACACAAAATACCGTGGTCGGGGTGAACTATTTTTTCGGGCAGTAGCTTTAATACGCAATAAGCACATCATCGGTAAGCGGGTGGCCGGTGCAGGTTAATATCCACCCCGCGGCAAGGTCGGCATCGGTAAGCACGTTGTCTTTTACCATTTCCACCTTACCGCTTTTGCATATGGCCGAGCAGGTGGAGCAATCTCCTACCCTGCAGCTATAGGGCAGCGGGATGTTATTTTGCAGTGCCGCCTGCAATATCGACTGGTTTTCGCCGACTACAAAGTCATAGATTTCATGATTAAAATGTACCCGTACCGTTTTGGGCGGATAGTTCATCGGAACGGTGCTAACCGGGATGGTTTCCAAAACAAAGTTTTCCTTCCTGATCTGCGCCGCATCCATGCCCATATACAAAAGGGTAAGCCGGATCATTCGCATATAATCAAACGGCCCGCAGATATAAAATGCGGCCTTATCAGAGGCGTATTTTGCATTTTCGTTTACCAGTTGTTCCAGGGACTGGTTAGTGAGCCGCTTGCCTTCGCTACTTAACAAATGAATGATTTTGAATCGTTCGGCATGCCGGGCGGCAAGTTGGCCCAGTTCGTCTTTAAACAGGATCGACCGGGAATGCTGGTTGCTGTAAACCAGGGTAACGTTGCTTTTGCCGGTAAGTGGCAATAAATATTTTAGCTGCGCGAATATGGGCACAATGCCGCTGCCCGCGGCAAACAGGAAAATGTCTTTTTGTGCTTCAAGTCCTGAAATGATGAACCGCCCGGCCGGTTCAACTGCATCCAGGATGTCGCCGGGTTTTATTTTGGCTAAAAGGTAGCGGGATATTTCGCCGTTGGCGATGCGTTTTACGGTGATGGACAACATCGGCTCACCGGGCGCCGAACTCAATGAGTAGGAGCGCCGGATCTCTTCGTGATGATGATCAAAAAACTAAGGTGATAAACTGCCCGGCCTGGTAGCTGATCTTTTTACCGGATACTTCCGAAAAAAAGAAGGTGGCTGCATCCGGCAACTCCCATTTGATGGCTTCGACCTTTAGCTGCAGCATAATCCCTCAGCAGCTAAGCACTATTTTACCAAATTGCGTCGAATGTTCCATTTTGGCAATGGCCTTTGCGGCATCGGCCAGCGCAAATACTTCATCTGTCACCGGAACTACCTGGTGCCGGTTCAAAAAATCAACCATTGCCTTAAAATCGGCCGGACTGCCCATCATGGTGCCGATGATCTGTAGTTGCCGCCAGAATATTTTGCGCCCGTTTAATTGCGGTATATTTCCCGCTGTACCGCCAAATATTACAATGCGGCCGCCAGGATTGCAAAGATCGGGCAGTTTGGCAAAGCCATCGCCCAGCGCGCTGTCTATTATTATATCGAAGCCACCTGACAGGTGCAGTAATTGCTCGGCCCAGTCCTGCGCCTTATAGTTTACGCCGGCCGAAGCGCCCAGTTTTTTCGCCCGGTCGATCTTCTCGCCCGAACCCGAGGTTACAAAAACCTTGCAGCCCGCCGCTACTGCCCACTGCAGGGCAAAAGTACCCGTTCCGCTGCCCACGCCTGTGATAAGCACTTTTTCGCCCTTTTTCGCCCTGCCTTTTATAACCAGGGCGCGGTAGGCCGTTAACCCCGCCAGGGGCAGGGCAGCCGCCTGTTCCCAGTTCAAATGGGCCGGTTTTGGGAATAGCTGATCGACCCCTACTTTCACGTATTCGGCGAAGGTGCCATCATCAGGCAGGCCGAGTATCTTGAAATCGTTCGATTGAAAATGCTCATCATCGCCCCAACCGCAGCCCGGATTGATGATCACCTCATTATCCAACAAATACTTGTCTTTGTCATCGCCAACCTCGTACACAATGCCAGCGCCGTCCGAGCCTAAAATAGCAGGATATTTTATACCGGCATATTTGCCGATGGTGATCCAATAATCCCGCCGGTTTAGTGCCGCCGCTTTTAGCTTTACCAAAGCCTCGCCGGGTTGGAGCGTGGGTTTATCGACTTCTTTTAGTGCAACGGGCTTGTCTGCACTTTCCAATACAATTGCCTTCATTGTCTGAACTAAGATTTTTAAGATTTAAGGATAACCAGGATTCTTTAAAATGAAAAAGCGGCGGCCAATAATAACCACCGCCTTTTTCATTCCCCCCTTCAGGTCCAAAGGACTCCTATGGTGGGGGTTAGGGGGTTTACGCTTTGCTGAACAATTCCGCCACGTGGTTCCAGTTCACTACGCTCCATATTGCTGCCAGGTAATCCGGGCGGCGGTTTTGATATTTTAAATAGTAAGCGTGTTCCCAAACGTCGATACCGAAGATCGGGGTGCCTTTTACTTCGGCAATATCCATCAACGGGTTATCCTGGTTGGGGGTTGAGGTTACCGCCAGTTTTTTGTCGGGCGTAACGATGAGCCATGACCAGCCCGAGCCAAACCGCGTTGCGCCTGCCTCGCTCACTTTGGTTTTAAAGTCGGCGAAGTTGCCGAATGCGCCATTGATCGCGTCAGCAAGCGCACCAGTGGGTTCGCCACCGGCGCCGGGGCCTAAAACGGCCCAGAACAGGCTGTGGTTATAGTGGCCGCCGCCGTTATTGCGCACAGCCATCGGGAATTTTGAAATGTTTTTTACGATCTCGTCAATGCTCCAGTCGGCCTCGGGCTTGCCTTCGAGTGCTTTGTTCAAATTGGTAACGTAAGCCTGGTGATGTTTGCCATGGTGAATTTCCATGGTCATTTTATCAATAGTGGGTTCCAATGCATCGGTAGCGTATGGTAACGCCGGTAGTGTAAATGCCATAACGAATAGTTTTAAGTTTAATGAAAGTGTGTAACAAATATAAATGCTTGTAGGTGACTTTTGTTCTTGCGAATGTAATTTTTAGTTCATGGTTCATAGTTCATGGTTCATGGAAAGAAGGGTCTGGTGGAGAAGATTTCATAGGTATTACCAAATGCTCCTGCCATGAACCATTAACTATGAACTCCCGCCCTTCCGCTTACTCCTGAAAAACCCCCGCACCAGTTCGGCGCATTCGTTTTCTTTAATGCCGCCGGCTATAACGGTTTTGGGATGCGTTATTTTTTGGTTCAGCCTGCCAAAGCCGAGCCTGGTATCATAGGCGCCAAAAACGATGCGTGCCAGCTGGAACCAGTAACAGGCGCCGGCGCACATTACACAGGGCTCCAGCGTTACGTATAGGGTACATTCGGGCAAGTACTTGCCGCCCATAAAGTTTGCCGCAGCCGTAAGCGCCTGCATTTCGGCATGGGCGGAAACGTCATTTAAACGTTCGGTTAGATTGTGCCCCCGGCCAATGATCTTCCCTTTGCACACCACAATAGCGCCGATCGGTATTTCATCCTCCGCCAAAGCCAGTTTGGCTTCGCGGATGGCCTCGGCCATAAAAAACTCATCGGGCGATATAGCAGGCTCATCACCGAAATTTACATACCTCATTAGATCAGTTTACTCCCATTAGGGACGGGTTTGTCAATAGCCGCCAAAACAATGTCGCCGTTTTCGTCGGCAAAGCCGGTTACCAGGAATTCGGACATAAAATTGGCGATCTGTTTGTGCGGGAAATTGATCACACCAACCACCTGCCGTCCGGTTAATTGCTCCTTCGTATAATGTTTGGTCACCTGTGCGCTGGATTTTTTAATGCCAAACGGACCAAAATCAACGGTGATCTTGTAGGCAGGTTTTCTGGCTTCGGGAAAATCGGCCGCATCGATGATCGTACCGACCCGCAGTTCCACTTTTTCAAAATCGTGCCAGGCAATCGTTTCCATGCCGCAAAGTTAAAAACCAATCGCTTTTCCCGATTTTTTATTTTGTGGTTTTAAAACGTTTAAGTATTTACCTTTGCATGCTGAATGACAACGGTTTTTTTGCATATTTTGAAATTATGGTAAAACGTTTCCGCATTTTAGTGGCCTTTGGTTTTGTTACAGCGATGTTATTTATTAAGACATCCCCGGCAAATGCTATTGATTTTCGTTCCGACAGGCACGCCAAATACAAATCAAACGAAATACCGGTTTTCGATACCGTCCCCCCTCCAGATGTAATGGCCGTGGTTTCTGTGGCTATTAAAGCGGTAAATACCTTTGATATCAGGGCGGTAGCCGATCTTTATACGCCCAATGCCGTAATCGTTGACAACGAACCACCGTACTCGTGGAACGGACCAACCGCGGGCGTTCAATGGATAAACGCCGTTGAAAAGCTGTGCCAGTTTAGCAGCATCACAAAATTGAAAGGCGTAATTGACCCGGTAAACGTATATCAAGTATCAGCCGATGATTGTTATATCGTTGTACCTGTACATTTTACCTACGTTTTACCCGGTAAGCAGGGTTTTTCGGATCAGGGCGCTTTTGCCTTTGCGTTACGATGGGTAAACGGTAAATGGCTCATCAAAAGCCAGGTATGGATGCCGCAAAAAGCGATGGATGGTGATCGACCCAATTAACCATCAGGCATAATTTTTCTTCAATTGTCAAACCTCCTTTTTATTTGCAGCAAAAACCAGTGGCGCAGCCCTACTGCCGAAGCGCTGTTTAAAAATCATCCCGTTCATAAAGCCCGCTCGGCGGGGACGAGCGACAAAGCCCGCATAAAAGTTAATGAAAAAATGCTGCTTTGGGCAGATGTAATATTCGTGATGGAACGGCGGCACAAACAATTGCTTGGGGAGCGTTTCGCAACGGCGCTGATAGGAAAACAAGTTGTTGTTTTAGAGATAACCGATGACTATCGATTTGGCGATGCCGAATTGATCGGCATATTAAAAGAAAAGCTGGCTGAATACCTATAAAACAAAAAAACTTACGAAGTATTGAAGACTTCGTAAGTTTTAGCGGTCATTTTTCGACCAATATCTTAAACGTTCAGCCGCCCTTCGTTTGAATCAACCGAGTTAAGCTGACCTTCGGGCGCAGCCTGGTGTGCTTTGGTAGTGAAAGGCGATTTTTTGGTAAACAGCGCCAAAAACATCAGCATCCCGCCAAGTAATACCTCAGGCCAGCGTGCGCGGTCGGCAAAGTCATAAACCCATGGCGACACAAATAAAAAGAAACCCATCACGATATCGGCTACCATATTCATCTGGATTGGGAACTGCCTGATCGGGCTTGCTTCGGTATCTGCAAAAATCGTCATGATCAATTGCAGCCATCCAAAATACATCGGGATGAGCAATGCCGCGCTGGAAACATCAACAATGTTAAAAACCCATGGCGATGCGATCAAAAAGAGTGACGAGAAATACTTAAAAAATCCGTAAAACGCTGTAGAAATGAACGGTTTCATGTTTTATCAATTTGCTGAGCCAATTGGCCCGTACGGTTAAATAGCCTTTTTAAAAAATTTGTTTCAAAGGTATAAATTTGTTTTGAACAGTAAAATTTATCCTTGACAATTACACAGCAGACGCATAAAAAAACAAACGCGTTTTATTTGTATTACGGTTAGTTTTTACCACAAAGCACACAAAGTGAGAATCACAAAGGTCACAAAGTTTTTTCTTCGTGGTGTTTGTGAAAGCTTAGCGATCTCCCTTTATTTGCGACAAATTTATACCACAAAAGCACAAAGGGCACAATGACTACACAAAGAAATAGCACGTGCCACTTTGTGATCTTTGTCTTCATTGTGGTTAAAAATCAATTGCACGACTTGGAGTTGATCTAAAGCTTTTTCCGCATCACATAATCATTCATCCAATATTTCCCAATCGGCACATCTTCTTCATAAGCAACTTCAAAGCCTAGCTTTTCATAAAAAAGTTTAGCCTTGTTATAGCGGTTTACATTGAGGTCCAGGGTACGCGTACCTGCTTCCAAGGTTTTATTGATCACTTCGTTGAGCAATATTTTGCCATAGCCTTTCCCCTGGGTTTCGGGCAGGCAATACAGCTTGTGCAATTTGTATATCCCGGGGTCTTCTTCCCGCGGCGAATAGGCTGCAAAAGCAACCGGTTTTTCGCCTTCAACGAGTAACAGATAAGTTTGTGTACCGTGCGTTAGCTGCGAGGCAAGCTTGCGGGTAGAATAGATCTCGTCGAGCATAAAAATGATCTGCTCCTTTTCCAATATCGGACCATAGGTAGCCCACCATGTCGTTTCGGCGATAGTACGGATGGTTTCAACATCATCCGGTGTAGCCATCCTGATAAAATACATGGCCAAATATAAATATTCCATCAAAAAAGCGGCCGAAAGTCTAACGCCATCGTAGGGAAATCGCTTTTAAAAAAGGAGGCTCCTCCGGAGCCGGCAAATACCGGTCTTTTTCTATAAACAGGATGCTCCTACGGAGCTGAAATCAGTGGAATGTTCGACTCCAGCGGAGTCGCGTGTTTATAGCCCGGAAAAAATCAAAAACTCAGGCTCCGGGGGAGCCTCCTCCGGGTCGCATGTTTTTAAAAGCGATTTCCCTGAACGCCATCGTTCCCCCTTCAAGGGGTTAGGAGGTTTAGTATTTATACCTATCCCCCCAAAGTTTCTTTAACCTCTCCCGGGTCTCGTACTCCTTTGAATTGTTACCCGGGTCGTAAATTTTTGTGCCCTTTAGGGCATCGGGCAGGAAGTCAAGGTCGGTAAAGTTGCCATCATAGCTGTGGGCATATTTGTAATCCTTGCCATAGCCCAGGTTTTTCATCAGTTTAGTCGGCGCATTGCGCAGGTGCAGCGGCACGGGCAGGTCGCCGGTTTGTTGCACCAGGCTCATGGCGGTACCGATCGCGGTGGTAGCGGAGTTACTTTTAGCCGATGTAGCCAGGTAGATAGCGGTTTGCGACAAGATCAACTGCGATTCCGGCATCCCGATCACATTCACTGCCTGGAAACAGCTTTGTGCCAGCAGTAAAGCGTTTGGATTGGCGTTGCCGATATCCTCCGATGCCAGGATGAGCATCCGCCGGGCGATAAACAATGGGTCTTCACCACCGGTGATCATTCGCGCCAGCCAGTAAACCGCGCCGTTTGGGTCGCTGCCGCGCATGGACTTGATAAAGGCCGAGATGATATCGTAATGCTGCTCCCCGGCTTTATCATACAGCGCCATATTTTGCTGCACATGCTCCAAAACGGCATCATTGGTAATGACGATCTTTTTACCGCTGAAGGCATTGACCAATAGTTCGAATATATTCAGCAGTTTACGCGCATCGCCGCCGGACAGGCGCAGCAAAGCCTCGTTTTCCTTAATGACAATGTTTTTGGTGCGGATCAGCTCATCTTCCTGCATCGCCTTGTTCAGCAGGTTGACCAGGTCGTCTTCCAACAAAGGCTGAAGAATATACACCTGGCAGCGCGACAGCAAAGCCGAGATCACTTCAAAAGATGGATTTTCTGTCGTAGCGCCGATCAGCGTAACAATGCCCCGTTCCACCGCGCCCAACAGTGAATCCTGCTGTGATTTGGAAAAACGATGAATTTCATCGATAAACAAAACCGGCAACGTTTGCCCGCCTTTTTTTAACAGGGCCGCTTTTTCGATCACTTCCCGAACATCCTTTACACCCGAATTAATAGCGCTTAATGAAAAGAAAGGCCGGTCGAGCTGCTGCGAAATAATATAAGCCAGTGTAGTTTTCCCCACCCCCGGCGGCCCCCAAAAGATCATCGAGGGTAAATTGCCCGATTCAATGGCCTTGCGCAATACCGCGCCCGGCCCCACCAAATGTTTCTGGCCGACATAATCGTCCAAGGTTTTGGGGCGCATGCGCTCGGCCAATGGCGGCAGGTTGTTCATGAGGTAAAAGTCAGAAAAGTAAATGCTAAATCCTAAAAAAAATTAGTACGTTTAAAACATCTTTATGGTAAATAAGTTTACACAGGCCACTTATCATGGTATCTGCGACAAATTAGCAGCCATTGATTTGGATTTGGCCACAATCATCCAAGCCCACGGCTACCCGCCCTTCTGGTCGCGTCCCAATACTTTTGAAACACTGGTGCATATCATCCTGGAGCAGCAGGTTTCCCTCGCGTCGGCTTTGTCGGCCCTAAACAAACTAAGGGAGCGGTTGATAGAATTAACGCCCGAACGCCTGCTCCTGTTGACCGACGAAGAAATGCGCGCCTGTTATGTAAGCCGGCAAAAAACGATTTACCTGCGGCACCTTGCGCAGGCACTGGTGAGCGGACAACTAAACTTAGCCGAACTGGAGGATATGGAAGACGCCGACATCCGGGCCAAACTAACCGCATTAAAAGGCATCGGCCACTGGACAACCGACGTTTACCTGATGTTTGTGTTACAGCATGCAGACATATTCCCCATCGGCGACCTTGCGGCAGTAAATGCTATGAAACGGGTTAAAAAGCTGCCGCCTGATACCACCAAAGAACAATTGTTGCAGATTTCCCTCGCGTGGAGACCCTATCGGACCATCGCCACCATGCTGCTGTGGCATTTCTACCTTTCAAAATGACACCAATTGATAAACACTAATTTTCGCGAATGGGATCGAATTACACCAATCCAATTCGTGTATATTCGCCTTAATTCGTGAAATTCGTGTCAATTCATTCGTGAAATTCGTCCTAATTCGTGAAATTCGTGTCGTTCAATTATGCCCCTCGAAAAGCTGCCGTTCAAAAAACAAGTTTCTTATGCCTGCGGGATGATCGGCTGGAGCATTATGGTAAACGTGATCACCGTGATGCTGCTTTATTTTTACCTGCCGCCCAAAGGCTCGGGCCTGGTATCGCTGATCCCGCAATTTCTTATCCTGGGTGTTTTGAATATCCGGTCGGTTATCACCCCTTCGGGCCGGCTGCTCGATGCTTTTATCGACCCCTATATCGCATCCTTAACCGACAAAAGCAAAAATCCGAAAGGGCGGCGTATCCCGTTCATGAAATGGGCTATCCTGCCAGCAATGGTTTTCTGCTGCCTCACTTTTTTGCCGATGCATCGGAGCGAAAGCCTGCCTAATGTGTGGTGGCTGATGATCATGCTCGCCGCTTTTTATATTTCCACAACAGCTTACGTGATCCCTTATAATGCATTACTTCCCGAACTGACCGAAACCAGCGAAGAAAAGGTGAAGCTATCCTCTTTTCAACAGGTGGGTTTTGTGATCGGCATCATATTAAGTTCGGCAGTAAACAACTATGCAGATTGGCTGCAGAAATACCTGCACATCATAAGCCGGGATTCTGCCGTGCAGTACAGCGTGTGGGGACTGGCTTTAGTTGGCGGCTTAACCATGCTGGTGCCCGTTTTGGCAATAGATGAACGCAAGTATATCGTCGCAAAGCAGCCCGTGCATTTGCCCATGTGGCAATCCATCCGCAAAACCTTCAGGCAGCGTAATTTTATTTATTACCTGGTGTCCGATTTTTCGTATTACATGGCCTTAACCATTATATCCAGCGGACTATTGTTTTTTGTTAAATCGCTTTTGCGGCTTGATGAATCGATCGGGGTTGTACTGATGATCGTAATGGTTTTGGGCTCGCTGCTGTTTTATCCCCTGATCAACTACCTGACCAAACGCATTGGTAAAAAGCCGCTGGTATTAGTCGCCTTTGCTGTCCTCAGCATCATTTTTGTAATGGTATATTTTCTCGGAAAATTTCCTTTTTCGCCGAAGGCGCAAGCTTTCTCGTTGGCCATCATGGCAACTTTCCCCCTGGCCGCGCTGGGCATCCTGCCGAATGCTATTTTGGCCGAAATTGCTGAAAACGAAACCCGCGTAACCGGGGAAAATCGCGAGGGGATGTTTTTTGCTGTTAAATTTCTGTTTGTAAAGTTAGCGCAGACTTTGGGTTTGGGTCTGTTTGCCTATTTGACGATTTTTGGTAAAGACCCCGGGAATGATTTCGGCCTCCGGCTGAGCGGGGCATGCGGTTGTGTGCTTTGCCTGCTGGCCATGGTGTTTTTTTCCAGGTTTAAGGAGAAAGTTGGCAGTTTGCAGTAAGCAGTTTGCAATTTGCAGTTGGCAGTTGGCGGTGGGCAGTGGGCAGTGGGCAGTGGGCACAGTTCGCCTTTTTTTACTGCCAACTGCACACTGAAAACTGCCAACTACCGCGAAGTATTATTCGGTCTCACATACACCAACTGCATTACATTGATGTTGCGCATGGCAAATGCCGCTTCGCAGTAACACAGGTAATAGTTCCATTTGCGGATGAAGTCATCATCGAAACCCAATGATTTTACTTTTGACAGGTTGGCGTTGAAAGCATCGAACCAAAGCTTTAAGGTTTTGGCGTAATCGAGGCCAATATCCTTTAAGTCGACCATGGTCAGGTCGCCGGTGCGGTTAACCGAGCTGTTTATGGCCGCCACCGACGGCAGTAAAGAACCCGGGAAAATGTGCTTTTGTATCCAGTCGACGCCCTTGCGCAGGCTGTCAAACCTTGAATCAGGCGATGTAATAACCTGCAGCGCCAGGATGCCGCTTTTCTTTAGCAGATCGTGGCACTTGGTGAAATAGGTATCCAAGTATTTGTAGCCAACGGCCTCCAGCATTTCCACCGATACGATCTTGTCAAACTTGCCCTCCATTTCGCGGTAATCTTTTACCAGGATGGATACTTTATCACTTAGACCCTCTGCAACTACCCGTTCGACGGCCAATTTGTGCTGCTCCTCGGATATGGTTAATGATGTGACTTTGCAACCATACGTTTTAGCCATATAAATGGCGTTGCCGCCCCAGCCGCTGCCGATCTCGAGCACATGGTCGGTTGGCTTCAAGTGTAGCTGCCGGCACAGGCGTTCATATTTTGCCAGTTGAGCTTCCTGCAGGGTAAGGCCATCGCGGAAAAAATAGGCGCTGCTGTAGGTCATGGTTGGATCGAGGAAGCTGGCAAAGAAATCGTTGTTCAGGTCGTAGTGCTGCGAGATGTTTTTCTTTGATCCTTCTACCGTATTGGCCCTTTTAAAATGAACCAGTTTGTTGTACAACTTTAAAAGGTTGAGGGACGCAGCCTGCACCTTGCTGCCGGAGAGGCCTGGCGAATTTTCAACGTTATGCAAAAACCATTTCACCACATTGGTGATGTTATCGGTATCCCACAAACCGTCAACATAAGCCTCGCCAAAACCGATATCCCCAAAAAGAATGCAGCGTTTGTAAAACTCATCGCTGTTGACCACGATGCTGGCCGAAATATTGCCTTCGCCGGTACCCAATGTGATTTGCTCGCCATCGCAATTGGTGATATAAAGCCTGCCCTTGTCCATTTTCGACAGGAATTTTAACACCACGTCCTGGTAAAAACTGTTTTTTTTAGCAATTGCGACTGTATTGGCCATCGGTATTATAACGGTGTAAATATAAGCTGTCGATATTTACGTATTTTAATTGCTTAAAAGTTTTGTCAAGATACAAAGTTTCGAATTAATTATAGGGTCGAAAAACTTCTTTTTGCAGCGGCAGATCATCGCCCTTTTTATGGTACGGTATTTTTTTGAGCCATAACCTCAGGGCCTGCCAGTGTATTAAACCGATCACTTTCAGGGTAATAAGCGGAAAGCTAAAAAAATACAGCAGCAAAATGGAATCCTTTAAGGGCCTCCGTTCGCCGGTTAAGGTGCTGATGAAAAACCGCTTGCCATCCTTGTCATAATCATCGATCTTTATTTTCAATTTGTCACCGGGGATCTCCAGGTCGAAATCAAAATTGGTATCCATTTCGATAAACGGCGACACATAAAAATATTTGGTTGTATTGAGCTTGAATTTATCGTTGCTCATTGCGTCTTTCCCTAAAAAATAAGGCTTCATTTCCCGGAAAGTGTTGCATACTTCCACCACAGAACAAACCGGCCCGCCCGATTCATCATAACAAAAATAAAAAGATACCGGGTTAAACTGGTAGCCGAAAGTGCAAAGATTGGTAAGCACCATAATGCGGCCATTGCCGATGTTTACGCCCTTAGTTTGCAGGTAATCGGTGATATGCTGGCGGATGCTTTTTGAGGTATCCGGCTTTTCGCGCGGTAGTTGTAAATGATCCTTGTCCCTAAAATTAAATAGGTTAAAGCGGTTGCGGCTCATGAACTTTAACCGTTTGCCGAGGCCATCAATTTCATCCAGGTCTAAATAAAACATAAAGACATTGTAATGAAAGCTGTGCTGCTTGGGCGCCAGCCGGTGGTGCATTACTTTGGCTTTATAGAGGCAGGAGTTCATTGGGGCTGTTAATGTAGATGAATGTACGAAATATTGAATATTTTAGATTAAAATAAATGGGCACCTGGTGCGATGGGCTACACCCATCGTAGATGGGTGGCGCCCTTTCAGGGCTATTCCATTATTTTTTAAGTCCTGAAAGGACGTAATCCGTCAACACAGGGCGTAGTCCTGTGTATTAAAGCGGCTTACCTAGTAAATGTGCGCATAGCTCCACCGCACTGGCGAAAGCATCCTCGTGAAACCCGTACTTAAAATAGCTACCGCAAAAGTAGACGGGGCCGGTTTCGTTTAGCCTGTGTAATTCAGCCTGGGCGTTTATGGCGGGTACATCAAACAGCTGGTGCTCATAATCCAGTTCCCTGATGATCTTTTTTTCATCAAGGTCATCATGGGGATTTATCGACACGAAATAATCTTTTTTATCCGAAACCTGCTGCAGGCTGTTCATCCAGTAAATGGTGCTGGGGCTTAACTGTCCTTTTTCATTTTTGATGTGATAGTTCCAGCTGGCCCAGGCCAGTTTGGTTTTGGGCATAATGCTGCTATCGGTATGCAAAACAGCTTTATTATATTGATATTTAAAGTTTGATAGCAGGCGCCGTTCTTCACCGGTAGGCGTATCCAGCATGGCCAATGCCTGGTCGCCGTGCGCGGCGATGATCACCCGGTCAAACGTTTCCTGTGAACCATCCGACGCGTGTACCGTCGCTTTACCATTGTCACGAATAACTTTCACCGCTTTCCGACTTACGCTAATGCGATCTTTATACGGTTTGATCAGTATTTCCCGGTACGATTGACTCCCATCAACCAGCGTGTACCATTGATGTTGGGTATCCAATCCTAAAAAGCCGTGATTGAGAAAGAAGCGAATCAGCGTCACCGCAGGAAAATCCAACATCTGCTCCATAGGGGTCGACCATACCGCCGAGCTCATCGGCACCAGGTATTTCCAAAGCATTTCTTCGCCGTAATCAAATTCTTTGATGTATTGTCCGATGGAATAATCAGCATATTTCGGGTCGTCCAGTATCTTAACGCTTTCCTTATTAAACCGGCCGATCTGCATCAGCATTTTAATATATTTCGGGTTGAAAATATTTTTTCGCTGGGCAAACAGGTGGTTAACGCTCGACCCGCTGTATTCCAGCCCACTGGGCAAGTGCTGCACGCTGAACGACATATCCGTTGCTTTAACAGGCGCATTTATTTCGGCAAACAGCTTGCACAGGTTGGGATAGGTTTTATAGTTGAACACCATAAAACCGGTATCGATATAAACGGGTTTGCCGTCTTCATCAACGGTTACGGTATTGGTGTGGCCGCCGATGTAATCGTTTTGTTCATAAATGGTTAGGTCGGCACTAGGGTGCAGAAAATGAGCGCAGCCCATCCCGGCGATCCCGGTTCCAATGATGGCGGTCTTCAGCATTTTATTCCGTTACTGTATTTAGGAATGTTTCTACGACATAAGTTGATAACTGCCCACCCGGTCCGTTCAGGTTATAATCAAAGCCGTGGGTGGCCCAGGGTATTTGCAGCCAATAATATTTAACGCCGTTTGGCTTTAGCTTTTTGATGAGGCGGCGGCAATGCTCGGGCGAAACCAATACATCGTTCATGCCGTGGATCATCAATGTTGGCACCGAAGTTTTGCTGACAAACTCCACCGGCGAACAGTTAAAATATTTTTGCGGTACCTGGCTATACGTCCCGCCGACGTAGTCGTCCATCACCTTTCGCGAGTCCATGATCAATGGATTAGAGGGGATGGAATATCCCCAAACCATATCCGAAGGCCCATAAAAATCAATTACGCCCTTTAAAGCAGGATCGTGCATGGTATAAGTGGCCAGCAGCGCGATCTGTGAGCCGGCTGATCTGCCCAGCAATACAAATTTATTGGTATCAATGTGCAGTTCATCCGCATGTTGCCGGCAATAAGCCATTGCGGCGTGGATATCCTCAACCGGCGCCGGCGTTTGCCATTTGGGCGCCAGGCGGTAATTTATTGCCGCAACATTATAGCCATGTTGGGCCAAATAGCTATTAAGTTCAGGTAGTTGTTTACTATCGCCTCCGGCCCACGAGCCGCCGTGAACCACGATTACACAGGGGCGTTTAGCTGAAATCGCTATTTCCGGTTCGTCATCCTGCACAGTTCTGCCAGATAGAGAAAGTGGCTGCGCCGGATAAAAATCCAGCTTCATAGCAGTGTCGTTATAAGTTACATAAGTTAAAGTGCGGGAGGGAATACTATCTTGTTTTTTGAATAAGTTAAAAAAGTTGAATGGTGAACGATGATCGGCCGGGTAAGATAAAACCGTTTTATCCCCATTAATATTATGAAAGGCTGCCTGCATATCCTTATTTACACTCTTCGCCACCCAATATGCCCTGATAATCGGCGATAAAAAGACAAGCATCGTTACAACGCTCAAAATAGTTCCGGCCATTTGATATTTATGCGCCCAAAAGCCGGTTAAGCATAAAATCAAAGTGATAAAAAAGAATATGAGCGGATACTCGGTTACGCCGATCGCCAGCAGCCACAAATGATACTCCGGCGCCTTAAAAATCGCAAGAAGGGAGATGAGGAAGAAAACTATAAGAATATAAAATCGGATCATATTTTTGTAGAGACGCAATACTTTGCGTCTCCTTTTTAATTTGGTTAAACTTTATGAAACAAATAATGGCTCACTATCCACTCATTGCCAGCGTTAAAGTTCCACAACTCAGCACAGGCCATGTAAAATATGCGCCAGTAAGCCCACCATTTCACCGCCTGGTCTTTGCCATAAGTTTCCTCAAATAAAGGTATAATTTCAGCTTTATGGCTATCCATATTTTTTAACCATGCTTCGGCTGTTTTGCCGTAATGCGTGCCGTTTACCTGCCAGTGTTTTTCAACCACCAGGTCGTCATTAAAATAAAACAGCAGGTCGTCACTCGGCATAATGCCGCCGGTGAAAAAGTATTTGCTCATCCAGTCGGTCTCGTCTTTTACTTCAAATAGATAAGCATATTCCTTATGCGTAAAAATATGGATGAACAGCTTGCCGTCGGCTTTTAAAAAGGAAGCCACCTTATGCATCAGTCGCTGGTAATTGCGCATGTGTTCAAACATTTCAACGGAAACAACGCGGTCAAACTGCTCATTGATGACAAAGGTGTTCATATCGGCAGTAATAACAGTCAAATTAGTGATGCCCGTCAGTTTAGCCTGCTCGTCGATATAAAGTTTTTGTGTGCGGGAGTTGGATACCACCTTAAAAGTGCTGCCCGGGAATTTAGCAGCCATATAAAGCGACAACGATCCCCAGCCGCAGCCCAGCTCGAGCACCTGCTGGCCGTTTGCCAGTTCGGCGCGCTGGCAGGTGAGTTCCAGCATGTCGTCTTCGGCCTGGTCAAGGCTGGTAACACCGTCTTTAAAATAACAGCTGGAGTATTTCAGGTTTTTACCAAGGCAATACTGGTAAAATTTGGTGGGCACCTCATAGTGCTGCTGGTTAGCAGCGCCGGTGTTTACCGCTATAGGTGAAGATTTTAAAAAACCGATCAAAGCCATTAGGTGTTCCTGCTGCGCCTCCACATTGCCTTTGTTTTCGTCGGCCAGCCTTTGTTTTAATAATTTGCGGATACCTTTCCGCAATAAAAAATCAGGGACCTTATTTTGTTCAATCAGTTTATCGTACCACATGTAAGCAGGTTAGGCTGAAGCCTGGTTATTTTATTTTTAGGTAGATTACGTTTTTTTGATGAAGATAGATTTTTTGCGCATGAAATTTAGTGCAGATACACAATAATCCGCTCAGGTAGTCTCCATATGGTAAATTGGCAATTTAAGTTAATTCAGTAACTTTGAAATATGAACGCTATTGTTAAATCAAACTTGTCTGCCATACAGACCTTGATGAAAGGCCATGGTGTAGTACGTGCGTTTTTGTTTGGAAGTGCCGCTACAGATAAAATGACTGATAATAGCGATATAGATTTCCTGGTGAGTTTTGATGATGCGTTAGATTTCACCGAATACACGAACAATTATTTTGCACTTATGTATTCACTTCAGGATCTTCTGAAACGCGATGTTGATATAGTTGCGGAAGAGACGATATCCAACCCGTATTTACTCCAAAAAATAAACGGCCAAAAAATAGATGTGCTATGAGCGTTGAAGAAAAAAACTACCTCAATATCTAAACCTTTTCTAATGAGCAGCTTAAAAAAAGAAAAGATTACACTAACTAAAAAAGATATCGATGATTGTCTAACTAGCGTATATAATGTTGGGAACGAAATTTTATATGATATGTGTAAAAAATATCCTTCGCACATTGACGATCAACAAATTATAGCCAAGTCATGGTTAATCGGCCGATCCTATGGTGTCGCACTAGAGCGATATAAACCGAAGGGTAAAAAGCTAAATAATGATTCATTTTATAAGGAAAAAGTTCCACAAGCTTTCAAAAAGCTTGATGGTCACTTGAATGAACTAAAAGACTTAAAGGAAATCACCGGAGAGAGCATAGTTCGATGTTTAGAGGTACACAACTGCTTAATAGAAGAATTAAAGAAAATAACAGACGGTCAAATTAAGAGGTCTTTCTGCTCCAAGTATTTGCATTTTCATTTGTGGGAAATGTTTTTTATTTATGACCAAATTGCCGCGACCTCATTGGGGAAATTAAATTATCAACTCAAAACTCCTAAAGACTTAAAGGTTAAAATAACGACAATTAAAGCAGATGCACGGTACGCTGAATTCTGTTGTAAATGTTTGGCTCTTAAAAGGAAAATAGAAGCAGATTTTGGCAGAGTGTTAACAAACAGGCAACTTGATAATCTACTTTTAAATATTGCAAAGTAATTAAAAGACTCGACATGCATATTTCAGTGCCGCTTCCGGAACCACGGCACAAACGCACTCACCCTCTTCTGGTATTCCCGAAATGCATCGCCGCGTGAGCGTATGGATTGCTCCTCCGTCATCGGTATTCCGGTTACTTTCAGCAACAGGTATAAAATAATGGCCGGGCTGATAATGCCCAAATAGCCATACGGAGAACCCATGGCAAAAACGAAGTACGATACCCAGATCATCCACTCAAAAAAATAATTTGGATGGCGCGAATAAGCCCATAAACCCACATCACAAACCCTGCCTTTATTGGCCGGGTTTCTTTTAAAGGCGGATAGCTGCCCGTCGGCGATGGATTCGCCGGTAACGCTGAGCAGCCATAGCACGGCGCCTGCGTACTCAAAAACGTTTAATTGCGGACTTGTATTAAGGGTGACAACAAAAAACGGAACGGCTAGCAGTACGTTGGATAATCCCTGCATCTGGAAAAAACCGGCCATCTTAACCTCGGCTTTGTCGCCCCATTCCTTGCGAATTTGCGCATAACGCGGTTCTTCCTGGCGCAGGTGTTTGGTAACGCGGATAAGCAGGTGGGTGCCCAGGCGGGCGCCATGGAAAATGACCATGCCGCAGATCAGTAGCTTCCGCGGCTCAAACCCGGGAGCGAACAGCAATAAAATGATGGCGATAACCGGGAAGTTGTACGACCAGAAAATATCAACCACTCCGGCGTTCCCTATCCTGTACGACCAAAGCCATACAAAAAACATGATGACGCAGCACGCCAGCAGGCTATAGCCCACCAAAGCGTAAATAGAAAGATTATCCATTTGGTTTACCGAAAAATTCTTTCAGTCCCTGCCCCGGCTTCAACCTGAACAATTGGATCAGCACGTAGGCGCAACTGGCAATACTGCCTAAAGTTACCAATAAAATCAACCACAATATCCGCTGCGCGATGCTGTTTTCCTTGTAACATACCCACAAAAAAATCACGGTCACATTGGCATAAAAATCCCAAAGGGTTGCCCGCATCCAGGGAATGCCGCCTAAAAATGACCACTGCTTAAATAAATTACTTTCGATACTGGTGCTGATCACCGTGTAGCACATCCACACTAACAGCAGGCCGAAAAGTATTTTTAAGGCAGTGATGATATTGCTCATGCCTTACGCAGTTTGATAATGCGCAGCCAGTGCATCAACCTGATCACCGGGTAAGAAGGATCAACTTCAAACCATTTTTTGGCAAAGTTTACATCGTTTGGTTTTTGGTGATGGTTGTTCTGGAAAAGCTCGCCCAGCATCAAAAAGTCGAGCGGCAGCATGTTTTTGCTGTGGTCGCCGTTGTCGTAGTTTGCATAGCCGTATTTATGCCCGCACCAGTTTACAATAGCGCCATGGATAGGGCCCATAAGGAAATGTATCGGCAGCAGCAGGTAAAGCCACCAGTAAGGCGCAAAAACAATGTAAAAAGCGATGTAAAAAGCAATGAAAAAAAACCTGGTCGGCCAGGCGTCTGCAAAGGTGTCGAATCCATCCCAGGTGGGATAGCGGTCGCGGAATGCCGGTTCCGGTTCCAGCTTAAATTTGCGGTAATCCAGGTAAATGTTTTTGGTTTTTATCATCAGGCCCCAAACATCTTTGATAAAATAGGGCGAGTGCGGGTCCTTTTCGGTATCGCTATAGGCATGATGCATGCGGTGCATAATGGCATAAGCGCGGGGATTTAAAAAAGAAGATCCCTGGAAAAGGAAGGTGCAAAAGTAAAATGTGCGATCCCAGAACTTATTCATATTAAACATTTTGTGGGAGGCGTACCTGTGCAGGAAAAATGTCTGAAAAAACAGGGATAGAAACCAGTGGGCGATGAAGAAAATCAGTATAATGGTCATGTAACAAATTATTTTTTAGCGGCTTATAAAACAGCGCGCAAATATATCTTATTGTTTTAAAATTTCGGTTAACTTATGTTCAACCTATTTGCTGTTCATTATACCCAGGTTTTCCGCCAATTGCAGCTTCTTAGATTATATATCATCTTACCAAAACTCTTTCTTCCGACTTTTCGGACTTTACCGACTTTCGGACTTTCTGATAAAAGCCAGCGCATCATCGGCATGTTTTTTACCCTGTATCATCGACTCATAGGTAAAGGCAACTTTGCCGTGCAGATCAATCACAAAGGTTTGCCGGCCAGTCATAAAAAACTTATCCGCTACGCCAAACAGGTGATACACTTTATCTCCGGGATCGCTCAATAAAATAAAGGGCAATTTGTAATGATCGCTGAATTCCTTGTGGCTGGCTACCGTGCCGCCGTTTATGCCGATCACTTTAGCCCCCGCTTTTGCGAAATCATTAAAGCTGTCGCGAAATGAACATGCCTCTTTGGTGCAAACCATGCTCTCATCTTTAGGGTAAAAATAAATCACCAGTATGTTTTTACCTACGTAATCGCCGCTTTTAAATGTTTTATCGTTTTGGTCGGTAAGCGAAAAGGCCGGCATTTGGTCGCCAACAACCAACGCCTCGCTACTTCCATGTTCCTGCAGCCTGAAAACATAAGCAGGCAAAAATAGCATGGATGCCATGAACCCGGCGAGTAGTACCTTTATCATATTCTAACTTACGACAAAATAACCCCGCAGCGATTTGTTTGTGTTGAATTTTTTTTTATTCCGTTGGAAAATATTTTTCAATAAATATTTTCCAATTTCAAAATGGAAAATTATATTTGGAAAATATTTTCCACAGGTTGAAAGAGCAGATCATTGAAAAATCGTTAAAAGAGTTTTTGGAACACGGCATCCGCAGCATGACCATGCAGAAACTAGCCTCGGCCATGGCTATGTCAACCAAAACACTTTATAAATTTTTTGCGGACAAAGAAGCATTGCTTGAGGCTTGCTTAAATGTACTTTATGCGGGCATGGACCGGGAAGTAAAAACTATAGTCGACGCAGAGCCAAATCCTGTTGACTTTATTTGGGGTGTTTATGCCAAAGCTACTGCGCTTGACTTCGGGGCTAATCACTTGTTTTACCATGACCTCAACCATTATTATCCCGATCTTCAGGACAAAGTTATCATCAGGAACGCGGGAGCGATCGGCGGGATGCTGACCGGTGCACTACGGCTGGGCATCAACGAGGGTTATTTTTTGCCCTACCTGAAGCCGCAAGTGGTTTTAACGGCGCTAAACATTTTGTACACATCAGTAACCCGGTTCGACACCTATAAAAACTTCAATTTAACGCCTGCCGAACTGGTAAAACACACCATTGATATTTATTTACGCGGTATTTGTACCGATAAAGGCTTAGCCGTAATTAACAGCAAAAAAGAATCAACACAATAGATCGTTATGAAACGTATTTTATTTTTAGCACTCCTGATGTGCGCCGGCCTTGTTGCCGCCACAGCACAAACGCCTGACACCCTTAACTTGCTGCCGAGGCCGTTGTCAACGAAGATCAGCGCCGGCAGGTTTACCTTCGCAGCCGACTTTAACATCGGCATCAACGGACCGGCGAGCGAAAAATTTATTGGAGCTGTTAACCGCTTTTACCAGGCTTTGGGCAAGCGGCTCAATGTCAATTTTTCGCAGGAATTTATTTCAGCTGCGGATAATCAGGCAAACGCCCGGCTTTTGATCACCTACGACCGGTCGATAGTACCGGCGATAGGGATGGACGAAAGTTATTCGCTTAAAGTTGAGACAAATAAAATAACGCTTCATGCAGCGACAGACATTGGCGCTGAACGCGGATTGGAAACCCTGTACCAATTGATATCTCCCGGTAAAAGCGGATTTTACTGCCCGCTGGTTGAAGTTAACGATTCCCCAAGATTTAAATGGCGTGGGTTGATGATCGATGTGGCCCGGCATTTTATTCCCTTCGATGTATTGAAGCGGAATGTTGACGCGATGGCCATTGTTAAGCTGAATGTGCTGCACCTGCATTTATCGGACGATGAAGGTTTCCGGGTAGAATCAAAAGCTTTCCCGCTGCTACAACAAAAAGGCTCGAACGGTCTTTACTATACACAGGATCAAATCAAAGAATTAGTAAGCTACGCACATGATCGCGGCATTATTGTGGTGCCCGAGTTTGACCTGCCTGGGCATTGCTCCAGCATCCTTGCAGCTTATCCATATTTGGCGAGCTATCCTTCGGACTACAAACCATCAAGGCGTTACAAGATGGACACCATCAGAAATTTGAGCCTGGGGAAAGTCATGCAGCTTATAGCGCAGATGCCCACACCCACCATTGATCCAACCAAAGAAACCACTTATGCTTTTTTCGATAAGTTCATCAAAGAAATGGGCGTCCTTTTTCCTGATGCCTATTTTCACGTTGGGGCCGACGAAAACAATGGTGTTGCCTGGAAACAAAACAAGGACATAGGCGTTTTTATGCAGGCTAAAGGGATGAAAAACACCGATGAGCTGCAGGCTTATTTTGTGAAGCGGATGTACGACATCGCCAAAAAATATAACAAAAGGCTGATCGGGTGGGAGGAAGCATTTAACCAGGCCAAACCGCAGGACGTGATCGTACAGAAATGGAAGCCGTCCGGATTGGGGCCAACCCTGAATGCCACCGAAGTTGTTCAGCATGGAAACCAGCTGGTTATTTCGGCAGGTTATTACCTGGATTTGTTTATGCCCGCTTATATCCATTACCAAACCGACCCGGTTCCACCCGGTATGAGCCAGGCAGATGCCGATAAAGGCATTTTGGGCGCCGAGGCCGCGCAGTGGGCCGAGCTGATGGATGGCGGCAACGAAGAGATCCGAGTTTGGCCGCGTGCAGCTGCTATTGCCGAACGGCTATGGTCGCCGGCAAATGTTGGGGATGTGGACGATATGTACCGCCGGTTGTGGATGCTGGATTTTGAGCTGAACGACCGTGCGACTGATGAAAACGAAAATTACCTGAAAATACTAGCGCGCTGGGTAAACGATGAGGACTTATCGCCAGTGCTTACGCTAGCTAATGTTTATGTACCGGTAAAGGGTTACAAGCGCCTGATGGGCGGCATGCTGGGCGCGGGAAAGGTGCAGACCAACCTCAATTCGCCAATGGTTAACATTGCAGACGTAGTTCATTCTGATTCGGAAACAGGCTGGTACTTCCGGCAATCGGTGTCGGCCTGGTTAAAAGACCATAAGGATGCGGATTTGCAGGCCATTAAATCGCTGCTCACAAGGTGGCAAAATAACAAGGCCCGTTTTGATAACGTTGCGGATATAACGCCTTATATGCAGCAGATAAAAGACCTTTCGGATAACTTATCAACCGCAGCAGCTATTGGCCTGCAAGTTTTGAACGGGCAGGGGAACAAGGATGATCAGCT
>Ga0206954_1074_pt1 | contig 27450 bp, 25 predicted proteins | sample Alteio_BWOrgHeat_37_FD_153250 | JGI IMG/M metagenome (GOLD analysis project Ga0206954, IMG submission 153250) | Enriched cells from forest soil in Barre Woods Harvard Forest LTER site, Petersham, Massachusetts, United States -... | ecosystem: Environmental > Terrestrial > Soil > Temperate forest >...
TATTAAAATATTTTAAATAAATCCCGTCATTTTCAAGCTTTTCATTTAGGTTGTCCAGCAGGGCTGCGGCGTCTTGCGTCAGTGTGTTATCATTTTTATACAAGGCCAACTGCTGGATCACCTGGCTTAAACGATAGTTATTGTCCTCGAAAGCCAGCCAACCTCTTTTGTTTAGTGATTTGAGCAAGTTGCGCAACTGCCTTTTGTCCCAAACAGTAAATAATGTCGAAAGGAAATCCAGATCATACGGCACTGCCGGTAACAAAGAAAAGTTTACGAGCAAATAACGCTCATCCTCATTTTCGGCCAGTTTCGTAAAATCATACATTGCCTCCAGTATTTGCTGCGCATCCGCCCGGCCCTTTTTTTGATTGTTCTCACCCCAATCCGTTGTGATCTCAAAGCTGTCGTCATCTAATAGAACCAAGCCACGGGTTTCAAACTTTTCCAAAAGGGTTTGCAGCGTTTCGCCCATTTCGGCGGCTTCTTTCAGATTTTTGCTGAATACTTCTATAAGCAGTGTATTATAATCAATAGCATTAAGCAGGCGCTCAAGCAATTGATCGAAGTCAGGCCTCTCTTCGAAATAATAATCCCTGAACAGCGTTTTGGCCAGTGGTGGTGGAAGATGCCGGATGTGAAATTCTTGATTCGGATCGATAATGCCCTGGCAGCGGCTGGTGATGAGGACATGCCAGTTCAGCCCGCGGAAATGCTGTTTAAATTGTTCAATATCTTCGGCTTTGTTGGCGTTATCCAGCACCAGCAAAAAATCATGCGATGCATCCTGCAGTTTGGCTTTCAGGGTAGCAATTTGCTGGGTTTCGTCCATATTGCTCAAGTCGACGCCGAGTTCCGGCGCCATCTTTTTCAGCTCTGCGATAATTCCGTTTTCGCAAAACAGCCAGGCGCGGTAGCGGTAATTTTGTTCACTTTCCTGCCAGTACCGGGCGGCCAGCGTGGTTTTGCCGATGCCGCCTTCGGCATTGATGAGCATCAAGCTATGGCCTTGTTCCAGTTTTTCGCGGATGGCTTTCAATTCTTCTTCGCGGCCCATAAAATTGGCTGGCACACTCTGGCCTTCATTGTAGACGGTTTTGGCCGGCAAACCCTGAGCTTTTTGTATTCGTTTTTTGGCGTTCTCGCTATAGTGAAGAATTGCTTGTTCAAATAGCTTCTGTATTTCTTCAAAAAAAACGTTTCGCAGTTCGGAAACCTCTTGGTAATAAGTTTGAAACTGCTGGTGGGTGTTTATTTTATCCTCAAAACGTTTTACGCTGGCATCGACATCCGATACTATTTTCTTAAAAACAATCACGCGGGGAAAATCCTTTTGTCGGAGAAAACGAGTGTAGGCAAAATCGTATTCTTCTTCGGTATAGCCGCCTACCTTGTTTGCATAAAGTAAAACAAACAGGTTGCAATTCTCAATTTCTTGGTTGTACTCTCCCTGTTTGCGCATTTCTGCGAATGAAACGGGGCTATGTTCCCATTTGTGCAAAGTGAAGTGCACATCTCTTTCCGGCACGTTGTACCGGGTGTTCAGCTCCGTCACCAGGTCGCCAAAAAGCTTGCGTTCGGCGTCGAGTTCATTGGAAGAAGCCAGGAATATTTTGTACGTGTGCATGTGTAAGGACTAATAAAAAGGCATCAGGCAATAATATATTCAATTATAAGAAAAGTTTTTGTTTGATGGAAGAGAAAAGACGGAGAAATGGGTGTTGAATCCGATATTAAATAATTTGGATTGATAAAAAAAATATTTAGCTTTAGGTTCCTGAACGCTACTGTAACCTTTTTAAGGCCAATCGATTACGGAACATCTGCCAGAATAAAGAATATCGAAAACAGCCGTGTGCCAGGCCATATTTAAAAAAAGTAAATAAAGAACCTATGCCTGTAGAACCCCGTGTGTTTTTGTGTTATGGCCGCCCCGACCGTGAAGCTGCTGCGGCCCTCTCCAAGTGCTTTTGGGAACATCAAATGGAGTGCTATGATTACCTGGCCAAACCAATCGAAGACCGGTTGGAAACCGAGTTGCCTCATACTTCCTATATTTTCGCCGTAAAGGTTTTTGTAGCCTTGATTTCTTTTGAGTCGGCGGAAAGGCAATTGGTGATTGAGGAGTTGCAAATGGCAGCGGGGATGAAGAGACTCAACCCGGAACTCATACGTATCTATGTTTGCCCGCCGGAGTTTATGTTGCCGGAAAAAAGGCCATTTATGCTAAACCCGGGTGTTTTCACGTCTTCAGTCCAGGTGCCAATAGACGACCACCCGGAGCTATACATTGACAGAACCCGTGTTGGAACTGCGGAGGAATTGTGTGCCGAAATTATACGTGCAATTCCGCAAGAAACGCTGAATAAGATAAATGAGGCATGGGAGATCAATAAACAATTGTACCCTGATCAATTTGACGAAAAGCAGAAGGAATATCTTCGTTAAATGGGAAATAGTTCGGCTAAACGGCGAATCGGAGGATGTGCCGAGTTTTGTTGCCGGCGGAAAAGTTGGGGATGACGACCTGGCCCGGAATTACCGTAGTAGCCTACCGCTCATTTACTTCTTTATCACCTTAAATTTTTGCAGCAATGTATCCTTGCGCACATCAAGCGCATAAAGGCCATTGTCAATGCTCCCGGGATCGATCAGCAAAACACCCGAACGTGAAGTATAAACTTTGGTAAATATCAATTTCCCGCTTGATACCCGGTGCAGCTCAACAGTGACACGGCCGATAGCCTTTTCGCCAAGGTTGATGCTTAAAGTATTTTGAAAAGGGTTGGGGAAAGGCTGCATTAGTTCTGTTAGTAGCGTCGGTTTTTCTGTTGACGTTGCGCTTAAGGCATTGTCGGTCGCTGGGGAAGCTAAGCCCGCCGGCAAATAAACAAAACCTGTTAGGTGGGCGATGCCGCCTGGAGCGGTAACCGCCACATTGCCGTCTTTTGCAGCGCCGACCACTGCATTAATGGTGGTGGCCGAAACTACGGTAAACGATGCTGCCGGAACTGCACCGAACGTAACAGCCGTAACGCCGCTTAAACCGGTACCTGTTATTACAACGGTAGTACCGATGGCTGCTTTTGTTGGCGAAAATGATGTTAATACGGGAACCGAATTGAAAGTGAAGCCGGCTAAGTGGGCAATGCCCCCGGGCGCGCTAACGGCCACGTTGCCGCTTTGACCCGAGCCTACTACCGCATTAATGGATGTTGCCGAAACTATGGTAAACGACGCCGCTGCCAGGCCGCCGAAGGTTACGCTGGTTACGCCGCTTAAACCCGTGCCGGTAATATTAACAGTAGCGCCGGCTTTGGCAACAGTGGGCGAAAAGGCGGTAATAACCGGCACCGGATCAAAGGTAAAGCCCGCCAGGCTAACCGTACCACTTGGTGTTTTAACAGCTACCACCCCGGTTTGGCCTGATGCCACCACAGCAGTGATGGTAGTCGCCGAAACCACAGTGAACGACTTGGCGGCTACGCCGCCAAACGAAACTGCCGTCGCCCCGCTTAAATTGGCCCCGGTGATGGTTATTGTAGCGGCGTTTTTGCCATGACTTGGTGAAAAAGCAGTAATGGCAGGCGCTGTGCTATAAGTAAAACCCGTGATTTGCGCCGTGCCGCCGGGCGCCGTTACGGTTACGCTGCCACTTTGGCCCAGGCCAACTACCGCGGTGACGGCTGTCGGCGAAACCCGGGTAAACGATGCCGCAGGCGTTCCTCCGAAGCTAACTGCGGTTACCCCGCCCAAATTGTTGCCGCTGATGGTGACGGTGGCCCCTGTTTTTGCCTGGGTGGGAAAGATGCTGCTTATAGTGGGGACGCCATCAAAGGTGAATCCCGCGAGGGTGCTGGTACCGCTGGGCGTAGTTACGGCTATTGAACCGCTGCTGCCATTGTAAACCGCAGCGTTAATAGTGGTTTGCGACATTACAGTGAAAGTGCTCGCGGCCGTCCCGCCAAAACTGACCGCCGTTGCGTGGCCTAAATTGGTTCCTGTAATAACTACAATGTCGCCCGGTTTGGCGCTTACCGGCGAAAATGACTGTATCACCGGCGGGGGTTGATAAGTAAATGTATTCAGGAAGCTGGTGCCCCCGGGCGTTGTAACGTATACAGCGCCGCTGGTGCCGTTCCCAACTATGGCGGTGATCTGCGTGTCGGAATTAACAACGTATGATGCCGCAGCCGTGCCGCCAAAGGTTACCGATGTTGCCCCCGTAAAGTTTGTACCGGTAATTACTACCGGGGTGCCGGCCGGGCCGATCAGCGGGCTGAAACTATTGATCACCGGCGGCGGAACATAATTATAAACGGTGGTACCCCCGGTGGCGGTTATGGTGATGGCACTGAATTTAGCAAGGTGGGTATAGGCCGTTATTGAATTGTCGGAACTGGCGATGTAGGATGACGCGGGAGTGCTGTCGAACAGCACTTTGCTTGTGCCTGTAAAATAAAAGCCGCTGATCGCCACCTTGCTGGCGGTGTCTGACGCGGTTACCGTAACCGTGCCGACCGAGGGTGGTGGAAAAAACGTAAATCCGCTTTTATAGCCCGGGGCTTCGGGCGTAGTTACTGTGATATTTCCTGTTGAACCGGTGCCTACCACTGCTGAAATACTGGTGGCGGAATTCACCTTGAACGAAGCTGCCTGCTTATTACCAAACTGTACGCTGGTAGTGCCGGTAAAATTTGTACCGGTGATGTTTACCGTGTTGCCCTGGCCGGCCGAAGCAGGAGTAAATGAAGCAATATACGGCGCCAGCGGATCAACCGCGTTAACAAAGATGGAAGTGGTGTTGGGCGAGCCCAAATTTGAAACCGCCATATCCGGTTTGCCGTCGCCGGTAAAGTCGCCGATAGCGAGGGCATAAGGCGTTGTAAATGTGCCAAAATCCCGCCCGGGCGTCAGTACGATATTGCCCGGCGTACTTTTATTTTGCACAATTAAACCATCGTTGTTTGTTTCGTCCGCTGTGGCAATATCCGGCTTTCCGTCACCATCCATATCACCTATATCAATTGCATAATTAGTGGGGCCTGCGAGACTAAAAGTAACATAGCCGGCAAATGACAAGCTGCCCGTGGTGCTCGTATTTCTGAAGACGTCTCCGGTTGTTACTTCGCCAAAATCCAGGTGGTTTGCAGTAATGATATCCAGTTTGCCGTCGCCGTCCATGTCAGCGAGCCTGGCCCTCACCGGCGATGTACCCACCGGCAATACCAGCGGGGCTGCGAAGGATACCACCCCGCCCGTCATGGTATTTCTCGCAACCGAGATGGTATAGTTGGTGTGGTCAACCAATACAATATCCGCTTTTCCATCGCCATCCAGGTCTCCGGCGGCGATGTCAGTTGGAGCATTGGGTACCGTAAAATCATGCTCGGCGCCGAAAGAAATATTTCCGCCTGTCGAGGTATTCGTGATAACCGCAAAAACACCCGGGTCGCCGCCTGCCGTCGCAAAATCGAGCCGGCCGTCGCCATTAAAATCTGCCGTAGCTATGCCATAGGTTGAGGTAGTCATCGGGATATTCACCGGGGAGGCAAATGAAATAGTACCGCCAACGCTCGTGTTTTTAAACACTGCGATCCCGCCTGATGCGGCTGATGTGGCAATATCGGGCTTGCCGTCGCCGTTGAAGTCGCCAATAACGATACTGGTGCCACCGGCGCCATTAAGCTTTAAAACAGGTGTTGTACTAAAAGGTGTGGTGGCGCTCCCGGTGTTTTGAAACAAATACACCTGCCCATTCGATCCCACAAGAACCGCCAGGTCGGGTTTGCCGTCGCCGTCAAAGTCAGCAATGGCAACACCATCGGCAGCGGCACTGCCCGGCGTGCCGATAGGCAACTCGGTCTGTGGTGCAAATCCTGCACCTGATTGAAACATGGTTAGACCGCCAGGATAAGTTGGAATAAATAAAAGCCGGGATATGCCAGTGAGGCCATTTGACGTTACCGATATGGGCTTGCAGGTGGCGCCTGGAGGCACGGTAACAACCAATGATGTAGTAGTGGCCGATACCACGCTGGCTTTGGTAGCGCCAAAATAAACAATGTTGCTAGCCGCCGTGGCGCTAAAGTTGACGCCCTTAATCGTAACAGTTGCCCCGACAGAGCCCGAAACCGGCGTGAAAGAGCCGATAAAAGGCACCTGCGCTACACAATTGAAGCAAACAAGTAGCAATATAATTGCCGGCAGTAGCTTTTTGATCATCTGTGAAAAATTGAGTGCAGCCAATGTTGGGGTTTACAGGCGAATGCAAAATAAGTTAAAAATTTGATTTATCGGGCTAAAAGCAATGTTTTATTCTGCTGCTTAATGGGTGACAGCGGCAGGGAAATTTATTTTGGTATGATAGTGAGAAAATCCTAAGCAATAAATAAATTTAAGTTTTGGTTACAGACATTTAGACAAACCACACGCAGGCATTAACAAAACATGGAAGACACTCCTAAAATACAAGAGGTCACGATTGAAGAAGTGAACAACTACACCAAAAACCTTTTTTTAAGAGGGAAAAGCACAAATGAGGTTACGGCAGAACTCCGTGCGCGGGGGCTGGATGAGCAAACCATCCAAACAGTGCTAAGTAATGTTGAGATACGGGTTATTGAAGCCAAAAAGGAAAAGGCCAATAAGGATATGCTGTATGGCGCTTTATGGTGCCTGGGCGGCGTCGCTTTAACGGCAGCCAACATTGGTTACCTATTTTGGGGTGCGATCGTTTTCGGGGCGATCCGGTTTTTCAGGGGGGTGTTAAATTCCAGGTAGAGGGCGGTAAGAGTACAACTTATAACTTACAACCGGGGTGGCCGGATATTCATGGTATGTCGCTGGAATAGCGCGCAAAAAACTTTTGAATTTTATTTGGAAACGCTAATGAACACATACTTGTTCAAGACACTGTCTTTCCTTACCACCGTATAATGATGGCCATGGGTTTTAGTTAGTAAGCCAATTGACGCTAAAGCAATAGGGTACAGGCCTGCTACGACAAAAAAAAGAATAGTCGCCAATTTAATGAATAATTGCTGGTGTGTTTTCATTTGTACTTTTTGGTCTGGATTTCGTTCAAAGCCGCTCCGTGCATTGCGTACCGGTTAGTTTAACCACATTAACATTTTTAATGCCGGCTCCTTGTCCGTTAATTTTACTTTTGATTCTGCTGCTATTTCTTCTAATTCAATGTCCATTACGGAGAGCAGGGCTTCGTCACACGTCGGGCATCTGTAATAGGATAGAAGTGAGTCGGTATTAAACGGAATAAAATACTTGCGGGTGCTTTTAAAAATTGAGTTTTGGCACTGAGCATTGATACAGTAGAGGGTGAAAAATGCCTCAAGATCACACATGGTTTTTAAAATTAATTAATTGAAATGGTTAATGGATATTGCCTGTCTTAAGCTTTTTAGCGTTTAATTACCTATCCGATTGGCGTTTTTCAGGCGCTAACCTGTAAATAGGGATTTGTTATTTTTATTTTATCATATACCTTGTCGGATATGTCTTTTATTACATCATCTAATTCGTGCGCACTGGTGAGCAAATAATCCAGGATCAACCGGTTCTCCTCATCAGTATTTCGATTGTTTATAAACAGATCGATCAGGCCCATCAGGCGCGATAACGGCGCTCTCACTACATGCGATTGTACCCAGGCAATTTCACGCAGTTTTTCATTTTGCGCTTCTATAGCGGCTATGTAGTTCAACCGTTCGGAAACATCATTGGCAAAAACTATTTTTGCTTTCTTTCCTTTGTGTCCAATCACATTACTATTCTCTTCAACACATATTAATTCACCGCTTTTCTTTCTATGCACGGTAATGTTTTCCTCAAATGAGCCTTCTGAAGCCGATGCTTTACGTCGAAAATCATTTTTCAATACGGCCTGGTCTTTAGTGTACACTTTTATATCGCTGATGGTCATGCTTAAAAACTCCTCTTTTGAGTAACCGTAGTGTTTTATCGCCGCCTCGTTCACATCCTCAAAACACAGGTTGTCAATGGTATAAACCCACATAGGTTCGGGGCTTAAATGAAACAGGTTACTGTATCGCTTTTCCGATTCCTCAAGGTCGAGAATGGCTTTTTTTCGTTCGCAGCTATATAAAATGCTTTTGTAAAGCATTTGAGGTGTGAGCCCGTCTTTTAAAAGATAATCGGCAATACCGAGCGATAAAGACTTTACACCGAAGTGCAGGCCTTGATATCCGGTGAGCACAATAACGGGTGTGGCCTGGCTAATGGCTACTATTTCATTAATGAGTTCTATTCCTGTTTTATCGGGTAAGGACAGATCCAGAAGGATGACATCAAATTGGCTTTGCCCGTTTGTCAGCATCGCTTTTGCCTCTTTGCAGGTTTGGGCATGCGTTAAATCAAAAGCATTTTTGTTTTCAAAAAGGAAGTCCTCAACCAAAGCATAATCACCCGGATTATCTTCTATTACTAAAACGCTTAGTGTACCACGGGTGTCTTGAAATCTATTGATCGCTTTCATCATCATCTCCCTTCATGCTTTTTTAATATTTCACCTGTAAAAATTGATCTTATTCAAAAGCTGCCAGTCCACTGTTTATTGTCGATTTGGAATACAAGTTTCCGTCTACAACTTTTTGCAGTCAGAAACCAGCTGAATTACCATTATTTCAGAATTTCTCAGGATAGCTTAGTTCACCATTCAACAAGACAAAGTTGTTCAATCGGTTGCCCGCTTACTATAGAATTGATTACACAATTCGTGTAGTTGTTTGGTTGATAAGCAACCCGGTAACCGGGCCACTGCCGAGGGGGGCATATTCAATAAACAGGCCGTTAAACTTCATGAGTTGAAAGGCCCGGAGGATTAACAATCGCCTTTTTAGTATTTGCAGGGGCGACGAATGCGGAACATTCCTCCTGACTAATTGATGTATCCTTTTTAAAAGAAGAACTACGGAATGAAGACACAAAGGCAATCGAAGAGGCAATGCGTTTTTTTCCTTGTTTTGAGACCGTTTCCATATAGCATTCAAAAATTTAATTTATTGATGCGTCTTATACGAAAGGGTAAGGAGCCGGTATTATCGACGCAAACAGGAAACTGGTGTCGTGTTTTGGTTGACGGCGAAAGGTTTATATGAGCTTCTGACCGACGGCGTAGGTAATAATTTCGGTGTTATTTCTAAGCTTCATTTTTTCAAGTATCCGGGCGCGGTAGGTACTTATAGTAGGTTTACTGAGGCTGAGCAATTCTGAAATTTCAGTTACCGTTTTTCCGGATGCGATCAAAATAAAAGTTTGGTACTCCCGGTCGGATAGTAGTTCATGTGGTTCTTTATCCGCGCTTTCGTCGAGTATGGAGATGAGCTTTTCCGATAGCGATTGCGATACGTATTTCTTGCCGTTCAATACCTGGTTAATCGCTTTGATCAGGTCGGTATCAGCCGCGTCTTTCGAAAGGTAACCTGCTGCGCCTATCTTCAAAGCCCTTAGGGCAAGCTGTTCTTCACTGTGAAAGCTAAACATCAGCACCGGAACTTTCAATTTCTCGGCTTTTATTTGTTTTAATATATCCAGGCCGTTTCTGCCCGGCAGATCAATGTCAAGGATCAGCATATCCCAGTCAGCTTCCTTCAATCGCTGAAATACTTCGGCATAGTTGGTGGCCTCCCCAAATTGGACGAACGGGAATTCGGCGGCGCATATCTGCCTGACGCCGATCCGGATGGCTGAGTGATCGTCAGCTATTAATATTTTCTTTGCCATTGGTATTTACAATTAATTCGATCATAGTGCCTGCATTGAGTGAACTTGAAATATTCAAGCCCGCGTTTACCAGGTTTGCACGCTCGCGCATGTTCAGCAAGCCCATCGAGAGCGGATCGCGCAAAATCCCTGCATTGATGCCTTTGCCATTGTCTGTGATTTTGACGATCATCATACCCCCGTTTCCCGATATCATTACATTTACCAGGGTGGCGCATGCATGTTTTGCAATGTTTGTAAGCGCTTCCTGGCAAATACGGAAAATGTTGATCTCCACATCTTTGTTTATCATCGGCAGGTCGCCACTGCCGCCGAAATGACTGTCAATGCCGGTTTTCTTTTGAAACTCAGTTACCAGCCACTCAATAGCCGCCAGCAATCCGAGTTTATCCAGCAGGGCCGGCCGCAATTCGTTTGATATTTGCCTCAGCGACTGGATGCTGTGATTTACTTCGTTAACAATGGTTTCTATAATAGGCTCCATATCGGTTTGTGTCCCGGCGCGTTTTTTTAATGCTGATAACGACATTTTAATACCCGATAGCTGCTGGCCAAACTCATCGTGAATTTCGCGGGCTATCCGCGCCCTTTCCTCCTCAATAACTTCATTCAGCTGCCTTGCAAAACTTCTTATCCTTTTTTCGGATTCCTCTAACGAAGAAACTATTTTCCGCCGCTCTAAGCTGTATATGATCGTTTTATATAAGGTGAGCGAAGTTAATTCGTCTTTCAAAATATAATCAGAAACACCCAGTGAAATTGATTTTACACCAAACGCAAAATCATCGTATCCCGTTAAAACAATTACCGGGACATTATTGCTTTCATAAACGATATCCGCTATTAAGTCGCTGCCGGTCTTGTCAGGCAATGAAAGATCGAGGAGTATTACGTTAAAAGTTATCTTTTCGCCAGACAGACTTGCTTTTGCCGCTTTGTAGTTTTGTGCGTGAGTTATTACGGGCGCCTCTATCTGCTCATGCAGAAACTCTTCAATAAGCAGAAAATCGCCGGGGTTGTCTTCAATAACCAGTATAGAGAAATGACTTTTATCAGGCATTATTTCACTGTTTATGCGGGATAGAAACTATGTTTATCCAGAAATCTTCAATCTTCGCCATCGCTTTAATGAATTCGCTTATATCAATCGGTTTGGTAACGTAGCAATTGACGTGGTTTTTATAGCTTTCCAGTATATCCTTTTCGGTGGATGAGGTTGTTAACATGATGACGGGTGTACCACCATATTTTTCATGCTTTTTAATATACTTCAGCACATCGTGGCCGCTTACCTTGGGCAGATTGACATCGAGCAAAACCATGTCAGGCTTTTCGCGCTCATTTTCTAAATTGTCAAAAAAAGTGATCGCTTCCTTGCCATCCCTTAGCACTGTAATTTTATTGATCAGTTTGCTTTCTTCAAAAGCCTCCAGTGTAAGTACAATATCACCCTCATTGTCTTCTACCAGCAAAATATTTATTGGTTTCATCTGTTTGTATGTTTAGGAATTGTGAAATGAAAAACGGATCCTTCGCCTTCCCGCGAGTCCACCCATATTCGCCCGCCCATATTCTCTATGATCTTTTTAGTTATGGCCAGCCCCATCCCCGTGCCCGGATAGTGATCGCGGTTATGAAGACGCTTAAAAATAATAAAAATTTGATTAAAATATTCGGGATCGATGCCGATGCCGTTGTCTTTAACCGAGAACTCAACGGCCGTTTTGGTTTCCTTTGAGGATATCCCGATCAATGGCGCCACACCTTCCCTGTGGTATTTCAGGGAATTGCCCAGCAGGTTTTGAAAAACCTGCCTCACCGGGGTTTTATATACCAGCAGCGTCGGAAGCCGTTCAAAATTCACTTTAGCATTAAGCTCCTCAATATTTTTGCGGTATAAAGGCAGTATTTCATTAATAAGGCTGTTAAAATCAACCTCTTCAAGGCTGTCTTCCGTGCGCCCAACCCTCGAAAACTCAAGCAGGTCCAGGATAAGCTGCCGCATCCTTTTGGCCCCGTCTGTCGCGAAGTAGATATATTTTTTCCCTTTTTCGTCCAGGACATCGCCATATTTCTTTTCTAACTGGCTCAAAAAGCTGGTCACCATTCTTAAGGGTTCCTGCAGGTCATGCGAGGCGACATAAGCGAATTGCTCCAGTTCGGTATTTGAGTACTCCAATTCTTTAGTCTTTTTCTTAAGATCCTCATTCGCAGCCTCCAGTTTTTCAAGGGCATTTTTTCTTTCCGTAATATCGATCGTCGAAATACATATGCCTATTACTTCGTCCCCTACTATTATTGGAAAAACACTGGCGGCGAAATGTGTTGCAATACCATCATTCATGAACGTAGTTTCATATCCGGACGGTTTTTTTGTGTACAGCACACTATCATACAGATCCTTTACTATCTGCCTTCGGTGAGGTCTGATGAGCGCTATCAAATCGTCGCCTTCGTTAAGCATTATGCCCAAACCGTTCATGTAAATTTTCCTCATTTGCTGGTTAAGCGCGATGATTTTGTAGGCGGTATCAAGCAGTAAATAAGAGACATCGGTACTATCAAATATCGACAGAAGGTTTGCCTCTGATTGCTTCTGCAGCGCTTGTATCTTTATTTTATCAAGGGCATAGGTAATATTGTCCGTCACATCACGGAGTAATTTAATTTCTTCTTCGTTGAAGAAAAACGATTCGGACATCAGCAGCACCATGGCGGCAACGATCTCTCCGTCAACAAATATGGGAAAAGAAACCCCTGACAAATAACTGCGTTTTACCATTTCATGCTTAATTCCCGAAGGTATGTCCGGGTCGTTGGCGATGTCGTTATAATAAAAGTGTGTCCGTTCACGAATGGCCCTTGCCGACGGAAGAAATGATTTGGAGACCTTCATACCGGCAACATTTGCCTTCGCAAAAAAGCCATCCTCATGGCCACTCCAGGTTACCGGGATGATACGGTCGTGGTTTTCATCATAAGTACCTATCCATGCCATTTGAAATCCGCCTACCTCCACAGCAATGCGGCAAGCATCTGCATATACCTGGTTTGTATCCTTGGCTTTCAGCATCGATTCATTAATGCTGCTTATAAATTGGTAAATGCGCGTCAACCTGTTTATTTCCATTTCAGACGCCTTCCGCTCGGTGATATCCACCATGGTCCCTATCAGTGCCGTAGCGCCTTCGTACACAGTTGTGCTGCCAATTATTTCGTACCACAATGGATGACCGTCCTTTTTTATTATCCTCGCCTCATATCTAACGGTTTCAATTAATCCTTTTTCTCTTGAATCTATTATTTTCATAACAAACTCGCGGTCGTCCCCGTAAATAAACAGCTCATACGGCATGCCGATGATCTCTTCTTCACTATATCCGGTTTCTTCTGTAATCCTGGGGTTAACGTAAACAAGTTTTCCGTTTTGAAGAATGTAGACGCCTACAATGGAGTCCTCTACCAGGTTTTGGAATTTGCGCTGCGACTCTACTTTTTCTGTTATGTTTTCTATTACTGATAAAAAATACAGCGGCTGCTTATTTTGATCGCTGATCAGGGAAACATTCAAATTTACCCAAACAGTGCTGCCATCTTTGTGAATATATCGCTTTTCGATCCTGTAACTGTCTGTTTCGCCATTCAGCGTTTGGCGCAAAAACGCCAGATCGCCTGCGAGATCATCCGGATGGGTTATTTGCTGAAAGGTCAATTCAAGCAATTCATCTTCATTATACCCCAGCATTCCGCATAAGGTTCGGTTTACTTGTAACCATTCGCCCATTAAGGAAACCAGCGCTACCCCGATAGACGCGTTTTCAAAAGCGCCGCGGAAACGGGCTTCAGATTGTCTGAGCGAATCCTCTGCCTTAACCCGCGATGAAATATCAATGCCCGTTCCAAGCAAACAGAGCTGATCCTGGTACGTGATCGGAATGCCTGTCAGTAAAAATGGGATCCGGGTGCCGTCTTTCATTTTTGCTGTAGCCTCAACCGTCGCGTAACCTGCTGTGAACAATTTTTTAATGGTGTCCGTTACCCTTTCCAGGTCCTCTTCAACTATCAGGTCTTCTGTTCGTAACTTTACAATTTCTTTTCTTGTATATCCTGTTACCGTTTCAAAATTTTTATTCCAGAGCAAATACTCCCCGCTTGTGCTTTGCAAATAAAATACCCCCGGCAAGCTGTTAATTATGCTGTTCGAAAGCTCTTTTTCTTTTAAAACAAGTTCCTGTGCTATTTTGCGCTCCGTAATATCGACAGCAGTCCCGATGGCCGCCGGTTGCCCGTTGATGGTTACCCTATTACCGTAAAACTCTACGTTGATCCTGGCACCGTCTTTTTTTAATCCTACCGCCTCATAATGGGCGCCTTCCGTCTCACCGTTATCGCGGGCACGTATTTTTTCCCTGACCATTGGACGGCTTTCTTCGGCATAGATCGTATCGATAATTCCCGTGGACAAAGCCATCAGTTCCTCGCGTTCGTAACCAAAAATCTCGGCGAACCTCGGATTGACATACAAAAACCGCTTATTTTGCGATATATACACCCCCAACATAGATTTTTCAGCCACCGTCCTGAACTTTAATTCAGCTTCCTTAAGCTCCGTCTCCATCTTCTTCCGCTCGGTAATATCACGTGCGGCGCCCATTAACCTCTCCTTATCAAGTCTTTGGCCGTTGATTTCAACTTCAATTTTTTCCCCCGCCTTAGTTATAAAAGTTCTTTCTTTAAATATGCGACGGTTCGGAATGGCAGGCCGCTCAAGCGGGTCGGTTTTCAGGTTTTCAGGGTCAACAATATCAGAAAAATTTAACTGCAATAATTCCTCTTTTGAATAACCGAGCATTTTACACATACTTTCGCTCAGATCAACAAAGCTCCCCGTATTATCCGCGAGGTAAATTGCATCGGAAGCATTTTCCAGCACTGAACGGTATTTATTTTCGCTCATCTTTATACTTTCATTGCTTTCCAAAATATCGTTAATGAGTCGCCGGATATTTTTTATGATTAAGAATGATAAAGAAACGGCGGTCACGAGGGAAAATAATATCCAAAAGGCGAAGTTTTTTGAAGCGACCGTATAGGTATGCCTGCTGCTTTCAAATAGTTGTTTTCCCACCCGCTCCTGCAGATCCATCAGCTGCGTCAGTTTCACGGAAAATGGCGCCTGCACAGCCAGCGGTTGCTTTTTAACAAGGTCGGCTATCGCTGCCGTATCTCTTTTTAAAAGGATGGATTCCAGGGTACTGATTTCCACGTCAGCCCGGTCCTTTAGCGTATCTGTTTGCTTTGCCAATAAGTTTTCTTCTGGCGTAAGATAAGTCAGCTTGTAATTGCGCCAGTTCGAATCGATGATCAGCCTGGCTTTTCGAATGCGCTGTACTGCTTCATCAAAGGTTAATAGATGGTTCTTAACGCTCAACGCCGCGGGTATAATTTCTCCGGCATATTGAAAACGCATGTTTGCCAATTGGCGCATACACACCACCCTGTCGGCATAAAGCGTCCGGGTGTTTTCGTTTAGTTTTTTATAGCCAGTAATTCCATAAAGGCCAAGCCCTATCAAACTGGCCGCCGTTATAAATATCAATAGGTATAACTGTTTTACTGATACGTCAAATTTTTTTCGCATGATGATGGTGGGGCGTATACATTAAGGGCTTGCAGTTGTTTTTATTCAAAGGGATTGACGGTATCTAATTTATGAATTTTTAAGGATCGTAGAATAAAAAGTTGAACTCACGCCTTCCACTGGATCGACCCACTTCAAAATGGCCTGGTAAGGCAGCACGGCAGGTGCTAACTTCTTACCCAAATTCATTTGAAATGGCAAAAACACTAAAACCGATGAGCATATTTCTAATATGCTCAATTTTAACTTTACAAACGAAATCAATAGGATACCTTTTTAGAATTTTATTATCGGTAAAATTATTCCCGAAGGTGATCAGCTGCCATAAATAAGCGGCAAACGGAACATTTTTGCTATAAGGCCGGTTTTTGAACGATCGTTGCCTGATGTGGCCGTACTGCTTTCCAAAACATCCGGCACATACTTTGGCCGTCGGGGCATTGATTTGGTACTGTATGTTTTAACCGGTACATAATATTTTTGCCGGCAGGTCTTGCATACATATTTCTTTAGCGGAAAGAGGTTCGAAAACAGTTTAAGCAGTTTGCCCGGGCGCATTCTTTTGGTAAGCCGCAGGTTACATTCAGGGCAGTTGTAGCAATAAATTGCAAGGTTTGCGTGAAACCTGATAGCAGATGGCTGAGTAATGAAAAACATAATGCAACAAGTTTTTTTAAATACTACTTAAAGGGCGCCCGCGGGCCCCGCCATCGTTAACCCAATTCAACCTCTCAAAGCCATCGATGCCGGGGCCGCTTGCAGCCTGCAGAAGAAACACGCATGTACTGATATTAACCGGACAAATAACGCCTTCCCATCCATCATCCACCAGTAAACGTATCCGGCGTTATCTGTCTCAAAAACTGAACTGTAAGAAACTAAGCTGTACATATTATGCGCGCTATTAATAATACAAATTTGCATTACTGAATACTACTTCGCCATAAAAGGGATTATGAAACTGTTGTAGTTATTTGTTTGACAACTAATGGTTTATATGGAGATATGGCCAATTGCTTAAAAAAATGCCAAAATAGTTTGCATTCCTGTCGATTAAGCACCAAAACAAAAAAGCCTCTTAGATTGCTCTAAAAGGCTTATTTTAAGTGACCCCGCTGAGGCTCGAACTCAGGACCCACAGATTAAGAGTCTGTTGCTCTACCAACTGAGCTACGGAGTCATTCCCTTGTTTTCGGGCTGCAAATATGTGGAATAATTTCGGATTTCGGAATTTCGATTTCGGATTTAAAATTTCAGGTAGCCATCAATAAATCCGAAATCCCAAATCCGACATCCGAAATCAAAATACATCCGAAATCGAAAATCCGAAATCCGAAATAAAAAGGCTTTAAGCAAGGGAATACAACTCCTGCCGCTGCTTCTCCACCACATCGCTGTTGATGTATTCGTCATAGCTCATCAGCTTGTCGATGGTACCGCCCGGGGTGATCTCGATGATGCGGTTGGCAACCGTTTGCACCAGTTCATGGTCACGACTGGTGAACAGGATAGTGCCGCGGAAATCCTTCATGCCGTTATTCAGTGCGGTGATAGACTCCAGGTCGAGGTGGTTGGTAGGTTCGTCCAGCATCAATAGGTTGGCCGACTGCAGCATCATGCGGCTAAACATACAGCGCATTTTCTCGCCGCCTGATAACACATTGCTCTTCTTCAAAACCTCCTCGCCCGAAAAAAGCATCCGGCCCAAAAAGCCGCGGATAAACTGGTCGTCCTTATCGCCGGTGGAGTATTCGCGTAGCCAGTCGATCAGGTTGTCGTCTTTGCCCTTAAAATATTCGGCGTTGTCAATTGGGATGTCGGCATAATTGATGGTAATGCCCCATTTAAACTCCCCTTTAGTTGCTTTATCACGGCCGGTTAAAATGTCATAAAGTGCTGTAGTAGCCAGGCTGTTTTGCGACAGGATCGCAATTTTGTCACCCTTGTTCACCATAAAATTCACGTGGGAAAATAACATCTCGCCATGCAGCGATTTGCTCAAATTTTCCACCTGCAATACCTGGTCGCCGGCCTCGCGACCCTGGTTATTGAAAATAATGCCGGGGTATTTGCGGTTTGAAGGTTGGATCTCGTCAATATTGATCTTCTCCAAGGCCTTTTTGCGGCTGGTTGCCTGTTTTGATTTGGAGGCATTGGCGCTAAAACGGCGGATAAATTCCTGCAGCTCTTTTACCCGGTCCTCGGTCTTTTTGTTCTGATCCGAGCGCTGTTTCAGGGCCAGTTGACTCGATTCGTACCAGAAGGAATAATTGCCGGTATAAATGGTCATCTTGCCAAAATCAATATCCACCACGTGCGTACACACCGAATCGAGGAAGTGCCTGTCGTGTGATACCACCAGTACAATGGCTTCGTATGTGGCCAGGAAATCCTCCAGCCAGCCAATGGTGTGGATATCCAGGTCGTTGGTTGGCTCATCTAACAACAGTATATCCGGATTGCCAAAAAGGGCCTGTGCCAATAGCACGCGCACTTTCTGGTTACCGTCAAGTTCCTTAAGTAATTTGTAATGCAGGTCTTCTTTTATGCCCAGGTTGCTCAGCAGGGTAGCGGCGTTGCTCTCGGCATTCCAGCCATCCATTTCGGCAAAAAGGTTTTCCAGTTCGCCGGCCCGGTGACCATCTGCGTCGGTAAAATCTTCCTTGGCGTAAATGGCGTCCTTTTCCTTCATCACCTGGTACATCTCCTTATGGCCGATCAGTACCGTTTCTATCACCGAAAAGTCGTCAAACTGGTAGTGGTTCTGGTTCAAAACAGCCATGCGTTCGCCGGGGGTAAAACTTACGGTGCCGGTGCTTGGATCGATCTCTCCCGACAGGATCTTTAAAAAGGTAGATTTACCCGAGCCGTTGGCGCCAATAACGCCATAGCAATTGCCCTGGGTAAACTTAAGATTTACGTCCTCGAAAAGAGTTCGTTTTCCATATCGTAGAGATAAATTAGATACCGTTATCATGCGCCGCCTGTAATATTTGCCGCAAAAGTACGTTAAAAACCGCTAAAAATGAGGTTTAACTTGATTTCCGTTTTTTTGGCATCATTTTGGTGTAACATTGTTGACGGCCAGCTATCTAACTGTTAATAAGTTAGTAATTAAACTAACTTTAATGTAACATCATTGAGCAATTTTACGTTAGTATTCAAGAGTGAAGATTTAACCAATTATTAAACATTATGGCACTATTAATTGCAATGTTGATTATAGTGAACGTATTAGTTTTTGTTAGACAATTAGAGAGAAGGAAGGAATATTAATTCCGATAATTGCCCAAGATAAAGTTTACGTTAGCTTAAAATAGAGCCCAGGGATTGGGTTTGATGATCAACGAGTTTTTGAAGAGGTCCCGAGGCGAGCATTTTCATCATCATGTTCAAATCAGCCGATACCGTATAAAGCACTCCGGTTCCGTTAGCTGCTGAAGATAATTCCCATTTCATTTCCACAGCGAAAGGAGCGTCGACCGCGGGGACAATAATGATTTGTTTATTTTCCAGGCGGGTTGCCACTTTTACGCCTAATTTTGCCATGTTTTTAATGCTAAAGGTTGCAGTATCCGGCGTTGACTCCCAGTTATAAATATTATCGGGCATTAGCTGTTGATGGTTATTCAAGTCAGCCAAAAAATTATACACATCGCTAACCGGGCGATTGATAGTGATCTTGCTTTGGAAAGTTGTCATGATGAGTATTTGATTTTTATCAACTGTTATCTGCCCACAGCCAACTGCAAACTGATTACGCTCCCCACTCCGCCGGGTTTTCCCGCCAGGTTCTTAGCAGTTCGATATCATTTTCAGAGATATACTGGTTTTCGGCAGCGTACCTGATCAGTGCGCCGTAGTTGGATAAAGTGACAAAAGGGCAGTTGGCTTGTTTGAAATTTTCTGTTGCGACGTCAAAACCATAGGTAAAAATAGCTGCCAGGCCGGCCACGGTATAATCCGCACTCCTGAGCGCCTCAACGGCTTGCAGGCTGCTTTTACCGGTCGAGATCAGGTCTTCAATTACAACCACGCGTTTTCCGGGCATTACATCTCCTTCTATCATGCTGCCAGTGCCGTGATCCTTTGGTTTTGAACGAACATAGATAAAAGGCAGCCCCATTTCCTGCGCCACGAGCGCCCCCTGGGGAATGCCGGCCGTTGCAACCCCAGCAATGCATTCCACAGCGCCAAAGCTGTCCTGCACTACGCGGGTAAGCTGCTGGCGGATATAAGTGCGGATAGTAGGATGCGAAAGCGTAATGCGGTTATCACAATAAATTGGCGACTTCCAACCCGATGCCCATGTAAAAGGATTATTAGGTTGCAGTTTAATTGCTTTAATTTGCAAAAGAAATTCGGCGACCTGTTTTTCAGTCTCTGATTTATCAAACATGCCTCAAAAATACAGAATTTATATCAATGAAAAGGTGATTCTGGTGACAGAATGGAAGCCAAAGCGGAAGAAGGGCTATGAAATGCTTGACGATGAGGGCTTTGACCTGAAATTAGTTTGCACCTGGATACTGGCGCGCAAAAATAATTTATTTTGCGTGATGACCAGGGATGCAAGGGCATTTGTAAAGTCGCTTACAAAAAGTGTGACCCTGATCGAGGCGGCAGGCGGCCTGGTTACTAATGAAAAGGACGAGTACCTGTTCATTTACCGCAATGATAAATGGGACTTGCCGAAAGGAAAAATAGAAAAAGATGAAACCGTGAAAGATGCCGCCGTGCGCGAAGTTGAAGAGGAGTGCGGCATAAAAATAAACAGCCTCGGCAAAAAGCTGTGCAAAACTTACCACGTGTACCTGAGCAGGGGAGAGGTTGTATTAAAAAAGACCCATTGGTTTAAGATGGACTGTAAAGGTTTTTTTAAGTTGAAACCACAGCTGGAAGAAGGCATAACCGATGTGCGCTGGTTTGAGGCGCATCATGTGGAACCGATTATTGCTAATACTTTCCCTTCAATAATGGATGTTTTGGTTAAGGAAGGAATTATCAGCCGGAAGAAAAAGAACGAAGAAACCGCTGATATTACCGGCATAGCTTAAAGCCGTTTTAAGTCCGAAAAGTCCGAAAGTCCGAAAGTCCGGAAGACAGGAGTGCCTTGCACCTTTTACCTTTTACCTTTCACCTTTTACCTTTCGCCTTTCACCTAAAGTAAAGCCAGCGCCTCTTTCGGGATAAATTGGCTTACATCCCCGTCATAACGCATGATCTCGCGCACAATGGTTGAACTGATAGAAGAATACCCCGGCTTACTCACAATAAAGATGCTTTCAATTTCAGGTTCCAGGGAATGGTTCATTTGAGCGATAGCCTTTTCGTACTCGAAATCTGATACCGTACGGATACCGCGTATCATATAACTGGCGCCTATGCTTTTGCAAAAAGCAACGGTTAATCCCTCATAAGCTACAATATGTATACGAGGGTCGTTTTCAAAAACGGCGCGGAGCATTTGCTCTCTTTTTTCTACACTCAACAGGCCCTGTTTGGTGCTGTTTACGCCTATGCCGATATAAACCTTGTCGAACAGGCCTACTGATCGTTTTACAATATCAACATGGGCTTTGGTAACCGGGTCAAACGACCCCGGGAAAAGTGCTATCTTCATTAGCTGCGCGCTCAGATTTATCCACAAATCTATAAAATCATTCTTTAAATATCATTTTAATAAAAAATGTTGAACCGGCGAACCTAATTGCCTTTTTGACCTTAATAATGTACACAAACCGCAACTTTATACGGCGGGTGACGTAATAGCCTTAGTTTTCGACAAATGAAAAATTACGTTAAACTGCTGCGCCCTAAGGACTGGGCAAAAAACTTATTCCTGTTCATTCCCTCGTTTTTTGCGGGGCATTTTTTTGTGCTGCATAAACTGGAACTGCTTTCCGTGGGGTTTTTAGCATTTTCATGCTTTGCAAGCAGTATTTATATCATCAACGACTACCGGGATATCGAGAATGATCGCAAGCATCCCAAAAAGTCAAAACGCCCCATGGCCTCGGGCAAAGTGCCGCCATCGCATGGCATAGTCATCAGTGTTCTGCTCGTTATCATCGGCAGCGTATTGGCCTACCTGGTCAATAGTGACCTTTGGCTCCTGTTTATCCTGGGTGTTTATTATGTCATGAATATCGGGTATTCGTTCGGCTTAAAAAATGTTGCCATACTGGATATGATTATTGTGGCGATGGGATTTATATTAAGAATTAAAGCCGGAGCGATCATCGTAAATGAAGAAACCACTGATTGGCTGATCATTATGACTTTCCTTTTAGCCTTATTTATGGCAATAGGAAAACGACGGGATGATATCCTGCTGCAGGAGAGTTCGGGAACCAGCATGCGGAAATCGCTAACCGGCTATAACCTAAGTTTCCTGGATACGATGCTCGGGCTTTTCAGCGCCATTATCATTGTTGCCTATCTCAATTATACGCAGGATGACGATTCCATCCGCAGGCTTGGTACGTACCGGCTATATTACACTACCATATTTGTAATAGCCGGCATTATGCGGTACCTGCAGGTGGTTTTTGTAAAGAAAGATTCCGGATCGCCAACAGAAATACTTTATAAAGACCATTTTATTCAAATTACCATTTTACTATGGGTGGCTTGTTTTTTCACTATCTTGTACCTGCCGCATTCCCCTATTTTTAATAAATGAAAAAGCAGATCGCCAACTGGGGTAATTATCCTGCCATTGAGGCCGACGAGGAAAGCTTTGTTTTTGATGACCAGCTGGATAAATTGATCAAAAAGGACGAGTCGTTTATTCCCCGCGGAAACGGGCGCTGCTACGGCGACGCCTCTTTATCAGAACGCACCATTTCGACCCTGAAATACGATAAAATACTTTCCTTTGATAAGCTAACGGGCATTTTTGAATGCCAGAGCGGGATTACCCTCGACCAGGTATTGCAGGTTATTGTGCCTGCCGGCTGGTTTTTGCCGGTAACGCCGGGCACCAAATTTATCACTATCGGTGGGGGACTGGCCAGCGACGTACACGGAAAGAACCATCATGTAGATGGCTCAATCTCAAACCATGTGCTCGAAATGGACGTGGTGCTTGCCTCGGATGAGGTGATCACCTGTTCACCGGAAAACTACCCCGATCTTTTTGAAGCTACTTTAGGCGGGATGGGCCTTACCGGTGTGATCAGCAGGGCGAAGATCAGGCTGAAAAAAATAGAAACCTCGATGATCTGCCAGAAGCAGGTTAAAGCCGAAAACCTGCAGGAACTGATCGGTCTTTTTGAAGAATATAAAGATTATACGTATTCGGTTGCCTGGATCGATTGCCTCAAAAAAGGTGAGCACTTTGGCCGCAGCATTTTAATGCTTGGCGAACACGCCGCGGTGGACGATCTTGCGGAGGTTCAAAAAAACGAACCGCTGAAACTCCCGAAAAACAAGCAGATCACTTTCCCGTTCAATTTGCCATCGTGGGCATTGAACAAGCTTTCGGTTAAAGCTTTTAACTTTCTGTATTATACCAAGAATTTTAAAAAAGAGATCAACAATGTTGTTTCTTACGAACCTTTCTTTTATCCTTTGGATGCCGTTCTGCATTGGAACCGCGTGTACGGTAAAGCTGGCTTTGTGCAATACCAGTTTGTTTTACCACTGGACGCCAAACAAGGCCTCATCGAAATTTTGGAGCGGATTGCCGACGAAGGGCTGGGCTCGTTCCTGGCTGTTTTAAAGGTGTTTGGCCATCAGCAAAGCATCATCTCCTTCCCTAAAGAAGGGTATACGCTGGCGCTGGACTTTCCGGTACGAAATGGGTTGCTGGGGTTCCTTGACGAATTAGACCAATTGGTTTTAAAATACAACGGCAGGCTGTACCTATCGAAAGATGCACGCATGAAGCCCGAAATGCTGACTGCCGGTTACCCCGAACTGGAACGTTTTAAAGAGATCATAAAAAAATACAATCCTGAAGGTAAGATACGCTCTGTTCAGTCTGACCGATTATTGTTAACTTCATGCAGCTAAATTATTGATGGAAACCGTACTGATCCTTGGCGCAACTTCTGATATCGGCATTGCGATAGCCAAAAAATTTGCGTCGAAAAAATTTAATATACAGCTCGGCGCGAGGAATCCCGCGCAACTGGAACCAATCCAGTCGGATATCAGGATCAGGTATGGAGTGGAATGCGATGCTTTTGCTTTTGATGCGCTCCAGTTTAGTACCCATGCACTTTTTTTCGAAACACTTAGTCCGATGCCAACCGTAACGGTAACTGTTTTTGGGGTAATGGACGAAGAAGAAGACGCTTTTGACAACTGGCAGCTTACCCAGCGGATGATCGATACCAATTATACCGGGGCGGTATCCATCCTGAATATTGCCGCGAAATACTATAACGAACAGAAAAAAGGCGCCATTATCGGCATAAGCTCCGTTGCGGGCGACCGCGGGCGGGCAAGCAAACTCATCTATGGCAGTTCTAAGGCGGCGTTTAATGCCTATTTATCGGGCCTGCGCAATAAATATTTTAAGGCCGGTGTTCATGTGATGACGGTTAAACCCGGCTTTGTTTATACCCGGATGACCGAAAACATGCAGCTGCCGAAATTGCTCACCTCGACCCCCGATGAGGTTGCAGCGATTATTTACGCCGGGTTTGCGAAAAAGAAAAACGTGATCTATGTTAAGTGGTTCTGGCGCTATATCATGCTCATCATCAAAAACATACCCGAATTTCAGTTTAAAAAAATGAAACTGTAATATTTTAGATCAAAATTGACTTTTAACCGCTAAGACCGCTAAGAAGGCGCAGAGAACACAAAGAAAAAAATTGAAAACTATTAAGGCTTTGCGGCCTTTGTGTTCCCTTCTTTGTGTTCTTTGCGGTAAAATTTTGTTTGGTTAGTTATATGGAAGATAAATTATGCTGATGAAGAAAATCGCTTTTTTTGATTTCGACAGAACCATTACCACTAAGGATACGATGTTTGAATTGATCAGGCATCAAAAAGGCAATGCTAAATTCTATTTTGGTTTTTTAATCAATATCCCCGTTTTTGCTGCTTTAAAATTAAAACTGATCTCCAACCAGGTCGCCAAGGAAAAACTGTTAAGTTATTTTTTTAAGGGCACCGACCTCTCAATTTTTCAATCAGCCTGCGAGGTGTTTGCTAATGAACACCTGCCTTTACTTATTCGCCCGGGCGCTTTAGCCGAAATTGAAAAACTGTGGCAGCAGGGTTTTAAAATAACGATCGTCTCCGCTAGTGCCGAAAACTGGATAAAAAGTTGGGCCGATAAAATGAATATAGGCTTAATAGCCACTCAACTGGAAACCGTTAACGATAAACTTACCGGCAGGGTGGAAGGCCAAAATTGCAATGGGGAAGAAAAGGCCGCCCGGATCAGGTCCGTTTATAATCTTGCCGAATTTGACGAGATCTATTGCTACGGCGATTCAAAAGGAGATGAGCAAATGCTGGCGCTGGGCACTAAAACTTTTTACAAACCTTTCAGATAATCCACCCTACTTTTTAATTTCGAAAGAAAGCAAAGTATAGCTATTGTTTTTATAGATGACGCTGCTGTTTGCAAACGATGGCTGCTTGTAATAGGCATAATCTTTATTGGCAAGCAGTACATTACCAACTTTATACATCGTGAACATGTTTTTTGCGGTATCCGGCGTTGATGACGTCAAAAAATCAAGCATTTTAACACGGTCGCCCTCACGTTGATCATAACTCACATAAGGATTTGAAAAATAGGTTTCAATGGAAACCATTTTTATGCCGGTAGGCATCACCGGAAAGAGTGACAGTCCGTGCGGGCATAGCAGCACATTGTCCAGCGGCACAGCTTTAACAATAAAGTTGTAAACATCCAGCTTGTCAGTTTCCTTTTCTTTATTCAATGCCTCCTGCCTTAAGTCTGAAAAATCCCAGCGGTTGCTGTAAATGGGAAAATATGCCAGCATGCACAGCATAACGCCAAGCACAAAAGCGTTGCTGGTGTAATTTGGCGAAAACTGTTTTTTCGAGAGCTTTGACAACCACTTTATCAGCATATCAAACAGCCAGATAAAACCAAAGCCGAAAAAGACGCATTGCAAAGCCTTAAAGTAAAAGAAATAGTGGAACGCGGGAATGGTATCCGGCAGGTTATGGTGGATGATCTTGTCGACCGTTGGCACCGCTGATTCATAAACGTACATCACCAGCGTAACCCCGAGCCAGCACCAGATTAGCTTCCGTAAAACCGGGTTTTTAAAATTGCGGTAAAACCAGATAAACCCGATGATAGAAACAATGAGCGCGACCGTAACGTTTAGCTTAAGCAGCGTAAATGTCTCTTTGCGGGCAAATATGCCGGGTGCACATTCAAGGATAATGCGGTTTACAAAATGCAGGTGGTATTTTCCATAAACATAATACAGTATCGGGAACGCGAAGATGATAAACGGGAGGACGGTAGCCGCGCCCTGCAAAAAGTAAGTTCCGACTAAATTATATTGTTTGTCTTGAAGGGAGCGCAATACTTTTTGCGCCTGCATGATGATTAAAATCATCACCATGATAAACACCGGTGCCGAATGCCCCAGGAAAGCGATCCCCATCATGGCGCCGAGCGCTATAAACCAGCCCATTTTTTGTGAGTCGAACGCTTTATAACAACAAAGTATCGACAGGTAAAACAGCCACTGTGTAGCGGTATCCGATACCATCCAGGGCGAATAGGTGGCCGCGCCCCAGCAAGGTAAATTGCCGGCTATTAAAAATATAAAACAAAGCAGGGATGCCAGGGCAGTTTTAAAGTCGAACAGCTTAACCAGCACGATGAAGAAAACGATGGGATTGATGAGATTTAAAAAAGCCCCGCAGCGGGCAACAACCACATTTATGGGCCAACCGGAAAGCTTTACAAACAACGTCTCCGACAGGAAAATAATGGGGTTATACCACATATATTGGCCCAGCATGTTCGGGTCCTGCCCGTAGTGACCGTTTAATGTGGCACGGATATATGAAATATCGCGGTCAAAGTCGGGCTCCGAAGCCCAGTGAAGGTCGCGTACGGTGTGATAGCATTGTAAGAATGCCACCAACAGCATTATAATGCAGGCAAATAAATACCGGGTATTGTCCTTTATCTGCATTTAAGGGGTATTAAAATCGTGATCAATCAGGGAACGGCTAAAAATGTAAAAATAGGCACTTCGCAGATATATTGTTGGCCGTCAGCAGAATGTTACACATATTATTATCCACAAACAGGTATTATTCCACAAGTTTGTTGATTTGGGCATATTGTAATAACATAATCGTTTTGGCGTCTTTTATTTCGCCGGTATTCACCATTTCCAGCGCTTTTTCAAATGGCAGCTCCAATACTTTAATGCGCTCGTCTTCTTCGGCAATACCGCCTCCCTCGCTCACCCTCATATCATCTGAATATTCAGCAACAAAAAAATACAATATCTCTGTTACCGAACCCGGCGACATATAAGCCTCGAATACTTTTTTGATATCGGTGATCTTGTAGCCGGTTTCTTCCTCGGTTTCCCGCCTGATGCAATCTTCGGGATTATCCCTGTCCAACAAACCGGCGCAGCACTCGATCAGCATACCTGTTTCGTTACCGTTGATATAAGTTGGCAACCTGAATTGCTGTGTAAGCACAACCGTTTTTAATTGTTTATTATACAACAGGATGGTCGCACCATTTCCCCGGTCATACGCCTCGCGATGCTGCAAAAGGACTGAACCATCACTCTGTGTGGTTTCGTAGGTTACTTTTTTAAGCGTGTACCAATTGTTGGAGAGGATCTCGGTATTCAGTATCTTAATTTGATTCATTGGAATGAATTTTTGTCTTCAACTTGCCTGAAAAAAGAAAATGACGAGTTACCATAGCGGCGCTGCTCCGTGAAAGCAGGGTGTTTGGTTAAATTTTGCATCGACTGGTGTTCCACGATCAGTAATCCACCGGGCTTTAGCAGGTTGCGGTTAAATATCATCCCGGGTATCTCCCTTAGTTTGTTTAAATCGTA
>Ga0206954_1075_pt1 | contig 27429 bp, 23 predicted proteins | sample Alteio_BWOrgHeat_37_FD_153250 | JGI IMG/M metagenome (GOLD analysis project Ga0206954, IMG submission 153250) | Enriched cells from forest soil in Barre Woods Harvard Forest LTER site, Petersham, Massachusetts, United States -... | ecosystem: Environmental > Terrestrial > Soil > Temperate forest >...
TTCTTCCAATGGGCGACTGATCGATCTCGATCACCTTATCGATATGCTCCAGTCCTTTTACCGATTTATATTCCATCGACACCATACGGCTGTCGTAACAATGTTTTGAAAGGATGGGATACAGTGTTTCATTGATGAGGGTGGACTTACCGCTGCCACTCACACCTGTGATCACTACCAGCTCGCCCAGTGGAAATTTTACGCTGACATTCTTCAGGTTGTTGCCCTTCACGCCATTCAGCTCGAGGAACTTGCCATTGCCGGGACGCCTTTCAGCCGGTACGGGAATGGAACGTCGGCCACTCAGGTACTGCGCAGTTTCGGAGCCAGAACGAAGGAATTCTTTGGGCGTACCCTGGGCTACCACTTCACCGCCGTGCTTGCCCGCTTTCGGGCCGATGTCCACCAGGTAATCCGATGCCAGCATGATGTCTTTGTCGTGCTCCACCACCAATACACTATTCCCGATATCGCGGAGGTTCTGCAAGGCAGAGATCAGCCGGTGATTGTCACGCTGGTGCAGGCCGATGGAGGGTTCATCGAGGATATAAGTGATTCCCTGCAATTGCGACCCGATCTGCGTAGCAAGACGAATGCGTTGTGATTCACCGCCGCTGAGTGTGCGGGTGGGCCGGTTCAATGAGAGATAGGTCAGGCCTACATCGAGCAGGAACTGCACCCTTTCGCGGATTTCCTTGAGCAGGTCCTTCGCGATGGTATTCTGGCGGTTGCTCAGCCGCTTTTCAATGCCGGTGAACCAGTCCATCAGCTTATCGAGGTTGAGCTCACTGATCTCTGCAATATTTTTTTCATCCACCTTGAACCAGAGGCTTTCCTTTTTCAGTCGTGCTCCGTGACAGGATGGGCAGGTCTTTAGTTCCATGAACTGCTCTACCCATTCGCGGAGACCTTCGCTGCTGCCGCTGGCGGCAAACCACCTGCGCAACATCGGCACGATCCCTTCAAATTCACCTGCATAGGGTTCGGTGGATATCTCTTCATAGTCCGCCGTTTCGTCGGCGTGGGTATCGCCCGATGCATCCCCATACAACAGGATATTCAGGGCTGAGGCAGGCAATTCCTTGATGGGCTTGTCGAGGCTGATGCGGTTCTTTTTCGCGAGCTGAGCTACATTTTTGTACATATAGGCCTCGCGCTCTTCACCCAATGGTGCAATGCCGCCTTCGCGGATCGATAGCTCCCTGTCCGGCAGTATCGCATCGATGCTCACCGTATATATATTACCCAGCCCCTTGCAGACAGGACAGGCGCCATAGGGCGAATTGAAAGAAAACGCATTGGGAGAAGGCTCTTCATAGCTGATACCTGTTTCGAGGCACATGAGCTGCTTGGAATACTGCACCAGCAATTCTTCCGCACCTTTGCCAAAAGAGAAAAGCGATTTCAGCGCCGTCTCCTTTTTCGCGGGCAGCGGCCGCATGTCCACCAGCATGAACATCAGGTCCTTTCCCATCTTCATGGTCTGCTGCACGCTCTGGCTGAGGCGCACACGCATATCTTCTGTTACGGCGAGCCGGTCGATCACCACTTCAATGTCATGGATCTTGTAACGGTCCACCTGCATACGGGCACCGATGTCTTTCACCTCACCATCTACCCTTACTTTTACAAACCCTTTTTTTCGGATGTCTTCAAACAGTTCGCGGTAATGTCCTTTGCGGCCGCGAACGAGTGGGGCAAGCAGGGTGATCCTGCGGTCCTTATATTTTTCAAAGATGTTGTTCACGATCTCTTCTTCGCTGAACTTCACCATTTTCTTACCGGTGTTATAGCTGTAGGCCTCCCCAATGCGTGCATAGAGCAACCGCAGGAAATCATAGACCTCGGTAACGGTGCCTACCGTAGACCGCGGGTTTTTATTGGTTGTTTTCTGTTCGATGGAGATAACCGGCGACAGGCCGGTGATCTTGTCCACATCGGGGCGCTCCATATCGCCCATAAACTGGCGGGCATAGGCGCTGAAGCTTTCCATATAACGACGCTGGCCCTCGTTGTAAATCGTGTCGAAGGCCAGGGAGGACTTGCCGCTGCCGCTCACGCCGGTAAAGACAACCAGCTGATTCTTGGGAACGGAGATGTCGATATTTTTCAGGTTGTGTTCCTTCGCCCCGAATACCTCGATAAATTCCATTACGCCGGGGGGGGAAGACACGGTGGGAATGCTTGTTTTTTTAGCCATTTCAGGAGGGAGAGATGCAATAACTGCGCCGTTGATAAAGGTACGAAATAATCGCCTCCTGCCGAAGCCCCGGTCTGTTAAAATGGGACCCGAAACCACGGGGGGATGATGCCCGGAATAAATTTTTTTTGGCGGTTTGAAACCGGCGCCCGTACATTTGCGGTAGTTCTTTTAGTAAAACTTATCAAGAAAGGCAGAGGGATTTGGCCCTATGAAGCCTTGGCAACCCTGGTGAAACAACAGTTTACACAGAAGGTGCCAACTCCAGCTCCGCGCAAGCGGGGTAGAGATAAGTCAGTATCAGTTTGCATACAGCGTATTACGTTGATCATATCAAGCTCATCTGACTTACCGGATGAGCTTTTTTTATGCCCGCCAGCGGCGGATTCAAAAAAAGCTCATCCGGTAAGCCCCTCTTCTGAAAGTTTTGCCATAGACATTATTTCATTCGTATGCTCCTTATGTGCATACGGCAAAACCTGAGACCATGGGCAGTCCCACGCAATTGATCCACAGCATCCCGGTAGACCCGCTGACCGGCGCGATCGCCGTACCCATCTACCAGACCTCCACTTTTGTGCAGGAGGCTCCCGGTGTAAACAAGGGATATGACTATGCCCGCACCGGCAACCCAACACGTGCCACCCTGGAACAACTGGTGGCCGGGCTGGAACACGGCAGTACGGGCATTGCCTTCGCGAGCGGGCTGGCCGCTATCGATGCCGTATTGAAACTGTTAAAAAGCGGCGACGAGATCCTCGCCGTGGATGATATCTACGGGGGCGCCTTCAGGCTGTTCACGCAGGTATATGAACAGTTTGGCATCGGGGTGAATTTCACCGATACCTCCAGCATTGAAAATGTAGTGAATGCCGTTACGCCAAAAACAAGGCTGATCTGGCTGGAAAGCCCAACCAATCCCACGCTGAAGATCTCCGACATCGCGGCGATCGCAAAAATTGCGAAGGCCAATCACTGCTTGCTCTGCGTGGATAATACTTTTGCATCGCCCGTATTGCAACAGCCGCTGCTGCTGGGCGCCGACCTGGTGGTGCACAGCGCCACGAAATACCTGGGCGGCCATTCCGACCTGATCGCCGGCATCGTCGTAACAAAAGAAAAGACGCTGGGCGACCGCATCAAGTTCATACAGAATGCATGTGGCGCCATACTCGCCCCATTCGATAGCTGGCTGGTGATCCGAGGTCTGGAAACGTTGCACCTCCGCGTAAAGCAGCACGGTACCAATGCACAGATAGTGGCGGAATACCTGCAGACGCATCCTGCGGTGGATAAAGTATTCTACCCCGGTTTGCACGATCACCCCAATCATGAAGTGGCCGCAAAACAGGCGACGGGCTTTGGCGGGATGGTATCTTTCACATTGAAAGAAGATACCGAAGCCGCAGCGGTGGCACTGGTGAAGCATACGAAACTGTTCCGGCTGGCCGAAAGCCTGGGCGGTGTAAAAAGCCTGCTCAGTTACCCCGCCGGCATGACGCACAAATCCATCCCCGCAGAAAAAAGAAGGGCCGCCGGTGTAGCAGACAGTCTGATCAGGCTGAGTGTGGGACTGGAAGATGCGCAGGACCTGGTGAACGATATCGCGCAGGCGCTGGACCTTATTCATCAAACAAAAAAAACAAACAGCTACCTGGCTGCGTGAACAGGATATCTAACTATGGAAAATCATAAAGAACTGACCATCGGAATGTTTGGCTTTGGCACTGTGGGCGAAGGCCTGTATAAGGTGCTGCAGCAGACCCCTTCCCTCAAGGCGTCGATCAAAAAAGTGTGTATCAAGAACCCGGAAAAAAAGAGGAACGCGCCGTCTTCACTGTTCACGACGGAGCGGGAAGAACTCCTCTCCGACAAAGAGATCAATGTGATCGTAGAAGTAATCGATGATTCGAAAGCCGCCTTCGAGATCGTGTCTGTTGCACTCCGCAATGGAAAAGCTGTAGTGAGCGCCAGTAAGAAGATGATCGCAGAAAACCTTCCCGAGATATTACGCCTGCAACAGGAAACAGGGCAACCCTTCCTTTGCGAAAGTGCCGTATGTGCATCGATACCCGTGATCCGCAACCTGGAAGAATATTACGACAATGACCTCCTGCATTCGATCACCGCGATCGTAAACGGCAGCACCAATTTCATTCTCACCAAGATGTTCGAAGACAGGCTGCAGTTCAGCGAAGCGTTATTGCTCGCGCAGCAACTGGGCTTTGCCGAGAGCAACCCTGCACTGGATGTGGAAGGATATGATGCCCTGAACAAATGGACCATCCTGCTGAACCATGCGTATGGTATCGTGGCCAACCCGTCAGACATACTTTTCACCGGCATACAGGCAATACAGCTGAGCGATGCCAATGCCGCGCAGGAGAAACATTACCATATCAAGCTGGTGGCACAGGCAAAAAAGCTCAGCGACGGCAAAGTGGCGGCATTTGTGTTGCCCCAGTTCGTTAAGAGCGATGAACCGCTGTCTTTTGTAAAGAATGAGTACAATGGAGTGGTGATTGAGAGCGGCTTTGCAGACAAACAGTTCTTTTATGGGAAAGGGGCGGGCAGCTTCCCTACCGCATCGGCTGTGCTAAGCGATATCGCCGCGTTGCGGTATAACTACCGGTATGAATACAAGAAACTGTACCATCATACGCCCCATGTACTCAGTAATGATTTTTACCTGAGGGTATATGTGAGCTTTAACGACTGGGAGTTTGTTCCGCGCGACAGGTTTGAGTGGATAGAAGAGTGGCATTCGGGAGAAGAGCGTAATTACCTGCAGGGCGTACTGCACGTCAGGGAACTGGTGGAAAATGACTGGTGGAAAGAGAACAGTACATCGCTCATACTCACCCCCGATGCCATTATCGAAAACATGGACATTGTGAAGCTGAAAAAAAGAAGCCTGCAACTGGCAGGCATCATATAGATCTGTTATTTGTTTTTGGGTGTGTTTATTCCCGCCCCGTCCCATACACCAGGACGGGGCGGGATTTTTTTGAACCATAATCCCCGGGGGAAACGATATTTTTACAATATGCAGGAACTGAACTATGGAAATTTCAGGGTGGGTGCTGCAGCGGCGATCATAACGGGCGTGCTGCTGCTTTGTTTTTCGTTTCTCTGCGGCAATAATGATTCTTTTTTACTGTTGAATGGAGATGGTGGCGCTACGGCCGATTTTTTCTTCCGTTATGTTACCTGGCTGGGGGATGGCATTTTTTGGGTACCGATGCTCGCCTTTTTTATTGGCTATCACCGCCGCTCGCTGGTATTGCTGGTTGCCAGTTTTGCATTTTCCGAGATCCTGATAGATGTCTTTAAATACCTGGTATTAAAGGATTCTCCAAGACCAATAAAAGCGATCCCCGATCTGCGGCTGGTGCATACAGTGCCGGGTGTAGAGGTGCACCAACTGGGGAGCTTCCCTTCGGGACATACCACGGCTGCCTGCTGCTTTTTTTTGCTGCTCTGCCTGCTGATCCCTCGGAAATGGATCGTTCCGGTGGGATTTATCTATGTACTGCTGGTGGGATATTCCAGGATATACCTCGCGCAGCACTTCCCCCGGGATGTGGGCGGCGGGTTATTGATCGCTACCGTTAGTACGATGCTCGGTGTGGCTGTGCAGAGAGTGGTGTGGAGAAGATCCCCTGCCCGCTGAGTTTATCTTCCCGCATAAAAATAGTGGCCGATGATGCGGCAGCTGAAAAAGATGACCGGGTATCTTTGTTTTTTATCTCCTCCGCATGAAACTACACCAGCAATCCATCCGGCTAAAAGAAAAAAAGCGCGGCTTTCATCTGATAACGCATGAAGTGGTGGAAGCGATACCATTCCTGCAAAACATCCGTGCTGGTATCTGCCATGTCTTTATAAAGCATACCTCGGCATCACTTGCGATCAACGAGAATGCCGATCCTACAGTAAGAAAAGATATGGAAACCTATTTCAATAAGGCAGTACCGGAGAACGACGGATATCTTCACCATGATGAAGGCCCGGATGATATGCCCGCGCATATCAAGGCCATGCTACTGGGGAGTTCGCTATCCATTCCTGTTATCGATGGGCGGCTGGCGCTGGGTATATGGCAGGGGGTCTATCTCTGCGAACACAGGGACCAGGGCGGGCGGCGTGAACTGGTCATAACGCTTTGGGGTGAATGACTGATGGGTCTGCTCACCGATACGGCATTGCTCCTGATATGACCCACCTTTGCGGCAGCTTACCCCGGAGAACAAGGATAACCTGCCGGTACTCACGCTGGCACGTCCCGATGAGACTGTTGCGCCGTCGCCGGACTCACGCAATAAAAAAATACCGGAACGTGATTCCTCACATCCCGATATTTTCCCAAAGGGCCGAAATTTTAAATAAAATATCTACGCTTTCTTTCCCATGCCGTTAACAGCACCCACCGTGGCTCCCACAAGAAGGCCCATAACGGTGCCAGCTGCAATATCAACAACAGTTCCTGTGAGGTTGTTCAGATTGGTAGTGCCATAAAAGATCAGGTCGTTGGCAATGCCATAAAGCAGGAAGATCACCGCGCCAGCCATGGCACCTTTTCCTGCGGTGACGATATTCGCCCACCTGTTAAAAATATAGGAAAGAACGAAACCATAAAACAAACTGCCTACGCATACTGCCCACCAGACCATTTCAGTCTGGGCGCGCATTACACCGGTAGCGGTACCGGCATTTTTACTCATGAAGTCCATCAGCAGCACGCCGTAGATCAGCCAGCCTGCAAGAAAAGAAACGATACCTCCGACAATACCGGAGACAAGGATTTTTTGGGATTTCATCATCAATTAGTTTAGGGTATATAAAAAAAATATCATACCAATATACAGTATCCCACCTGCATTTGCAATACCCCCTGCAAATTGTGCGTAAGCTGTGGGAATAGCTGATTCCCAGGGCCCTGCAAGGCATTTTTTTACATTTGATGATAAAATATTTCTCCTTAGCCCTTCTTCTATCCTGTTGGTGCGGGCCTTATCGCCACGGCCACAATATCGATCTGGCCTGGTGATGGGTCCTCCGGTCACATACAAGGTTCAGTATTGCTATAGATTGATTGTTTACGTTTGATCCACAAACATCCATCACATGAAATCAATCATCCACCTGGCAGTATTATTGGCTTTCGTCTCTCCCCTGTTTGCACAGGATCTGAAAACAAAAAATGTTCCTGCGCACGTGCAGGATGCGCTCCGCAAAAAATATCCCGAGGCGGTCAAAGTTTCCTGGGAAAAAGAAAAGGGAAACTATGAGGCCAACTGGGGCGGCAAATCGGGAGAAGATCATTCCGCTCAGTTTACGCCAACAGGCGATTTCATCGAAATAGTGAATGCCGTCCGTCCTGAAGAATTGCCCGCTCCGATTGGCGCTTACATAAAAGAACACTACAGGGGCGTGCGCATCAAAGAAGCGGGTCGCGTAACCAATGCAAAGGGACAGACCTCCTACGAAGTGGAAGTGCATGGAAAAGATATTCTCTTTGACGGTAAAGGACGGTTTGTGCGGGAAGAAAAATAATCGCTATTTATTTGCATGGAAGAGGCACCGGTTGAGCCACCGTCCCAGGTACGCGCTTCCAATTCCCACAGCGGCTCCCGCCAGTACGTCTGACGGGTAATGTTCTCCCAGGTATAACCGCGAATAACCTACGCCCGCGGCCCAGAGATAGGCCGGTATCACTACGTACCATTTTTTGAAGGTCATGCTGAGCAGTGCTGCGGAATTAAATGCAAAAGTCGTGTGTCCCGAAGGAAATGACAATCCCTGTTCATCGGTCTGGTATGGATGCACCAGCAATGGATAAGCCGTGTAGGGTCTCTGCCGGTTGATGCTATACTTCAATCCTTCCGCCAATACGAATGCAACAAAAGGACCGGTCGCACTCTTCAGCATACTGTTGAAATGTTTGTCCTTTTTGTAGGCTGTAAATGCCAGTCCGCCGTCGATCAGTATATCTACCGGGTAAGCCGATGCCGTAAAACCTCTCCAGACAGCAGATGTGGGATGGGTGGGATTGACCTGTTGCAGCAGGTTGATGTCCACATTTTGAGATAAGGAGGCGGATGCGACAGATAACTGAATACACAGACAATAGATCCATTTCATATCCAAACATATAAATTAATCCTGATCCAAAGCTGAAGTCATAATTTTAGCGGCAAACTGAAATGCGTATGGAATTTCTTTCCCTCGAACCATTCGTTCCCTCGGGCAGCAATTTTGAATCTTCCAAACAGCTTTTTCTGGATCTCGGTTTTCATATCAACTGGCAGGTAGAGGGCTATGCAGGCCTTCAGCGGGATCAATGCCGGTTTGTGCTGCAGCAATTCGACAACCCGGGATTTGCAGGCAATTTTATGCTGAGTGTTAAGGTAACGGATATAAACAGGTTCCGTGAAGACATGATCACAAAAGAATTACCCAAAAAATACGGGATACGCATGGGGGAAATCACGATTCAACCGTATGGGAAGGAAGTGAATATGATCGATATGGCCGGTGTTTGCTGGCATTTTGTAGAGCAGTAGGCGGCTGACGAACCCAGCCAGTCGCATTAGCAGGGACCCAAATGCTGCCTTTCGCGTTTGTAAGAACTTTATGCGCAGGCGGATCAGAACCTGAACAGGAATTTCACAGCAGCCATCCTGGGACGGATATGATAGGTATATGCAGAAATAATATTTGCGCTGGCTGTGATGCTGGTATATTCATCCGTGCCCGCCAAATTATACAGAGAAAACTCTATGTCTGTTTTCAATTTGTTCCATTTGTAGGTAAAGGTGGCATCAGCGAACAGGGCATTATTGTCACGAACCCCGGTATAGTGGGCAAAATAATACTCGCCATTCAGTTTCAGGAAAAGATTTTTACGGAGTGTAAGGGCCAGTTCGGCCTGTTGCTGTGACGTAATTACTTCCTGGGTGCTCGTGGTTCCCCCATGACTGATATCCTCCGGCTTGTTCGTATAGGTTGAAAAGCTGTTTGTATAGCTAAAATTGCACCAGGAGGTGATCTTTGAGTTAAGGCCGCCGCCAAATGTAAAGCTGGTGTTCAGGGATTTCAGCAGGTTGCCGTTCAGCAGCTGATTGGCGGTACTCTGGCTCACTGCCGCTTTGGCACTGAAAGTAGTCTGCAGAGAAAAAATGTATTTGCTAATGCCGCCTGTGATGCTTTTGTTTTCTGTAATACTGGTAAAGGGGATATTCTTCGCCTGTTGCAACACCGAACTATAGCTGTTGTCTGCAATGGAATTGGCATTCATCGACGAATAGGAAACATTGATGTTAAAGAAAAATATCTTGAGCGTATTCTTAAAGTAATATGCCAGTGTTACATTATTCATACCCGTTTCCCTGATAAATGGAACATTGGCCATAAAGCTTCGGTAATTCTGCATGAGATAGCCGTCATACATCGTCTGTATATCTCCCCACTTCGTATTGTGTGCATATAACCCGGAAAAATAACTCTCCCGGCCGACGTTCACTTTTGCCGATAAAGACGGGCTGACAGGGATGTTGGTTACCTCTGCCTGCGCGGTTCGGCTGCTGTAATTCGTATACATCACCGACATGGGAATTGAAAGGAAAATTTCAATTCTGCGCGTCACGAACCCGTAATCGCAGCGTACAAATACATTTGACCGGTTCCATTTCAGGTTATTGGTGAAACTATCCGCCACCGCTGCCTGGCTACCGCCCGTCTGCTGCGCCTGCAATACCGAATTCAATTGCTGTGCACGGTAATCGAACCCAAGTTTATATGACTGTCTGAATTTAACGCCTGTTCTGTAAGTCAGGTAATTATTGGTATAGAAAGTAGGTATGGCGGCCTGCTGGATCAGTGCAGCGAACGGATTGCCGTGGTTAAAAACATCCGCATTCAATCCCGGCATTACCTGCAGGGTCGCAGGGTTATGTACTTCATTCATATATGCATAGCCTTCGATTGCACGGTTGTTGCGAAATGTCTTTACGTAGTTCAGCTCGTTCGATACGTTGGTAACGGTGCCGCTCAGCTGCTGGTTTATGTCATTCGAACCGGTTGCCTGCAGATTGCCGTACACTTCCTGGGGCGTATTTTCCAGCAATACCACATCGTTCAGGTAATACTTTGTTTCATTGGCAGTTAGGGTGAATTGCGTTCTGAACGTGTTGGCAACCGTTCTGACGTATTGCTTTTCATCATAATGAATGACTGTATCCCCCGGCACAAAATAACTCACGCTGCTGCTTGAATTCTGATAAACATGATCATACAGGTAGGAAGCATTGATGCGCAACTGGAGGTTGTTCTCCAGCTTTACCAGGTTATTAAGATTGATGATGCCCGAATTGTTGAACAGGTATCTCGCTTTACTGAGCGGTGGATTGCCTGCTCCTATGCTCATCAGTGGTGAAGGGATGTTGTCCTGCCCTCCGCCAAAATGCGAGATAACATCATAACCGAGGTCTGCACCGGTATTGTTGAATTTATAGTAATTGATGAACTGGAGCTTTTTCCGGAAAAGCATCACGTTGATGTTCCCGTTATACAAATCGGGAAGCCCCAGGAGCAAGTCGCCCTGGCCGATGGGCTTCAGGTGTGCCTTGTCTTTCAAAACGATGTTCATGGCCGGATCGTTGCTGGGAACGATGTTCTTCAGCGACTTGATCGGCTGATGATTTTCCAGCACCTGTACTTTATCTACCATATCGCTCGGAATGGTCTTCGTGGCAATATTATACCTGCCGTCCAGCAGGTTTTCGCCATCGATGTAAAAGCGGTTGATATCCTTACCGTTATAGGTGATTTTGCCATTCTCGTCCATTTCCACCCCCGGTAGTTTCTTAATGATATCGCCCAATACCCGGTCTTGCGGGCTTACAAAATCAGACACGCTATAGCTGATCGTATCCCCCTCCAGTTTCAGGAAGATCCTTTTGTTCTGCACGCGCACTTCGGGCAGCGAAAACGTGGTGGGGTGCAGTTCAAAATCAGCAGATTGCTCCGGCCGGGTGACGGCAACGGTTCGCCTCCCAAAGCCCAGCATGAATGCCTGTACTATCAATGTATCGCCGATAGAAACATCGTTGCTGCGCAGGTGATAACCGCCCTTGTTATCGGTAATGCTGTAAGACACCACCAGTCCTTTTGTTTTTTTGACCAGCGATATGCTGGCGCCGGCAATGGGCATACCCGTTGTATCTGTAACAGTGCCGGACACAGACACCTGTGCCCTGGTTTGAACCGATATTAGCAGCAACATGCAACAACCGGCCATCAGCAGGTTGTTTTTCAGGAGAGTAAAAAGCATCAGAACTGTTTATCTATGGGATTGTTATATTGCTTCTTTTTAATTGGCGCGCCATTAGTGCTCACTACCTGAGCACTGATCATGCCCCCGCCGCCCGAAGCCGCACTGGATGCATCACTCTGTGTCGCTTCGATGGTACGGCTCAGTTCTTTGGGGGTTGTTTTGATTACGTTCGGCTCCATGGCTATCGCAGTATGGGAAGTGTCTTCAAATGATTTAAACCGAAACACTACTTCCCTTTTAGAATCGGAAGCTTCGAGAATAAGCCCAGGCAGGCCACCTAGTTTCCATGGACCAACACTGAATGGCAACTGGTTGCAGAACCAGGCTTCATAAGTACGTCCGTGAACATCGGCCACCGCTTTCTGGCAGGGATACCGGTCGATGCTTTTGGTCTCATTGGTAATGGTCCACTTAATATCAGGTACCGGCTCCTCAGTTACATAGTTATTCCCCTTCAGTTGCGACATGCTGATTAATTTTTTCTTTGCTGCGTCTTTATAGAAAGCTATCGGTGCACCCCAATATTCCGTAAAGCCCCCAAATTTTACATCCGGGTGGGTGATCGAAAAATTTCGCATCCTTTCATCACGCTGCAGTTTGGTAAAGCTGATACACAAGCTGGAAGCTTTGCCGATATACATAACGTATTCGGTTTTTGACGGCGCGTCTGGCTGGGTGGTATCCGCCACGTGCTCAAGGGTATAGTGGATGGTTGCCACCGCATTTTCCTGTGCGTATGAAAAAAAGAACGCGCCTGCGGAAGCAAGCAGAAAGAGGAATGATTTTTTCAGCATTTTTATTTTTTTTAGATGAAAAAGTTGTTTGATATCATAGCGATTTCTCAATGGGGTTATTGAATTCCTTTTTTTTATCGGCCGGCGACATAGCGGATTTTGCCGAGGTCTCGCCCCTCACCGATCCACCTGCGGCGCCGGGTGGGTGCATGACAGAAGGGTTTTTTCTGATCGCATCCTTCAGTAACTGCAATTCAGCGGGTGTGGTTACAATTGCGTCTTTCTCAGGTGTCAGTGCCACCTGCTGCGCGGAAACATCATCCAGCCCGGCAAATTCAAAAACAACTTCCTTGCTGTCATCCTCCGCTTCGAGGATCAGCCCCGGAAGTCCCCCCAGTTTCCATGGCCCGTTGTTATAAGATAATTTCGTGGAGAACCAGGCCGTATACCGGCGGCCGCGAAATGCAGCAGTTGCCTTTTGACAGGGGAACCCACCGATCGTCTTTGTTTGCTGCTCAATATTCCAGTCAATAACAGGCAGCGACTCGCTGAAAGTGTATGCCTTGCCGGCCGCAACTTCTACGGTAACAAGCCTGGAAACTGAAGGTTCTTTAAAATAAGAAACGGTGGCGATAGGCCGGTACAAGGGATCGGGTGTCTTGCCAAGTTCCCGCATAGCGGACTCATACCCCAGCCTCATTTCAGAAGCCCTGTTCATCTTATCAAGACTGGTATATACGCTGGCGCTGCCGCCGAGATAAAGTACCATGTTCTCCCGGGTCACAGCCGACCGGTCAGTGGTATCCTGGATATGAAGAAATACATAGCGGACAGCGACTATCGCGGTTCCGCCGCTCTGTGAGTAAGACGCAAACGGTAATAGCCAAGAGATTAGCAAAGAAATACTTTTCATCGGCAGCAGTTCTGTGTTGTTTGAAGTAAGGATAACGACAACGCAAAAGGTTGGAAAAAAAGCTCGCCGTTCTTCCTAAAGTCCAAAAACATTAACCTTCATTAACCTTGCGCAAAGGATCTGCCGATAAAAAAAGGGGGAATTACTACGCAACGTGCTCAAAACCAATGCAAAATAGAAAACTCACCGGAATCCGCCGGTTCTGTCGTTTACTGCTGATTTCACGCCCGCGAAACGAACCGCCGCTGGCCTGTATGTACGAATTAGTCTACCACTTCATAGATCATCACAGGCTTTGTCTTGTTTTTCAGCACTACTTCGCCAATAGGCTTGCAACTAAAGGATTCCTTTACCTGTTCATACGCTTCCTGCGTGATGATGATCTGGCCATCTCCGGCTGCCGACTGCAAGCGTGATGCAGTATTTACGACATCACCGATTACGGTATAGTCCAGGCGCCGCAGGCTCACAGAACCGATATTACCTGAGATGAGCTCGCCATTGTTAATACCGATAGAAACCGTTGGAGAAAAATCGGGTTCACCGGCCTCTCGCGGAAGCGATTGAATACGCGCCCGCACCGCGATACTGGCTTCGATGGCCCGATCGAGGTGAAAATCCCCCCGGAACACCGCCAACACGGCATCGCCTATAAATTTGTCTACATGCCCGTTCTGCGAGATGATCTCTTTTACCATCACATCAAAATATTTGTTCAGCAGGTGAACGACCCTGTCGGCGGGGGCTTTTTCGGTAATTGCGGTGAACCCACAGATATCAATAAAGACCACTGTAGCCTCTATGCTTTCGTTCACCATCAGCGTTTCTTCGAACTCACGGCTATTCATGAATTTCAGCACGTGCTCATCCACATACATGCGCAGGATGTTATTCTCTTTGATCGCCTGCAGGGTCTGCTTTAGCTGGGCCACCTGCCGCACGGTTTTCTCCAGTGTCAGCTCCAGGTCGGAAAAGTTAACCGGCTTACACAAGAAATCAAACGCCCCCAGGTTCATCGCCGTACGGATATTATTCATGTCCCCGTAAGCCGAGATCATTACCGTTTTGAGGGTGGGATTGCTTTCATTTAACAGGCCCAGCAGGGTCAGTCCATCCATCTGCGGCATATTGATATCGCTCAGTACGATGCAGGTATCCGGATGCTCCCTCAGCTTTTCAATCGCTTCGTTTCCGTTGAGCGCAAAGATGAAATGGTACTTGGCATCACGTATCTGCCTCCTGAATTTCTGTTTGATCAGGGTCTCAAGATCCGTTTCATCATCCGCAACCAATATCTTAACCATTGGGCTCTATTTTAAGTTTTTGTTTTAACACATTGAAGTCAACGGGCTTGGTGAGAAAGTCGTCTGCCCCGAGTTCCATGGCCCGGTTGTAGTTCTCAGCGTCCCCATACGCAGTGATCATCATCACTACCGGCGGAGGGGTATATTTCGTTCCCTTGATTTCTTTCAGCAGTTCCAGGCCGCTCATGCCGGGCATGTTGATGTCTGAAAGGATCAGGACAGCCTCATGTTTGTACCTGTCAAGGTATTGCAACGCCTGTTCCCCGGAGGTGGCAAAAGCGAATTCGGCAGCACCTTCCCGAATCTCTTTCCTGAATCGTTGCAGGAATAATGTCTGCATATCGTCTTCATCGTCTACTACAAGTATTTTCATATGGTTTTAGTTTCTGTTTCCTTTTTTGTTTCCTGCAAGGGCAGGCTGATCATAAATTCAGTGAACATTCCTTCGCGGGTGGTCAGTGTCAGTTCGCCGCCATGTATCGCGGTAATGATCTCATAACTCATGGAAAGGCCTAGTCCCGTTCCCTGGCCGGCGGCCTTGGTGGTAAAAAAGGGCTGGAATATCTTGTCCTGGATCCTTTTCGGAATACCAGGTCCGTTGTCGCGTACGGTAATCACTACGCGATGCGGATCCCTCCGGGTTCGTACCGAGATAGTGGGAACGAACTCTTCTGCACCTGGCGTCTCCGCCAGGTGCTTTTTCTTTTCCATCAGTGCATGGAATGCATTGGTGAACAGGTTCAGCATGGCCCGTCCGATATCCTGCGATATAACAGGCACTTTGCCCACTTCCGGGTCGAAACCGGTCCGAATGGTCGCATTGAAGGACTTGTCTTTTGCGCGCAGGCCATGATAGCTTAGCCGAAGGTATTCATCAGCCAGTGCGTTGATATCGGTTGGTTCTTTTACTCCCGAACTGGCTCGCGAATGAAGCAGCATGCCCTTGACGATAGAATCAGCACGCTTTCCATGGAAACTGATCTTCTTTGCATTCTCCGAGATATCACCCGCGATCGCAATGGCCGCTTCCGTATTACCCTTTTTTATTTCTTCCTTCATTTCTTCCACCAGTTCTCCATTCACCTCAGAAAAATTATTTACAAAGTTCAGGGGGTTTTGTATCTCGTGTGCAATACCCGCGGTCAGTTCTCCCAGGGATGCCAGCTTTTCAGACTGTATCAACTGTTCCTGTGCGGAGTTCAGGTTGTCCATCGCAGCCTGGAGCTCTGCTTTTTGAACCATCAACTGCCTCGATTGTTCGTTCAACTGCATATAGGCCTTTCGTCTCATACTGTTATTTCGAAAAAGCAGTATTGATAACCCAGCGAATACACCCAGTGCGATAAAAAGTATCCATCGCGTGCGCGTCTGCTGCTGCAAGTGCTGGTTCAGTAGCGATATCTCTGATTCCTGCTTTAAACGATCCTGGTCGGCGATGGCTTTCATGCTCGTCTTTTCAAGCTCGTTCATCAGCGCATCATTTTTGGCCTTTTCCATAGCCTGACTGTATTCATTGTCTTTCAGTTTTTCCAGTTCCAGGCGTTGTTTCGCCGCAAGGAGGGCCTGGTCCTGCATCAATTTTTGCTCTTCCGCAGTATTCTTTATTTTGTCGATCACGCGTGCATCAGTAGTATATTTCAACGCGTTGTAAGGCTGGTTCATCGCCAGGTAAATGGAGGCGAACAGGCTGTCATAAACAGCCTTTGAAAATTTACCGTTCCGCTTCTGCTGGTATTGCTGTTCGGCGGACATTGCCCGGCCTGTGTAAGCCAGCGCTTCGTCAAATTTCTTCAACTCGAACAATGCTGTCGCTTTCTCCCGGAATGTCACGAACGCCAGGTAACGCACCGTCGAATCGTTTTCGACCTTGTTCAGTGTTTCCAGCGCTTTTTGCGGTTCCTTTATCTGGAGATAAAAATCGGCCAGCTGCTGCCCTGCATACTCCTTGTCGATGGAGAGCCGCGCATGATCGGCTGCTTTGATATAGAAGGCCAGTGCATTCGGCTGATCCTTTAAATCGATGTAATGTTTGGCGGCGGATATATATGCTTTGGGAATGGTATTGCACGATGAACAACTGCTTTTAAGCCCGTTTTCATACAGCGCGATTCTCGCGAGTGACAGATCGAGCCCTTTTTTAAAATTGCCTCGCGTGTCCGCCGCGGTCTCCTGCCGACGGATGGCATCCAGTTCAAACCGGTGATAACCTATTTTTTTTGCAACCTGGTACTCATCGGAAAGGTAGGAAATCGTACTATCATCATATGCTCCGGACCCGCTTTGTTTCGAATCTGACAACACCTTCCTGAGCAGCACCAGGTCATGGAGATAGTATAGCAACAAAGTGTCGGAGTGCGGTGAAGACGCCGAACGTTGCAGGTCAGCGACCCTGCCCTGGTAGTCATTTTTCAGCTTTTCATACCTGGGATAAAAGCTACGCGCTATCGGGTAATAATTATTGCTGACGGGAGCGGGAAGGCCGGGGGGGAACGATCCCGGGAGCGCGAGCTGGTCATCGAGATCAGACTCAGACCTGCTGGTACCCAGCAATTCTTGGTACGTTTGAAGAGGAACGTTTACACTGACCCTGGACTGGCAGATACCAGCTGTCGACACAGTGCAAAAAAGAACAATGCCAGCTATTATTTTCATACGAGATACTATTGATCAGCAATAAACACCGCACGGAATATCCATCCCGTACAGGCAGTAGCTCTCATGTGTATCTGCAAAAACCAAGCGATAGTCAAAGTACGCAAAATAGCGAATTCCGCAAATTAGTTCTATTTTTTCCTATATTGACGCTTTGTACAGCAATCATTTTCACCATGCAACCGGCCGCTGCCCAATCTTTTATCCTGGACATACTAAGACGGGAACTGAATGGTTCCCTTACTTATCATAGTGTACGGCATACCGAAGAAGTGATCCGGCATTCGGCATTGCTGGCGGAAAAAATGGGTATCACGGGGAAACAACTGGACTTGCTTACTACCGCTGCCGCTTACCATGATTCTGGTTTCCTGGAAACCTATTCAGGGCATGAAGAAGCTTCCTGCCGGCTCGCCGGGCGCTACCTCCCGCAGTTCGGCTATACCGAAGAAGAAATCGCATCGGTCAGCGCCCTCATTATGGCAACCAGGCTGCCCCAATCCCCCGACAGTGAACTGGCCGCCATTCTCAGCGATGCAGACCTGTATTACCTGGGAACGAACGACTATGAGGAGGTATCGGCGCGTTTGTTTGAAGAATATCGCCGGCGGGGAATTGTAAAAAACGAGGCTGACTGGGAAGAACAACAGATAGAATTTCTGTCAGCCCACCGGTATTTTACTTCTGCTGCGCAGGAACTGCTGGAAGCAAAGAAACAGGAGACACTGGCAATGATCGTCAAGAAAAGAAGCGCTCCCAAGCCCGCTGCAAACGTTAAGCCCGCATTGCGCGATGCGTTACTGATCGTAGCCGGCGTTGTAATTACAGCATTTGCGTTGAAAGGTTTTCTAGTGCCCAATCATTTTTTCGACGGTGGCGTCACGGGTATCTCGCTTCTCCTGCATGAACTCTACCATTTAAACCTGGGGTATGTGATCATAGCCGCCAATATACCGCTTATAGCCGTTTCCTTTTTTACGATCAACCGGGGCTTTGCCATCAAAACTTTTATCAGCGTTGTATTGCTGGGAATATGCTTGTTGTACCCGGGCTTTCCGGTCATTACATCAGACAAGCTGCTGATCTCCATATTCGGCGGGTTCTTTCTGGGTGTGGGTATCGGGCTAACGATGCGGGCCGGCTGCGCGGTAGACGGCATCGAGGTGCTTGCCCTGTATACCCTGAGGCGATCGAGCTTCACGATCAGTGAAATCATTCTCGGTCTGAATATTATCATTTTCAGCCTGGCAGCTTTCAAGTTTGGGATACAAACCTCGCTATACTCGATGCTAACCTATTTCACCGCTTCTAAAACGATCGATTATGTGGTGGAAGGGCTGGAAGCCTATACCGGTGTAACCATTATCTCGGCAAAAAGTGAAGAAATCAAGCACCGGCTGGTGAATGGACTTGGCCGCGGCATTACTGTCTATAAAGGGGAGCGCGGCTATCTCCCCGGCAAGTTCGAGGTCCATGATGACTGCGACATCATCTTCACGATCATTACACGGCTCGAAATGCGCCGGTTAAAGAATATGGTAACAGAAATAGACCCGCGCGCGTTTGTATTTGCCAGCACCATCAAAGAAACTTCAGGTGGGATCATCAAACGCAGACGTTCGCATTAATGCATTGCCTGCCTCTTACAATCAATATAGAAAAGAACGAACGCCAGTCATGCCCATATGAATACTGTATATAAAATATTTTTTCTCCTGCTTGTGTGTGCCGCCGACAGCGTTAACGCACAACCTGCACCTGCCCTCGCCATTACTAACACAAGCGGGTTGCAACTGATCGTTGCAGATAAGCAGTTCCCGCTGCTAAAAGTCATCCTTCCCGGTGAACCTGTTTCGGACCGTGGTATTGAGATCGAGTTCCCGGAGCACGTAACAGGGCTGAACGAAGCAACCAACACAGTCCGGCACCTGTATTTAGTTTCCCGGGGCAGCACCAATGTTCGGACACTGCCTGCCTGGCACCAGGAAGGAAATGCGCTCGTTTACGAAACGCAACTGGAAGGGAATATTCAAATGACGGCTACTGCCCGCCTGGATACCGATGGCGTTCATTACAATTACCAGTTTACAAACCACTCCACTATCTCATATGCCAACCTGCAGGCAGTTACCTGCGTAAAATTATATTCCGTTTTTTCCGACACACTGCTGGAAAGGACCTATGTTCATCATTCCGATGGGTTTGAACTGGTAGCCTCCGAAACGCCGCAAAGATTGGTAATGCCATTGGCAAAATGGCTGCCCTGCAGGTACCTGGTTTCATACACATGGCCCGTCCATTCACCTTTGATTGAAAAAGGCGCCGATTCCATCACGCGATATTATAAGTCGCGCAAAGCCGATATGCCATTGATAGCAACGCTTTCTCACGACAAGAAATGGACGGCAGCAACCTATACGAAAGAAACGGGGAACCTGTGGACCAACCCGGAACGCAGTTGCCAGCACGCAGACCCCTATCTCATGCTGCCGGCGGGTGGCAGTGGCAACCTTGAGCTAAAAACATATATTATAAAAGGTCAGTTGGACAGGTTATTGGGCATTGTCAAAAAAGCATGATCTTGTATTCGGGGCGTTTTTCCTGCCACCAGCCATCTGTTTATCACTCATTCGGTCTCATAATGTGACAGAAAAGTCATTACCTGTATTATAACGGAAAACACCACCAAGAGAATAAGACCGGGTTTGGCCTGTGGGCATTCCCCGAACATTCCCGGCCTGCTGCATATCGTGAATAGAATAAAATTCTTGATCGCCCATACCAGGTTGAGCATGGCGACGAGGATATTGGCGTTCTTCCCGTCGCTTTTCCCCACCGCGAAAAGGAGGATGGATACCATCGCAAAGAAGGTATGTGGTATCCACTGGCTGCCCACTGTAAGAATGCCCTCATTTTCCTTTCCCCGGAAACCACTATATTCCATATGCTGAAAAACGTATTCAGTCCATGGCAGGAAACAGGCCCCGATGAGCCCGGCCGCTGCAATCATTCCAATTAACCGGGAATATTTCAATATCACGAGGTTATTCACAAATGTAATTCTTTGCGGCCGATGAAATTTTATGCCGGCAAGCAGTTGGAGCAATCAAAAGGATCAACCTTGCTTCTCTGGTGCTGCATACCCGATTCTTTTTGCAGTCAGATCTGGTCGTATCCTGAGACCCTTCTCACAATAAATCCTACTACATCGCTCGCTATCTCCTTCTTTGATTTGGTCTGGCTCACGTGCTCACCTCTTTCATCCATGATCGTGACCTTATTGGTGTCATGCCCGAAACCGGCGCCCGGATCAGTAATTGAATTCAAGACAATGGCATCCAGGTGCTTTTCGTTCAATTTTGCCCGCGCGTACTCTCTTCCGTTTTCCGTCTCCAGTGCAAAACCTGCGACAAACTGCCCTTTCCTTTTATGTTCGCCAAGATATTTCAGTATGTCGACGGTTCTGATCAGATCAAGAGATACATGCTCTTCTTTTTTCTTCATCTTTTGCTTCTCTGGCTTAACCGGCGTGTAGTCTGCCACCGCTGCATTCATGAGAATGATATCTGCACCGCTGTGCTTCTGGCAGGCCTTAAACATCTCATCCGCAGTCTGCACGCGGACCATGCAAATGCCTCCGTAGGGCAATTTTTCATAACTGGGGCCTGAAACGAGTGTAACAGCGGCACCTTTCATATGCAGGGCACATGCCAATGCATAGCCCATTTTCCCGGAAGAATGGTTAGAAATGTATCGCACCGGATCCAGAGGTTCCTGTGTCGGACCCGCGGTCACCAGGGCCGTTTTTCCTTCCAGTTCCCTGGTCCTGAAATAGGTTTCCCCGATAAAATTCAGGATGTCTTCCGGTTCACTCAGGCGGCCTTCTCCAAAAAGACCGCTCGCCAGCTCGCCTTTTGCCACTTCTATGACCATATTTCCAAAAGAGCGGACCCGGCTAAGGTTTTTAATCGTGGCAGGGTGCTGCCACATATCTTCATCCATGGCCGGCGCTACGCACACAGGGCATTTTGCAGAGAGGTAAACCGCCATCAACAAATTATCACACAACCCACCAGCCATCTTGGCGAGCGTATTTGCCGAGAGCGGTGCAATCAAAAACAGGTCTGCCCACCTGCCAAGCTCCACATGATTATTCCAACTGGCATGGTCCGTAAGACCACGCAACACGAGGTTTTTAGACAGTACGGACAAAGTAAGGGGGGTTACAAACTGCTCCGCATCGGGGGTCAGGATCACTTTTACCTCGGCGCCCGCTCTGACCAGCAGCCTGACCAGGAGGATGGATTTATAGGCAGCGATGGAACCGGTTACGCCGATGAGTATTTTTTTACCGTTCAACATAGGGTGGTAGCTTTGCGGTTGTAAAGTTATGAAGGTTGTTTACACCGCCGCTGAACTAAAAAATGTGGTCCCGCCCCATTCGGGGTTTGTACCTACGATGGGTGCTTTGCATGAGGGTCACCTGTCGCTGGTGCGCTTGAGCAACGCACAAAGCTCGTGCACCGTTGTGAGCATATTCGTCAATCCCACGCAGTTCAATGATCCGGCGGATTTTGAGAAATACCCTGTTACCATTGAGAAGGATCTCGCCCTGCTGGAAAAGGAAGGCTGTGGTATCGCCTTCGTTCCTTCCGGGGCTGAAATATATCCCGCTGGCTACCGGGCCCCGCATTACGAACTGGGATATCTTGAAAATATCCTCGAGGGGAAATACCGGCCCGGACATTTCCAGGGCGTGTGCCAGGTAATGGACCGGCTCTTACATATGGTAAAACCTGCGAGGCTTTTCTTAGGGAGCAAAGACTACCAGCAATGCCTCGTGATCAAAAAGCTGGTCTCCCTTTTGCAATTGCCGGTCGAGGTCATACAGGGAAGCATCATACGCGAACCATCGGGCCTGGCCATGAGCAGTCGCAATGCAAGGCTAAGCGGGAATGGCAGGGAAAAGGCAGCGGCGGTATTTCATGCACTGCAAAATTATACCGATACAACCACGGTAAGAGCCAGCTTGTTACAGGCCGGCTTTGAAAAAATAGATTATGTGGAAGAAGTCGACGGTCAGACACTGCTTCCGCCTGGAAAACTTGTTCTGGTCGCTGCTTTTCTCGAAGGCGTTCGCCTGATAGATAACCATATGTGCATAAATTAACCGCCGAACGATGCAGCAAACAGCTGCTGAGGTTTATCTTGGTTTGAGATCAATCTTCACATATGCAACCCGAATCCATCAGCCTGGTGAACCGCGAAGGAATCATTTATACCATTCCCTCCGCCTTCCTTGGCAAGCCATCTTATATTGGCGATAAAACAGTTTCTTACCAGATGCTTTGCATGAAAAGATCCGGTCTGTTTTCCCAGGATGAATTGTTGAATATTGCGGCCCAGATCCAGCAGCGGATACCAGACAGCGGTATTGATTGGTCCGCCACCTTCCTGCTGATCGAAAAAGGATCCCCTATTAAGATCATTAAGAAATTAAAATCGCTTCAGCTGGCGTAATCTCCCGGCTACTCTCCGGCTTATCAGTAAGGGCTCAAAACCTTGCTATGATTTTACTTTCATTATCTTTGCTTTGTACGTTTTATTCTAATGCAGGGGCGTACCATTTTTTTATCCCAATATTCCCCGCATGTCCAGGAAAATAACCACCCACACTTTACGGCAGTTCAAGGAAACAGGCGAAAAGATCTCCATGATCACCGCCTATGATTTTTCCTTTGCAAAGATTTTCGACGAGGCCGGCATTGACGTGATCCTTGTTGGCGATAGTGCCGGCAACGTGATCGCCGGACACGAAACGACGCTTCCCGTTACGCTCGACCAGATGGTCTATCACGCCCGATGCGTAGTGCGCGCCGTTGAGCGGGCACTGATCGTGGTGGACCTTCCTTTTGGAGCCTACCAGTCCAACAGCGAGATCGCACTTGCGAGTGCCATCCGCATCATGAAAGAAACAGGGGCTCACGCAGTTAAACTGGAAGGAGGCGAGGAGGTGATAGAAAGCGTTAAAAAGATGGTGAGCGCCGGCATTCCCGTGATGGGACACCTGGGACTGACCCCACAGAGCATTTACCAGTTCGGTACCTATGCCGTGCGGGCCAAAGAAGAAGCTGAGGCCGCGAAACTGAAAAAAGACATTCTCCTGCTTCAGGAGGCGGGAGCCTTTGCCATCGTCCTGGAAAAGATACCTGCCGCGCTGGCTGCTGAAGTAACAAGGTCCGTCACTATCCCCACCATCGGTATCGGCGCAGGTGCCGGTTGTGATGGGCAGGTGCTCGTGATGCATGACATGCTTGGCATCAGTACCGAATTTCGTCCCCGGTTTGTGCGACGCTACCTGGAGTTGAACGAGAGCATCAGTTCGGCCATCAAGGCTTACTGTAAGGATGTGAAACAAGGCAGTTTTCCCAACGAAAATGAATCCTACTGATATGGGTGGATGGAATCTCGAAGGACGGACCGTATTGATCACCGGCGGCACGCATGGGATCGGTCTTGCCTGTGCGGAAGAATTCAAATCCCTCGGCGCGGAGGTAACGGTTGTTTCACGCGAACAGGGTTTCGACGTGACCAAAGCCATCGACCGGAAAAAAATAAAAGATAGTCTCACTTCGCTGGATATCCTGGTGAATAATGTCGGGATGAATATTTCCAGGCCCACCGGCGATTTCACCACAGAAGATATTGCTCACTTACTCGATGCGAATTTTATATCGACCCTCGAACTCACACGGGTGTTGTATCCACTGCTAAAGTCGTCGGGAAACGGGAGTATCATCAATATCGCATCGCTGGCGGGAAGCATCGACCTCGGAACCGGCAGCGTGTATGCCAGTGCAAAAGCGGCTGTAATACAGCTTACCCGTTCGCTCGCAGCAGAATATGCGGCGGATAATATCCGGGTGAACTCGGTATCGCCCTGGTATACCGAAACCAGGCGCACAGAAGAAAAATTGTCGGATAACGCTTTCAAAGAAAGATTGCTTGATGCAACGCCCTTGCATCGCATTGCAAAGCCCGCAGAAATAGCGTCTGTCGTTGCATTTCTCGCGATGGATAAGTCAGCCTACATTACCGGTCAGGATATTATTGTGGATGGAGGCGTATCGGCGGCACGAATGATTTAGTCAAGGCACAATAACTACAACCTGCTTGGCGTTATAGCGGTACTTACTAACCCTTCCCATATAGTAGCACCTGAAAAGGTGCTTTTTTTATGCAGGCACAGTCAATCAACATTTGACTGCCGCCAGCATAGTGTTAAATTCTCTTCTGCCATTTCATATGGCTCACCTAGCATAGGAGTTGCCATATTTATCGTCAAGTCTTAAGTCTTCAACTATTTTGTCCAGGTATTGTTCTTTTCATCGGCATCCATAAAAATGCCACCGTCGAGCTTAATGGACTTTACTGCCTTTTTAGTCCTGATTTTAATGGTAGTGGCTTTCTGGTCTTCTTTCCAGACGATAGGGGTTTGATGGAAAGTACCCGTACTGCCGTCAGCATAAGTTACATTCACATCGAACGGTATGGCAAAGCCACCTATATTTTTGATCAATAGTTTATAACTGCTTTTCGCTTCGGTAACGCTTTCCAGGTTCAGGTCGATATAGCTGGGAGTGAAGAACCAGTTATAAAAAAACCAATCCAGCTTTTTCCCCGATCCAGCGCTCATCGAATTAAAATAATCCCATGGAATTGGATGTTTTCCATTCCAGTTTTTCATGTAAGTATGCAAGGCCTTTCTAAACAGGTCGTCACCCAGCATATCCTTTAAAGCCAGGTAGCTTAAAGAAGCCTTGCCATAAGAGTTGTTTCCAGCGCCAAAAGTGACATATGGGGATGGCGTAATGGTTGGGTTTTCCTGCGCATGCTGCCCATGTATCCAGCGATTAACGCGGAATGATTTATAAAAATCATCGGCTGCCTTTTTTCCTTTTTCGGTAAGGCCTATCAGGTATTCAAAGGTGGTAGCCCAGCCTTCGTCCATAAAAGCGTAGAAACTTTCGTTGGTACCCATATAGAATGGCATATAGGTGTGCGCCTGTTCATGGTCCTGCACCAGTTCGGCAAATCCCAGGTCGGCCTGATGGCTGTCATTCATCATCATCGGGAATTCCATATCGGCAAATCCCTGGAAAGCGGTCGATTTTTCATATGGGTATTGAACGCCGGGCCACACGTTCGAAAAAAAGCGGAGTGAATAGCGGCCATACTGCACGGCGTGCTGAAAATCGCGCATCGTATCCTGGTAGGCGGCCTGCATACTCACCCGGCGGCCGGTTTTGTCGTCAGTCACAACGCTGCCGGCATCCCAATTATAATGGTTGCTGATACCTATGGCCACATCGCTTACGTTACTGGCCGTAAACCTCCAGGTATTGTTAGCATTCTGCGCCGTAACGGCTTTATTAGCCAGGTCCTGGGCAGTGGCTATGTGAATGGTAGAATCGTCGGTGAGAGATGTTTGAAATCTCCTTGCTGCATCGGGCGACAACACTTCATCCGGATTGCGGAAATTGCCTGTTGCCCAAACAATGAAATTTTTCGGCACGGTTACACTCAGGCTATAGTCATTAAAATCATTATAGAACTCCAGGCCACCGCCAAAGGGTTGAACATCCCACCCCTTGTAATCATCGTAGACCGACACCCGGGGGTAAAAATAGGCAATGTAAAAAGTGGTAGAGTCAATAATACCTTCACGCCCCCTGCCCCTGGACAATTGATAGTGCCAGGTAATATTGAACTTTATCGAATCGTGTGGTGCCAGCGGTTTATCAAGCGCGATCATATTATTGGTTGCCGAAACCAGGTTATTGTCCCATGCGGCCCTGGCGCCGTTGATCGTTATTTCATCAACCTGGATACCCGCTTCCGGATTGGGAGCAGCTCCCCGTGCACCACCCCGGTGGGAATTTATGATCAGCTTCATATTCAGACTGTCGAGCTTGTCTGGGCTCTCATTGAAATAGGTAATCTGTTCCACCCCCCTGATTATATTTTGAGGCGGGTTAACCGTTAAGGCAATATTGTAGCGGCCGTGGTTGAGCCAGTATTTTTTGCCGGGCCTGCCATTCAGGTTACGGGTGCCGTTATCAAATGCTTTTGCGATGTAATCGGGCATAGGAAGCGATCCTTTGTAAGGACTCATCGGCGCATTGGCCGGGGGCATTTGGGCGTAGGCCTGCATCAGAGCAGCGCATAAAAAAACGGATAGGATAATTTTTTTCATCTTTAAAATTTGGCGTATTGTGCTGTTAAAGTGCAAAAAGATTTGGCAGATTTTGTCCCTTGAATAATTCACCGGTCAGGGGATCGGCATTGACGAAAGTTTCGATGCTGGTTCCGTTACCGGTCAATCGGGTTCTTGAGCAAAAGATATGTATAATTGATGAAATGTTATATGAAAAGTGCTTCCATTTCAGGACTAAGGTGTTTGTTGCTAATTTTCTGCCAGCAGTTGATCCAGTAATAGCTGCAGTTTGGGGCTCGAGGGCCTTTCAGCATCTGGTGAAACGATCTTTCCCCGGGGATCAATCAAAATAAAACGTGGGATTGAGGTAATATTGAAATTCGTGGCAAATGCAGAGCGGAAGTCGTGGTCACTGATCAGCTGTGTTCCTTTCAAAAAATGAGCAGCCACAAAGGCTTTCCATTTGTCTTTATCGTTCTGTTTGTCCATCGAAATTCCTACAAAACGAATGTTCTTACCTCTGTATTTGTCTTCCACCTCTTTTAAATGAGGCAGTTCTTCAGCACAGGGCCCGCACCAGGTGGCCCATACATCGATGTACACATAATGGCCTTTCAGGCTGTTTAGCGATATCTGTTCATTGTTCACATTTTTATACGCGAAATCCGGCGCCGGGGAGCCAGGGGCACATCGCTTGATTGCTGCATATATTCTTTTTATATCGTTTACATAAGCGGTATCCTTTGCTGTAATGAGGTAATCGTTATAGTCATTGTCAATGTTTCCCCCCGGCTGCATCAACTCCCGGGCATCCTGGTGCAACAGGTTCTCCCGGATCAGGTCATTGCTGATCTCATGTTTAATAACATCTCTTTTTATACGCTCCCGTTGCAGCTGCATTTCTCTCAGTTTATCCCGGTCATGAAGCAGGGCGGTCAAATCCAGCTGCTTATTCGGAGCAGGCCTGTGCCTGGCCTCAAGTTGGCATAACTCCTCAATTTTAATATCAAATAACTGCCTGTATTCGTCAGAAAATTGAAAAAGATCTGCATTGTTGATGTCAAATCCTTTC
>Ga0206954_1077_pt1 | contig 27255 bp, 33 predicted proteins | sample Alteio_BWOrgHeat_37_FD_153250 | JGI IMG/M metagenome (GOLD analysis project Ga0206954, IMG submission 153250) | Enriched cells from forest soil in Barre Woods Harvard Forest LTER site, Petersham, Massachusetts, United States -... | ecosystem: Environmental > Terrestrial > Soil > Temperate forest >...
GTCGCAGTGCACATCGCTTACATGGATGTTTTCAATAAAGCCCCCGCGATCGAGGTTTGATTTAAAGTACACGGCACTAAGGCATTTTTTAATGGTGACGTTGTACATATAAACATTCCTCACCCCGGCTGACATTTCGCTGCCGATGCACAGGCCGTTGGTTTTAGAATTAAAAATACAGTTATGCACGACCACATTTTCCGTTGGTTGCCCGATGCGCCAGCCATCCTGGTCGCGGCCGGCTTTTATGGCGATGCCATCATCGCCCACCGTAAAATTGCAGTGCTGGATCAATACATTGGTGCAGGACTCGGGGTCGCAGCCATCGTTGTTTAAGTTCATACTGTTGATGGTGACATTTTGGACCGTAACATTATTGCACAACACCGGGTGGATAACCCAATAGGGTGAATCTTCAATCGATATTCCGTCTATCAGCACATTTTTGCAGCCAAAAAACTGGATCATATCCGGCGGCAGGTGAAAGCCCTCGCCAAAAACGCGTTTATAAACCGGCGTTCCGTCGCCGCCCATTTGCCGCAGGGAGGTTTGCTCCGGCGAGCGCTGCGGCCGCCATTTGGCGAAATTTTTACTGGCTGAACCAACGATGCGCCCATGCCCGGTTACTGCAATGTCCGAACATTGATAAGCATAAAACAGTGGCGAATAGTTAAATAATTCAGTGCCTTCCCACAAGGTCAGCACGGCGGGCAAGTAATCTTTTTCATCTAAAGAAAAGATCAGTTCAGCTCCATCCTCAAAATGCAGGTTTACGTGGCTTTTCAGCACAACAGGGCCTGCGATATAAAACGTGCCTTTGGGTATTACCACCTGCCCACCGCCGGAGATGCTGCAGTGGCTGATCACTTTATCCAGCACGGGTTTGATATCGGTTTTACCATCAGCAACAGCGCCAAATACCGTGATATCATAACTGGCTGCTTTAAATCGCGGCGGTTTGATGTTTGCCAGGATTTGATTTACCGGCGATGTGCCTTTGTGCTGTGCCATCCCTTTTGAAGCCGTGAATAGTAAAAGTATAAACAATAAAAAACAACCGGGTTGTTTTACGCGTTGGGGTTTTTGCATGATGCCTGTAATAAATTAGCGCAAGTAACGCATTTAGCCGGATGGCAAAAAGTAAATAAATTGATACCTTAGCTATTTAATAAAAAAATTCGCCATGGAAGACGACGTTTGTGAACACCTGAGTGCCATTAAAAAACTGAAGCACCCTAAAGACTATGTGTGCGAAGAATGCATTAAAACGGGTGATACCTGGATGCACCTGCGTACTTGCCAGGAATGCGGGGTAACCCTTTGCTGCGACAGTTCGCCCAATCAACACGCCAGCAAACATGCTCATAAAGCTGGCCACCCTGTAGTGATCTCAGCCGAACCCGGCGAGCGCTGGCTGTGGTGCTATGTGGATGAGGAAATGGCGGACTATTAGTTTTCAGTTGCCAGTTGGCAGTATTCAGTTTGCAGTTATTAGTTTGCAGTGGGCAGTAGCGTGGTGGAAGATAGCCCGTAAACAAGCCTGCGAACTGCGCATTCGAAACTGCACACTGCACACTGCCACTGCCAACTTCTTCTACATGTCCCCCCAGCTGGCCAGGTACCGGTCGAGCGACCAGGGCCCTGAGCCGATAACGGTAAACAATGCGAGCAAGACCAGGGCGACCAATGATGGCCATAGGAGCGTATTGATAGGCTCCTGGAAAACGCCGGTTAAAAATACCGCCGCAAAAACAATAGGGATCTGGATGATACAGGCAAAACGCGTTAGCGTTCCCAGCGCGATCAGCGTTCCGCCCACCAGGTGCGCAAACGTGACATAATAAACCAGCGCCATCAAAATATCCGGCGAGAAGTGCACGGCCTGCTGGTTTTCTATTAATTCCTTCAGGTATGCCGTATTTTCCATAAACGCCAGGCCTTTAAGCAACAGAAAAACACCAAGCGCTATGCGGATAAGGTCGAATACTTTAGGATGATGGGCATCGCCCCATTGTTCGATTTTATGAACGCGGTTCATATAACCTCCTGCTTTTAATAATTGGTTTTGTACAAAAAAGCTAAATATGAAATGATTGCTTCGATATATAAAATTAAGCAAAAACTTTAACTAAAAACAAATTTTTATTTGCCTGGTTTGCTGCTTAGTCACATTTTCAAACACATAGGACAGCCGTCTATCCCAGTTTATAACTTGTTTTTATTTATGATAGGGCTTTGGCTGGCGTTAACCTGGTAGGTATAGATAGCGTTATTTTCGTCCACCTCAACAATACGGTAACCTTTATAATCGGTACCCCAGTTGCCGCCGATGTGCGCGTCGAAAAAGTGGGGCAATTTACCGGTATACCTTACGCCGTCGAGTGTATGGTCGTGTCCGTGGAATACCGCTTTAACATTTGGATAGGCGTGGAGAAGATCAACCGTATCGGGGCAGTTTAAAAATATTTTGTCCTCGTTTTTCATCCATTGTACCGGCGCAATATGCAATATCACAAAAACGATGCTTTTGGATTTGAATTTATCCAGCTCGTCTTTTATAAATGCATTATCCGGGCATACATAGGCCCCTTTAGTGTCAGCCGTGTTTGCAAATACAAAACCGATATCTCCTTTTTCTATGGAGTATTTATCGTCGTAGCCAAAAGCATTCTTCCATATCTGCCCATCGGCCAAATCGTGGTTACCCGGAATGGTATAGTAGGGAACGGGCAGCTTATCAAGGTAGTCTTTTTTTATCTCAGGAAGTAAGTCAGGGCGGTCGTGCACCAGGTCACCGTTGATGATCACCAGGTCGAGGTGGTTTTTGATGTGATCCTCATTAAGCCATTTGATCAGGTTGCCGGTGTTTAGTGCAAAATCGGTTCCCGGCTGTGCGTAATGTATGTCAGATGCGATGGCGAAGCGCAATTTTAACTTGCCATCAAACTTTCTTTTATAATTATTTGTGCCCCCGGCGAAGGCAGTTATGGCCGGCAGCAGGCTCAGACCTGCTATGCCGGCCATGCTTGTTCCCAGGAATTTACGGCGGGTGCTCATCTGTGTTAATTTTTACAATAATAAATCAACTATGTTAATTTATTATTTAGCCAGTGTTTGCTGGCAAAAAAATGGTGCAACCCGGTTTAGGCAGCCTCCAGAATACGTCTCAAATAATTGATCTGGCCCAGGTGGTAATTAAAATGGCCGTAAAAATGTGCCAGGTAAAAAATTGTGCTGTTGGGCCCGTAAAACTCAAGCGGATAGGTGGCGGCCAGTTGTTCGTCGGTTACACCGGGCAAAGTATTTTTTATAACCAGAATTAAGGCTTCGATATCCGCCACTAATTTTTCGCGGGGGATGCCTGTTGCGCTAAATTCATGCTCGCGGTTACGTACATAACCGGTACCGCCAAGCTGCGTGCCAATAGTGAAGTTGAGGTTTCCCAGCAGATGAAGGGTCAGCGTACCGGCAGTGTTCGTAATGCCTTTGGCTGTTTTCCAAATGTTGTCTTCGTTTTTAAAGTTGTTTAGTTCATCGCGCAGCTTCAGCAAATCGCGTTCAAAAAGGTCGGCTAAATAATTATCCATCGCAAAGGTTTTAATTGATTTTACCTGTGCAAGTTAAATAGCCTTAAGTTAACGGAAAGTAAAATTTAAAAAGCCCCCTCCACACGATGGCCGGCGTGCTTTGGGGGGCCTAACTTCCTTGCAGCAGCGGGTTGTTCACCGTCCCGATAAACAGGATGATGCCGCTGCTCATTTCGCGTATGACAAACAAATACGGATGGTTAATGGGTGGGGGCGGTGCCGATGCTGTAGCGCCAACTATACCAACGGACGTAGCTGCAGCAGCTGTGGTGCCGTTTTCATCGGTCTCTACATAGGCTTTGTGCATTACCTGGCTGATATGCAGTTGATATTGGGGGTTAGCATTGATGCCAAGAAAATCTGCACTGGTTGAAAAAGCAACGTTTAAACCCAGGTTTTTCAGTTCCTGGTTTAACGAGGTGCCATAGCTGAATTTTATTTTAGGCATCGACACCGAATTTTTTGTTGGCCGCAGGTTGGTCATCCAGTTTTGCCATTTCGCCGAATCAATGGTCGGCAGGAGCGAGGCCAGTGTTGTGCCGTATACCGGCTCGACAATTACCATGCTGAACTTGCTATTGGAATAAGGCAGCTCGTAAACCTGGGCGTCAGTACCCGAATAAAAATTAAGGTCGACCTCACCATTCATAAAAGGCGCCTGAACGGTGCTGTTATCCGGCAGGTAGAAATCCTGGTTGTGCGTTTGCGAAGCATCGAACTTTTCGTTCCAGGTGCTTTTAAAATACATGGCATTAACCAGGTACATCACCATGCTATCGGGTATTTGTTTAATAATGGACGGGATAAAACCATGGGTTTTCTGGCTTACCCAGTTATTAATAACCCCGGGCGCTGACGGGCTGCCGAAATCCAGCGCCTGTGCCTGCGCATGGAAGAAATTACTGTCGGTTTGTAAAAATTGCGATTCAACGCTAAACCCTTGCCTGTACCAGATGGAGTTGGCAATATTGAGCGTGGTATAAGGATCGAGCTGCGGCAGATTGGTGATCAGGTTAGCATAATACGTATTTACCTGGGCCTGCGTAAGGCCGTTAAAGCCAAGTGTGTTTTGAAAGGCCGAAAGTGTTGTGCCCAGGGCGCCGTTGCTGGTCATGCCGAGCGCAAAACTTACACTGAGCGGTGACATAAACACGTTGGAGCCATCGGTAACCGTGCTATCCACGCTTTTAAACAATCGCAGCGAAAACGCATTGTCCGCCGTCACTTTTTGCTGTTCGTATGCGGTAAGCACCAGGTTTTTACCGGGTAAGATTGGAGTAACTTTTGTGCCTTTTTTGCAGGAAGCAAGGCTGACAATTAGTACAAAAAGTAACGACGGTGCTGTGCGTATTAACTTCATAAGCTTAAAGTATATTTTCACCTGGGTTTGAATAGAATTACGCGAGATGGTTTAGGAATGATACACCTGAATTAAAAAATAGCAGTTTCGGACGTAGCTGCCAGGGGGTTTGATGAGGTTGAAATTACCTATTGGTTACCTGAAAACTTCATGCTTTTGCCTAACCAGATCGATTTCGCCAGGGGCAAGTTCATGTATCACCATGCGCGGAAGGTCTAAGTTGTCCTGATTAAGTTGTTCTATAGTGATTTTACCGTTAGGGTACTCATAATAGGCTTGCCCATCGGGCAGGTCATCGTCAAAAATCATAAAACAGTGACCTTCATTTAAATCGTCATGCCTGAGTTTTTTGATGATTTCCTGCATAGCTGTTAATCGGTCGTCTGTTATATCGTTATTTAATTTCATAGTTTGTTTTGCCGACTATTTAATTTGGATGCATAAAGTTACGATAAAAGTGGTTTAACTAGCCGCTTGTTTCAATAATCATCCAGGGGTCGTTGTTTTCCATTAGGGCACGCTTTACTAATATCAACATTTTTACACTAAATTTATGCTGATTTCAAAATCATTCGCCGATATTGAAATCATCAAACCAACAAAACCGCCGAGATGAAGATATTTACCCGATTAGTTTTCGTATTCACCATCCTTTTGCCTTTTGCAGCGCTGGCGCAGCTTACCGGCAAGGTTTACGATAACCTTACGGTGCCGAGCAAAATTTTGAAGAGCGACCGCAAGTTTGCCGTTTACCTGCCGCCTGATTTTGAAACATCCGATCGTAGCTACCCGGTGCTTTACCTGCTGCACGGCGCAGGGGACGACCAGACGGGCTGGGTTCAGTTTGGTGAGGTGTTAAACATTACGGATAAAGCCATTGCCGACGGTACCGCAACGCCGATGGTGATCATTATGCCCGACGCCAATACCGGCCGCCGGGGTTATTTTAACGATATTAAAGGCGACTGGAACTACGAGGACTTCTTTTTTACCGAACTGATGCCTTATGTAGAGAAAAAGTTTCGTATAAAAAGCGATAAGCGTTTTCGGGCTATTGCCGGCCTGTCGATGGGTGGCGGTGGAACGTTTATGTACGCGCTGCACCATCCGGAGCTGTTTTCATCTGCGTGCCCCTTAAGCGCCGCGGTTGGTCCGTTATCTTTGGACGATGCCAAAACAGCTTATAAAAAGAACAACCCCAACCTGCCCGATTCAGTTATTGTTAACTATTATAACCAGCATAGCGCTTTGGCATTGATCAATAATATGCCCGACGCGCAGAAGAAGGCCGTTCGCTGGTATATTGACGATGGTGATGATGACTTTTTATACGAGGGCAATTGCCTGGTGCATATTGCCATGCGGAAGAAAGATATCCCGCATGAGTTTAGGGTACGCGATGGCGGCCACACGTGGACGTACTGGCGGGCATCGCTGCCGAGCGTGCTGGAGTTTGTATCGCAGGCCTTTCATCAATATTAACATCGTGATTTCACCGATTGAAAAGTGATTTCACTGATTGCCTGGCAACGAATTGACAAAGACCACTTAAAAAATCATATGAAGACAATCATTGCGGCTGTGCTGTTCCTCTATTTGCCTTTGGCGAACAAAAATGCAAGTTCCACCGAAGTGCTGCAAAGTATGTACAGCCGTTACCATGGGCATTGGCATAAGTCGCTCACATTTAACCAAACTACGGAGCGCTACCGTAATGATAGTTTGATAAAAACCAGTACCTGGTACGAGACGATTGTTTATCCCGATTTGCTGCGGATTGATTTTGATTCGCTTAAAAGCAGTGCCGGCGTAATTTTCAGGCATGATTCCACTTACGCTTTTCGTAATAAAAAGATCGTGCGTTCCACTAAAGACGAAAACGAACTGATCTTTTTCCTCGGCGGAATGTATTCGATGTCATTTGACCAAGTGCTCACGCATTTTGCCGATCTGCATTATGATCTTTCAAAATTCCATGCCTCTACCTGGAAGGGCAAGCCGGTTTATGTTGTAGGCGCGGATAAGGACGGCGATAAAGGGAACCAGCTTTGGATAGACCAGGAAAATTTGTATGCGGTAAGGTTTATCAAATACGATAACAATACCAAGGAAGAAGGCTTTTTTGAGCAGCAGGTGCCACTAAAAAAGGCCTGGAGCGAAACCAAATGCAGTTTTTATATTAATGATAAACTGCTGCAAGTGGAGAGCTATCATAACCTTGTGCCGGATGCGCCGGTTGATATGGGGATGTTTGATCCGAATCACTGATTGTTGATCACAGATTTTAGATGATTTTTATGATTTCACAGATTTTTTTTCTGGTTAAGGGATAGATTTGACAACTTTTTAAAAGTTGTCAAATCTGCTGGTATCAGCTGAATCAACGGTTCAGACAGTCATAGGCAAGTCATCCCGCCGACCAAACCCCCAATCACATCTATAAACCTTCTGTTTTAATCGATGAAAACAATAAAAACCTTATTATAAGCACATTATAATGTTTTAACGGTGGAATTTCGGGGTTTGTCTATAACTATCCCTTGGTGGTCTATTTGGTTTTTTTTGCGTCGTAACAGTCTGTTACTTTGTACTGTCATATAAAAAGAACAACAATTAAAAAAAACATTTAAAATAAAAAGACCATGAAAAAGACAATCAAATTAGCCGCTTTATTTTTATTAGCAAGCGCAACTTTTGTTACTGTAGCATCAGCAAAAGGCACTGCATCAGCAGATGATCAAATCACTTTCTCTTCACTGCCATCGCAACGCGGCGTTGAGATCAAAGTGAGCAGTACAGCACCTTCAAAGGCTATCGTGATGATCTATGATGCCAACAACAATGTTATTTACAAAGACGCCCTGCCGGCCTACAAAGCCATGCAAAAAGGCTACATCCTTGACCAGCTGGAAAACGGCGACTATACCATCGTTGTTTCCGAAAACAAATCGGTTGTAAAAAAAGAAGTACACGTGTACGACGAAAACAACACCAAGACATTTATAGTAAAACAGTAATAACGTGTTTTTTGGATAGGTTGGGTTAGCGCCGCCCCCGGTTGGGGAGCGGCGCTTTGTTTTGCGCAAGAGATTTGAAAGAGGCTTTTTGATCACGTTGGTACTATAATTGCACCAGTATTAATAACAGGCTTAAAACGGATAGCATAACCCCTTTATTAAAGAAATTTGTTTACAAATTAATTCGAAATATTATGAAAAAGACAATGAAACTAACCGCATTGGCCCTTTTATTAAGTTCGGGCGTTTTTGCGGCCGTACCAAAAACAGCGCATAAGATGATGGACGCAAAACAGGACAAAATTGTTTTGTATACCCTTCCATCGCAAAGGGGCATCGACCTCAGAATTAAAAAAGCTGAACCGGGGAAAACCGTGGTTACCATTTACGACGACGAAGGACGCCTTCTGCAAAGGGACGAGATGAATAAAAATGACATCCGCCGCGGATACAATTTTACGCAATTGGATGAAGGCGACTATTCTATTGTGATATCGTCGAACAACCAGGTTTTTAAAAGAAAGATACATATTTATGAAGAAGGACCGGTAAGGACGTTTATCGTGGAAAAGGCTTAATTTTAAATTTTATTTTTGATTGTGATAAAGGCCGCCCCGGTTTCGGGCCGGCTTTTTTTATAAGCCCTTTGCCTTAAAATAGTTAAATGCTTCGCGCAGGCTGTCCAGCCGCTCGGGTTCCATGTTTTTTACCGGGATATCTAAGGAGGTAGTCATGGAGTCGATGTCGCCATGGCGGTCGTTATAGGTTTGAACGATGATATCGTCGGCCATGGTTTTTAATGACAGGATACCGGTAGTGGTATTGCCCAGGTAGTCCATATCGCCAAATTGGTGCAGGTTGAAAGAGTAATATTCCTGCATGTTTTTAGCATAGGTTTTGCGCAGGCGGACAAAATAATCGGGTGTAAGGGATATTTCTACTTTTTTTAGTTTCGGGTCGGTGGATTGATCGTAGGATTCGGGCAGTGCACGGTTTACGTAAGCAAGCCAGTCCTGGTCGTCAAAAGCAGGCTTAAAGCTGTAAACAGCTGCAGCCAGCGCAATGGCGGTCACTGCAACCAAAACTTTGTCGAATTTCATTGTTTGTTAAATCTTTTAAAACCAAAAAACGCCCCGAACAGCTTATTTAAGATGACAACAAAATTAAACCCGAAGTTAAGAAAATACATAGCTTTGCAGATGCAATTTTCAGAAAATTCGAGGGTGTGGGTTTACCAGGCAAATAAAAAACTGAACGACAGCGAGGTAAACCAAATACAAAACGAGCTTGATAACTTCACTACAGCCTGGACGGCGCATAACCACCAGTTAAAGGCAAAGGGCGAAGTACGCTATAACCGCTTTATTATTTTAACAGTTGACGAAAGCCAGGCCGGCGCCAGCGGGTGCTCAATCGATAAGTCTGTCCGTTTTATACAGGATTTGGAGCAGCAGTACGGTATTACCTTGCTCGATCGTTTCAACCTGGCCTATCGTGAAGGCAGCGAGGTGCACTCTGCACCACGGCATGCCTTTGAGCAATTGCTGAAACAGGGCGCCATCAACAGCAACACCATTGTGTTTAATAATATGGTGCAAAATCTTGCAGATCTGCAAACTAAATGGGAGGTACCGTTTAAGGATAGTTGGCACATGCAGTTATTTGGGGACCTAATGGTTCGTAGTTCATGTTAGCTGCGGGGTACGTTATATTCCCTCCGCCATGCCGAACTTGTTTCGGCAACCCATCAAACAGGCAGGCCATTGACAGGTAACCAACTTGACAGCGCCTATCTATGGGTTACCTGCCGCGCGCAGACTTAGCGCGTGAGCTGCCGAAACAAGTTCGGCATGACTTTTTATACTTCTCCCCACTAAAAAATTTGCCCAAATAATTTTTGTCGTTACTTTTATCCCTATGGAACCAAATTACGACGCCCGGGTTGATGCCTATATCGCAAGATCCGCACTATTTGCCCAACCTATATTGGAACATTTACGACACCTGGTTCATTCGGTGTCGCCTTTATTAACCGAAACAATAAAGTGGGGCTTCCCGTTTTTTGAGTATAAGGGGTCGGTCTGCCAGATGGCCGCTTTTAAAGAGCATATCGGTTTTGGATTCTGGAAGCAGCGGCAATTGAATGATCCGGGGAAATTAATAAAGGAGGAAGACGGCACCGCAGGCAGCTTTGGCAAGATCATGAGCTTAAGCGATCTTCCTCCGGATGAAATTTTAGTAGATTTTATAAAACAGGCCATGCGCCTGAATGACGCCGGCAATAAAAAACCTGCCGTGAAAAAAGAAACTGCTCCTAAAGCGCCTATCGAAATGCCTGCTGATTTTGCCGACCTGCTGGCCAGTAATCCAAAAGCGCAGTCCGTTTATGAAAAGTTCAGCCCATCGCATAAACGTGAATATTTGGAATGGATAGTGGATGCAAAAAGCGATGCCACACGGCAGAAAAGATTGCAAACAGCGATGGAGCAGATAGATGAGGGGAAATCGAAGAATTGGAAATATCAGCGGTAGTCTGAACCTTGATTTTTAGGATTAAAGGATTTTCATCGCTTTGAGGACCAGTAATTCCGAAATTGAAAACGGCGGAGCCTTCAACGAAGTTAATCCGACTTCCGAAATAGCTGGCCTTGCGTGTCGGCCTCAGAAATCCAGCGGCCCCAATCGCCTCATATTCCTTTTGATAAAATATTGACGGTGCCTTACATAATCACTCGGATCAGTAGGCGACCATTTTAGCGGGCTGGGCCAAATAGACGCAATAGCCGCTGCTTCTGAATTATCCAGTTGGCTGGCCGATTTATGAAAATAGGCCTGCGAGGCAGCTTCCACACCGTAAATGCCGTCGCCCATTTCAATTTCGTTCAGGTAAACTTCCATTACCCGTTTCTTGCTCCAAAAAACATCGATCAGCAGGGTGAACCAGCTTTCAATTGCTTTGCGCACCATCGATCTCCCGGGCCAAAGGAATACATTTTTTGCCGTTTGCTGGGTAATGGTGCTGCCTCCGATGAGCTTTTTGCTGCGTTCGTTTTTTTTATAAGCGGCTTCGATGGCGTTAAAGTCAAAGCCGTGATTTTCCAGGAAGGTTTGGTCCTCGGCGGCCACCGCGGCGCGCTTCATGGGGTCGGCAATCTGGTCGAAGTTTACCCATTGTTTATCGATTTTCCAGTCCTTACCGGCGGATTTACGTTCAAAGCCGCGTTGGATCATCAGGAAAGTGATGGGCGGGTTAACAAAGCGATAGAGGATAACAAAAAAGATGCTGCTGCCCACAAAAAAGATAAAAGCCAGCTTCAGGATGCGCAGCACCAGTTTAAACAAGCCACCGCGAAAAATGCCTTTCGATTTTCCGGACGCCGGTTTGCGGTTTGCGTTAGTGGTTTTACCTTTCGCAGTTTTCATCGCCCTAAAAATACAAAATTCGGGAAACCGGAATGATTTAAAATCGCGTGTCAATCAAATTAGTGATTCCGGGTCGTTCTTTTCGATTGCACCATCGGTGCAAAATATCGGTAGAAAAAATTAAATGATAGATAAAGCGTGCCGTAGGTACGCAACTAACCACGCGACATTTGCGCTGATGCACGGCGGACTATTTCGTACCTACGGCACGATTTTTCCATTGTCTTTTTTTCTACCGATATATGATCCCTACGGGATCGGAGGTTTTTACAGGCTAAAATTCCAAACCGCCCGCAGGCCAACCTGGCTGTAACCGCCGCCGGTTTCGGGCCGGTTCTCATACATCAGGCTTAAGTCGAGGTTGGATTTACCGCGATAGCCGAATGGAAACGAATAACCCAGCATAGGCGAATAAACAAATGCGTTTGCACTTCCGGTATAATCGCCCGGATATGTGTTAACGTTAAACGATACACCAGCCAGCCCCGCAATAAATACCCTTGGCGCAACGTATATTTTTAAACCGGCCTCAACAGGGATAAAAGAGGCGATATCACCATAATAACCGGTGGAAACACCATAACCATAATAGCCAACATCGACGCCATATCCGCCGCCGGAAACATAAAAGGTATACCCGGTTTGAAACAACACACTTACGGGCGATTTACCCAGGGGAAGTTCAAGGTTAGCTGTTATACCGCCGGCTTCGGGAAAAGTGCCTGAAACGGGGCCTGTAGCAAACCCGGAACTGAGACCGAAACCAATTTTAACACTCGAAGTGTTGTTTTTGCTGTAATAATACTGTGCAGAAGCGCTGTAAAATGCGGCGAATATGATAATTGATAAAAGAAGTAGTTTTTTCATGATACAAACGTAAAGTTTTAGTGAAAATTAAAGGTCGTTATTGCGTAACAATTAGGAAACGGTGAAAAAGGGAAAATATTTCGGATTCCGAATTTTCGATTTCGGATTTGATTTTCGGACTATAATTCAATAAAAAAGGTGTCTCGCTCACGCAAAACACCTTAAATATGTTTTAATTCTAAATCCGAAATCGAAAATCCGAATTCCGAAATTATTCAGCTACCACCTCAAAAGGCACCTGTACCTTCACTTCCTTATGCAGGTTAAGTGTAGCTACATAATCGCCAACAAATTTTGGATCTTCGTTGAAAGTGATGCGGCGGCGGTCAACATCAAAACCTTGTTCTTTCAGCGCATTGGCCACCTGTATGGTGTTAATTGCGCCAAAGATCTTACCGGTTTCGCCTGCTTTTGCGCCGATCGTAAGCTTAACGCCTTCCAAACGGGCAGCAATCGCATCGGCATCCTTGCGGATCTTGTCTTGCTTAAACTGTGCCTGTTTCAGGTTCTCGGTCAATACTTTACGTGCCGATTCAGTTGCCTGTATGGCATAACCCTTGGGGATAAGGTAGTTGCGGCCATAACCTGGTTTTACTTTTAAGATATCGTCTTTTTCACCCAGGTGCTTAACGTCTTGTTTTAAAATAAGTTCCATTGCTTTAAACCTCCTGTTTATTTAAGTGAATCCGTTACGTACGGTAATAAACCAATGTGGCGTGCGCGTTTAACGGCCTGGGCCACTTTACGCTGAAACTTCAGCGAAGTACCGGTTAAGCGGCGTGGCAATACTTTACCCTGCTCGTTAACGAACTTCAAAAGGAAGTTAGCGTCTTTGTAATCGATGTACTTAATACCATTCTTTTTAAAACGGCAGTACTTTTTACGTGTATCCTCAACCTTGGGGGCGGTAACGTATTTAATTTGTTCGTTTGCCATTAGTTTGCTGCCTCCTCAGTTTTTGGTTGTTTCTTTTGGTTAAATGCACCGCTGCGTTTTTTCTCGTTGTAAGCAACGGCGTGCTTATCCAAAGCAATGGTCAGGAAACGCAAAACGCGCTCATCGCGGCGTAATTCAATCTCCAGTTTATTAATTAAATCACCCGGAGCCCTGAATTCAGTTAAGTGATAGTACCCTGTCGTCTTTTTTTGAATAGGGTACGCAAGTTTTCTCAAATCCCAATTGTCCTCCTGGACAATTTCGGCTCCGTTATCGGTAAGGATCTTGCTATACTTGCCAATGGCTTCTTTAGCAGTCTCTTCCGATAACAACGGGGTCAGAATGATCACAATTTCGTACTGTTGCATTGTTATACTTTGATTTTTAATAAATTACCCGCTATTACGGGGCTGCAAATATAGGGAGAATTTTGAATTTTTCAAATGAATTAAATTGTAATTTAATGCCGGCTAAATACATTTTCTTTTACTGCGAAAAATTTGATTAATACTGCTTAGAATCAACAAAACAGAGATAATTTAATATGAAAAAAGCAATAATAATAGCCACTCCAATCCTCGTATTATTTGGTTGTTTTATTTATTACATCTCACACACAGTAATTGAGATGACCGCGGCCGGCAAAAAGGACTCCATTGTTACTTCGTATGACGCGCCTGGCAGCTATGCCGGATTATTTGAAAAAAACAGTAAGTTTTCTTTTGTCGAAACCACTACAAGCAAGACCAGAAACCCAATAACTAAATTTGAGTATGACAGCAAATTTGAAGTGGATGTTTACAGGATCAGCACCGCGGGTGAGGTATCGTTGACAGAAATAGACGAAACTCATAAAAATGATCACATATCGTACTACCACACTTATAACGGTCTTTCTGAGTTTCATACCTATTCCGTTTCTTACAAAAGCGGGGGGCAGGATGTGGCAAGATCGATTTATTTGAACCTGTTTGGGGAGGGAACGTTTACCATAAAAAAAAACGATTCATTGGCTTACTACTATTCGAGGGCAAAAAATTTTTACGTCAAATTTCGGAAAGATGGGATTCAGGATTTTTTCGTCGGCTCCACAGACGATTGGCGAGAACCGGTGATTCCTATGGAGGTTATGCTTACCCGACGGGCCGGCCAGCTATATCTTGTTTTACTTGTGGCAGAAAAAGAAAGTTATCATTTAGCGCCGGGCACACTATTGACTTTGATGAAAAAGTGATTCAAACTGCTACTGCCACCATAAACTGCCACTAAAAATTTGGGCGCTCGGGCGGGCTATCCGCTCATACATCAAAGGGCCTTAACCGCATTTTCTTCACCGATAGCTACTGCTACTGCCACTACATCCTGCTACTTTTCACAAACCCGGCCGGTATCCGCTGCTATCCCTGGCGCAAAATGGGGTTTAATACCCCTTAAACCACCCCAGCCCAAACACCACCCCAAACGAAATAAAACTATGCGCCGATACATTCCCGGCGACATTGAGGCCCACGCCGCCGCCAAAACCGGTGGGTTTGCCGTATGGAATGATGCCGTATATCCTGGACCGGCGCTTCCGGGGTCTGAACCAAAGCACCTTCGCCTCAAACGGGAAGCCGATATAGTTGCTATGGGTTTGTGTTATGGGCGATCCACGGTAGCTGTAGTCGGCGTTTTGGCCTTCCAGCGCCAGCCCCGCCGAAAAGCTGAAGGAATGACCGCCTATTATCCACCTTCGGCCGTATAACAGGCCGGCCTCGCCGTAGATGTAGCTTACATTGGGACCTGCGTTGAAGTATGCAACGTCCATATGCCCAATTCCGGTGGCCTTCAGCGTGAACTGGTTTTTACCGGTTTGGTAATTGAACCCGCCGGAAAACAGCAAGCCATTGCTTACACTGGTAAAGGAACTGAAGGCCATATCGGCATAAATAACAGGGTTTGTTTTAACGCTGTCCTGTGCAAACAACCGGCAGAGGCTAAAAAAAATAAAAACTGTGATAAGAGAAGTCTGTTTCATTAAGGATTTGCTTGTGGATTCATTACGGCCGCAATCCGGAAATTGCTACAACCAAATATGACAAGGGTTTGACTGCAAATGCCGGGGGCTGTGTTTTACCTTAGCAAAAAATAAAATCATTATCTATGTTTAACGCAGGAACGATAACTATTGCGGGCAAATCTGCCCAACCATTAACTGTTAACCGCCTCGGCTACGGCACCATGCGCCTTACCGGCGAGGGCATATACGGCGAACCCCCCAACCGGCCCGAAGCTTTGCAAATATTAAAACGCGCCGTTGAAATGGGCGTAAACTTTATTGATACCGCCGATTATTATGGCGAAGACGTTACCAATCGCCTGATCGCCGAGGCTATTTATCCCTACCGTAATGATTTGGTGATCTGTACCAAGGTGGGCGGCGCACGCAAGCCCGATAAAAGCTGGATAGCGTTTAATAAACCCGAAAATTTGCGCAGCAGCATTGAAAATAACCTGCGCACGTTGAAAATTGACCAGGTAACGCTGGTGCATTTCAGGTCGATTGGCGGGCATGGCGCACCTTTTGAAGAATCAATGGAGGCTATGTTTGAAATGCAGCGCGAAGGGAAAATATTGCACGTGGGCGTAAGTAACGTTACTCGCGATGAACTGCAAACCGCTATGAAAATAGGCGAAATTGCCACCGTGGAAAACATGTACGGACATGCCCAGCGCACTACCCACGGAAACGGGCATTTTATAAGCAACGGAGGTGAAGAATTGCTTGACATTTGTGAAGCCAATGGCATACCACTGGTGCCCTATTTCTCGCTATTTCTTTCGACGCCGAAAAAGGATGAGCGTATAGCGGCCATTGCGAAAAAATACAACATTTCGGAAGTACAGGCCAATATTGCCTGGCTGCTCCATCGCTCACCATGGATCTTGCCCATACCAGGCACATCGTCGCTGGCGCATTTTGAGGAAAATATGGCGGCAGCGCAGGTGGAGCTGACAAAAGAGGATATGGAATATTTGGCCTAAGAAGGACGGGTAAAAATCAAGTCATGCCGAACTTGTTTCGGCACCCCACGCGCTAAGTCTGCGCGCGACAAGTAATCCGGAGACAAGTTACCGATATGTTGATTACCTGTCAGCGGACTACCTGTATGATGGGGTGCCGAAACAAGTTCGGCATGACTTTTTTGTTGTTTTGAGTTTACTTAGATTTGTATTATGATCGTAGCCGAATACACCATTGCAAATGGTGATGAAAAGATAATAACCCTGTTGTCGCCCGGTGACGGTGATGAGAACGACCCGGACGAAGATGACGATTGGAGCGACATTGACGACGAGGATTTTGAGGATATGGCCGAAGACGGGGATGACCTGCACCAAATTGAGCTGGACAATAATATTCTGGAACCCGACGACGATGACCATTTGCCCGAGGACGATTTTTGAGTGGGATTTTTTTATATTTACCTCCAACTAAATCATTTACCTTAAACCTATTTCTATGATCGGAGAAATTAAACTGCTTCCCTACGGTTTCGCGCCGCAAAACTATGCCCTTTGTGATGGATCAATATTGTCAATTGCCCAACACCAGGCGCTATTTGCCTTGCTCGGTACCAAATATGGCGGCAATGGCATAACTGATTTTGCCCTGCCGAATATCGCCCCGGTACCAAGTGTGGATCAGGGCGCTACTACCAGTTATTACATCTGCCTGCAGGGTAGTTGAGTTAGTTAAATTATTGCTCAATGGTTAATTTTTGGTGACAAGATTTTGTCAGTGACAAAATCTTGTCAGTCGTAAGTTGCTGACTGTCATAGGTGTAGCAGGGTGTAGCGGGGTGTAGCACCTGTAGCATGCTACACCTACACCCGGCGAAGACTTCCGAAGTTTTTAAAACTTCGGAAGTCTTCGTTATCCAATCTTCTGGCTAAACTTATTAGCTATTTCCCCACAGCCCTTTTAACATTATCATAATGTTATTACCTTAGTGGCTGTGGATAATTTCATTGTTTCGGCTCGTAAATATCGCCCGGTTACCTTCGAAAGTGTTGTAGGCCAGCAGCATATTACCAATACGCTAAAAAACGCCATCAAAAATAACCAGTTGGCGCAGGCGTTTTTATTCTGCGGTCCGCGTGGGGTGGGCAAAACTACCTGTGCGCGTATCCTGGCCAAAACCATCAACTGTACGGATTTGCAGCCCAACGGCGAGGCCTGCGGGGTTTGCGCATCGTGCCTTTCGTTCCAAAATGGCAACTCATTTAATGTACACGAGCTGGACGCCGCCAGCAATAACTCGGTGGATGACATCCGCAGCCTCATCGAGCAGGTGCGCATACCGCCCCAGGCTGTAAGGTATAAGATATACATCATCGACGAAGTGCACATGTTGTCGCAGGCTGCTTTCAACGCTTTTTTAAAGACACTGGAAGAGCCGCCGCACTATGCCATCTTTATACTGGCCACTACCGAAAAACACAAGATATTACCTACCATCCTGTCGCGTTGCCAGATATTTGATTTTAACCGTATACGGGTGGAGGATATGGCCACTCATTTGGCGGAAATCGCCAAAAAAGAGGGCATTAGCTACGAGCCTGATGGACTGCACATCATTGCCCAAAAGGCAGACGGTGGGTTGAGGGATGCATTATCGATGTTCGACCAGATCGTTAGTTTTTCAGGTGGAAATGTGACTTATAAATCGGTGATCGATAACCTCAACATCCTGGATTATGATTACTACTTCAATATCACCGATCGGCTGCTAAACGAGGACAACGCTCAATCGCTGTTGCTGTTTGATGAGATTTTGTCACGGGGTTTTGACGGGGCGCATTTTATATCCGGCCTTTCCGAACATTTCCGCAACCTGCTGGTAGGGAAGGACCAGGCTACTTTAAAGCTGCTGGAAGTAAGCGACGGCATCAAATCGAAGTATTTACAGCAATCACAGGCGGCATCGGTATCGTTTTTGATGTCGGCGCTCAACATCTCCAACCAGTGCGACCTGAGTTACAAACTCAGTAAAAATCAACGCCTGCAGGTGGAACTGGCACTGCTGAAAATGTGCAACCTGCCCTCGGTGTTTAATCTCGCGGTAAACCCGCTGCAAGCAATGCCCGCTGACGAGGGGCAAATAAAAAAAAAACCTGAGCCCGCAGCAGTAAAGCCCGAATTTGCCGAAAAACCGGCCGAAAAAGTGATGATGGCCAGCGATCCCGCCGTAAGTTATCAAACCACAAAACCGGAGCCGGTTAAACCACCGGTTAAGGAAGAACAGGCTGCGGAAAAGCCGAAATCATTTATCCCTCAAGCCAACGGCGCAGGAACTTCGGTTAAAATACCATCACTTAAAGATATAGCCAAAACCCGCGAAGAAATTCAGGAAGAAGAAGACCCTTATATCAAAGGCGATGCAAAGGACGCCTACACTACCGACCAGTTTTTAAAAGCTTGGAGCGATTTTGCCGCGCAACTGAAAAGCGATGGCAAAAAGAACGCACTGACCATATTTACTTCAAACGCGCCAAAAGCCACGGGGCCGGATAGCTATGAAATTGTGGTCGAAAACGGTGTACAGGAAAACACCTTCCGTAGTGAACGGGCTAACCTGCTCAACTTTATCAGGATGGGCCTGCGGAATTTTAATATTGAAGTAAGCGCACGGATTGATGAAAAGGCCGTAATAAAACGCCCCTATACCGCTATCGAAAAATTTCAATACATGGCCGCAAAGAACCCTGCTATGGTTGATTTGAAGAATAAATTTAACCTTGATTTTGATTAAATTGGCTTAAAATTGATAGTTCAAAGTGTTCATTTTTTGCACACGATCATGCTATAAACGACTAACGAAACGGTTGTTTTTGAGGCAGTTAAAAATTTTATTTTTGCAAATCTGCACGTTTTTGAGGATTTTTTTGAACGCTGGATCCGTATGCGCCTGGCAGTGAGTAGTTTGCAGAATTGGACGCCGCCCGCTGCCTCTTGGAAACAGCCCGCTTGAATTAGTTTGCCTTTGGCAGTGAGCAGTTTACAGAAATTTGACGATGGCAGTTGCCCAAGCTCATTGTCATGGATCGACGATTGTTTATAAATTTTTAATATGGATTTTTTAAAAGCGATTTGGGATAATTTCATTGGCTTTTTTGGTTTTGGAGGCCTGGTTGATATTTTAAAGTCGGGCAAGTATGATCAACTGCTCACGTACCACGGCATAACATCTGCCCTGGGGCCGCTGATGCCATTCTTACTGGTCCTTGAGATCATACGGGCCGCCTTTTACAAACGGTTTAAGGTGATCGATTACAAAATCTCTTTTTTTACCTATGTTTTGAACGCCTTTGTGGGCAGGGTAATTGCATTTGCCATGGTAGGGGTTTGCATAGGCCTGTTTGCAAAGCACGCCATTTTTAAAACTTCGTTTACCTGGTATTGGTTTATTTATGGGTATGTGGTGTGGGAGTTCGCTCATTTTATCTACCACTACCTTGCGCATAAGGTGCGCCTGCTTTGGTGCCTGCACTCCACCCATCATGCGCCTGCGGCCATGAATTTATCGGTCAGCTACACACATTTCTTTTTAGAAGGGCCTTATGCCGATATCATCCGTACCACCATTTGCATTTTGCTGGGTGTAAACCCCGCCATCCTGTTTGTTATTATGTTTATCGATGGCACCTGGGGAGCGTTTATCCATATCGGCGAAAACCTGGTGAAGGATGCCCGCTTTGGGTTTTTAGGAAAGATCATCCTTACCCCATCTTTTCACAGGGTCCATCACGCCCGGAACCCGGTATACATGGATACCAATTTTTGCAACCTGCTGAATGTATGGGATAGAGCGTTTGGCACTTATCAGCCCGAAGACAGGATGATCCCGATTGAATATGGCATCACCCGCAAAATGAAACCGCACAGTTTCCTGGATGCTTATTTCGGCGAGATCGTGGTACTGGCAAAGGATGTGGCCAAAGCGCCTGGTATAAAAAACAAATTTTTATACATCGTTATGCCGCCCGGATGGAGCCATACCGGCGATCATAAAATGGCAAGTATAGTGCGGAAGAAATATTTCGAGGAGGAACAACAGGTTAAAGGGCAATCTCAAGCAATAAACACCTGAACTGGATGGACATTCTTCCATGGATCATGGACTCTCGACCATGGAACAATAACTATCGACCGTGAACAAATAGGTTCAACACCAATACCCCCGCCAATCCCACTACCGAAACGATCGACTCCATCACCGACCAGGATTTTAGGGTGTCTTTTATCGACAGGTTAAAATACTCCTTAAACAGCCAGAAACCGCCGTCGTTCACATGCGAAAAGGCCAGGCTACCTGCGCCGATGGAGAGTACCATCAGGCTGGCATTGATACTGTGATCGTGCGTAACCATTTTTGACAGGATAGCTGCCGCTGTAAGCCCGGCAACTGTAGCCGAGCCCAGGCTGATGCGGATAATGGCTGCTATGAGCCATCCCAAAACCAGGGGCGGTATGTTTGCGGTTTGCAGTGAGTTGGTGATCTGGTTGCTTATTCCGCTGTCTATCAGCACCTGTTTAAATGCACCCGAGCCAGCGATAATAAGCAGGATAAGCGAAATATCCTTCACCGCGTCGCCATAAATATTGCCGAGCTTTTTCAGGCTGATGCCCTGCTTAACGCCAAGCGTAAACGTGGCAATAATAATAGAGATCAGCATCACTATTGAGCCGTCGCCCAAGAAAGCGATGATTTGGTGCAGTTCGCTGTTTGACTTGTTTAGGTTAAGGTAGATGGTAGTGCCCATCAGGATGATAACGGGGAGTAACGCGGTTAAAAAACTGTTGGCCGTGCCGGGGAGTTTATCGGCAGGCAATTCTTTGGATACAAAAGTCTCCAGCGGATGAGACGGTATATTTTTAAGCGCCCTCGAAAAAACCGGGCCGGCTAAGATCACTGCTGGAACAGCCAAAATTAAGCCGTATATTAGGGTTGTCCCCATATTAGCCTTAAAAGCGGAAACCAGGGCCGAAGGCGAAGGATGGGGCGGCAAAAACCCGTGCGTTACCGATAACGCCGCCAGCATGGGTAAGCCAATGTACACCGCAGGCAGTTTGTATTTGTAACTGATTGAAAAAATAAGCGGAACCACCAGCACAAAACCTGTGTTGTAAAACAGGGGAATGCCAATTATAAACCCAACGATGAGCAGGGCCCATTGCACATGCTTAATGCCGAAAGCATCCACCAAAACCGAAGCTATTTTTTGTGCCGCCCCGCTTTCGGCCACCAGTTTGCCCAACATCGCGCCCAAGCATATAATAATGGTAATGGATTTCAGTGTGTCGCCGATCCCGTTTTGAACCGACCCGCTTATCTGCCCCAGCGGGATTCCCAAAAACAAACCGGCCGCAATGGATACGATAAGGAACGCCAAAAACGGGTTCATTTTTGCCCAGCTTACCAGCAGGACAAGCAGGATAATGCAGAGAATGACGGTTAACAGGGCCATTATAATTGGGGTTTAATCTGTAAAGAAAGGTTCCTGACGATTATCCCAAAAAAACAAAATAATTATTTCATTTTCATAAGTTTCTTGGAGAAACCGATTTTTAGTTTGGCGGGAAGCGTTCAGCCAATAACTTTTTTACTTCCTCATACGTTTTTGTCTGGCCATTTCTGGCTTGTTCCTGGCCTTTTCTTATTCCCCTTATAACGTGTTCAGGATAATCGGTTTGATCTTCCGATTGAACTTCAACTATCGTTGATTTCGTAGCTATTACAAGATCGTAAAACAGATGCTCGTATTTGTCGTCAAATTCAATCGTAAGTCTCATGGGAATTTAAACAATCGTACGCTTTAAGACAACAAGATTTTTGTGGTAAGATCCCGCACAGTTCAGTTATATAAAAGATCTAATGCCTTGCCAGATGGTGAACTTCTTCTAATTGATTTTCTGATTTATTAGGTAGGGTATAAATACGCTCGCCGATCGCGATGCCTATTTTAATCAACGTGTGCGAAGTGAAGTTATGCCCACCGCTTAACCACTTGCTAACCTCCGACTCGGTTTTACCTAATTTTCCGGCTAATTGACGTTGCGTCATATGATGCTTTTCAAGCAAAAAATGAATTCTGTTGGATAACGCGAATGATTCTTCCATAAGGATTTTATCTTCAGGGCTAACTTTGGCCCTTAATTTTTCCATTGTAGGATTCTTAAGCATGAGTCTTGTTTTCTAAGTATAAATAATAAAGTCAAGCTCTCCGGATATTGTTTTGCCGGAGATTACGATGTCACCCGAGTAAATTCTTTTTTTAATCTCACCACCAACTTTTTGAAGTATTGTAACGCATTTGTTTAAATAAGGGTCTTCCTGGTAAGTGTGGGTAGTCTTAACACCGCCATTTCCGAATATCAGTAAGGATTCGTTATAACGTAATGCATATAGCCTGTAATCGGTTTTAATTAAATAATGATCGGGCAATGCACATAAATTATCAGAAAGTTTTCCTTCATATCTGAAATAACGTTCCTGAGCCCCGTTTTTTCCTATCGTGTCTAACAGGGCAACAATTCGTGAAGCATCATTTTCACTTCCTTCCTGAATACTGATTAGAAAATCCTCCAGTTCAGTGTTAATATTGCTATCAATGATAATGCTGTAAAAACCTACTTTAGCATGCTCTTCAAACGGAATAATCGAGACGTAATGCTTCACTTATAAGTTAAGTTCAAATGTAAACAATGATTTCGGATTATCAAGTATAATGAAAAATGTTTTACAATGCGGCAATAGCTAAAGATTGGATACCCAAAAAATGTGTTGACCACATTTTACTTTAAGTTCTAAAATTTATAATCAATGGTGAGTGGTCACTATGGGTTTTCCAGTTCTGATAATCTCCAATCTCTACCCCAGTAAGTCTTTCCATAAAATAATCTGATATGAAACAGTAGTCAATATGGTAGGGTTTATTTGCATGCCTGTACAAGTAGAATGTTGGATGAATTTCTTTACCCTGAATTTGCGAAAAATGGCTATGATATGCGCTATGAATATGCAAGTCGCTTAATTTTTTGACGGTCATTGAATGACTTGCAAGCCAATGTTTTTTATCCCAAATCGCATTACTATTAAAGTCGCCTGCAATGATTACCTTTTTTTCAGTTAAGATTTCTTCATAATAGTACACCGCTTTCCAAACCTGACCAATATGACGATAATCCCTGTCCTTAGTTCGTTGAGCCCAGACAGCCATTAAAGTAAAATCAACGTCACCACCAGTAACAGAAATTGGACAAACTATTTTTATTTCCTTATTGTGAACATCCATTAAATTCAAATGGTAGTTACCAAAGGAAAAAATGGCAAGTCCTTTACTTCTATTAATACCGTACCACAAAGTACTTGTCGCGTTCAAATTAAGGCTCAATAAGTTATCAGGGTGTTCACATTCGGGTACAATTAGTATATCGGGTTGGTCCATCTGAATTAACGCCCCTTTATTTCTAAATGCCATTTGGCAATTCCATGTAATTATTTTCACGTTTGACTTTTAATGGAAGTAGATATCAACTCTTAAATAAGGTTTGTTTTGAACAAAAATCAATCCTTTTTAAAGGAATCTGTTTTAGCATATTCATCCAGTATCCTGTATTTCCCCGTTTTGCTGATGGCTATGCCCGCGCCCAAACCCACGTCCGTTAATGGAATTGTGATAGAATATCCCAACGCAAATTCTCCTTTTGTTGTATTATATCCGACGTAATCCGGATTAGAAATGATCGCATATTGTTTCAGGCGGTTCCATAGCACTTTGTTGAATTCTTCTTTTTTAAAAACTTTATTCAACACCGTATCCTTGTTTCTGATTACAGTAATTTTTGTCGCGAAGGTGTTGGCTACAAAGTTTTTGGTGATGGCGCTGCCCCACGGTCCCATATATCGGGCGGGCACCCTTAGCGAACTATCATGGAGGCAATAATAAGTTTCATGTAATTGCAGCGTATCTTTTCCGTCGATAACCTGTTTGTCAATCTTTTCAATTTTATGGTACGATGCACGCAACTCGGAAAGAACCTCGTCAAAGGTGACGTAGACCATATCATTGCTGCCTGTATTCAAAGGTTGAACAATTTTTAGTTTTTTACTGTAATAGGCACTCAAAGTATCTTGTTTTTTCTCGCTTTTAGTAACCTTTGGATTGCAGGCATACGCGAAAATGGATGCAACTATAATCGACAACCACAGTATTTTCTTCATGCGATCAGATTTAGATTTTGGTCTATAATTTCATTCCTTCACCGCCGTTATCCTCGTCCCATCTTCCCCGGTAGTTTCAAAAACCAGCTGTTTGCCGGTAAAATCCATTATCCAAAAGGGGAATTTGCGCGTGGAGCCATCAGGCAGCGTTTCGGTGTATTGTATCTTCCTGTCTGCAACAGTAAACTTGCCGTGCGATATCATCTTGCCTCCCCACCATATTTGCAGCGTGTTATCTTTAAAAAATTGGATGGAAGGGTCTTCAATTTTCAGGTCGCCGCTGGAGGTACTGTCGGGCGGGTTGGCGTTGGGTTGTTCATCTTTGATGTACTGCCACTTGCCGTACAGTTGGTCAGCGGTTACGGAGGATTTGCAGGAAGCGAATAGCAGAATTATTAGCAATGCGGGTAAATAAAAGCAGTGTTTTAGCATGATCGAAATTAATAAATTGAAAGAATGTCGCGGTCTTTTTTTTAAGCTTCACAAAAATTGGTTATTAAGATGATGTTTAATTTTATTCGAATCAGCAGTTTTGGCAGTAAAGCAGACTCATTTGGAAATATTTTAACCTAAAATTTGTAAATTAGGTCACTTAACTGACCTAATTTGCGTAAATTGCGTCAGTTAAGTGACTCAATTATCAAAAATGAATATTCCAAGAATCGTTCAGCAACAAATCATGGCCAAACTGGGTATGCAGAAAGTCATCATGTTATATGGCACCCGTCGTACTGGCAAAACAACTATTATCGAACGTATTTTTAGCAAGCACCCGGAAGATACGTTATTGCTGCAAGGGGAAGATATGCAGGTGTCCGAAATTTTGCAGCGCAGAACCATAACTAACTATGCGCGGTTAATGGCCGGCAAAAAGATTATAATAATTGACGAAGCACAAGCCATACCCGAGATAGGAAAAATATTAAAGTTGCTGATTGACGGTGTTAAAGGTATAACAGTTATTGTTACCGGCAGCAGCAGTTTTGATTTGGTTTACGCAACCGGGGAACCCTTGGTGGGGCGTAACCTGGTTTTTCAATTGTATCCAATTGCGCAGACAGAGTTGTCGGCAGTTGAAGATTATGTGACTACGGCGCGAAATCTTGAACAACGACTTGTGTACGGCAGCTATCCTGAACTATGGCACATCGATAGTCCGCAGGAAAAAGAAAATTACTTAAAGCAAATGGTGAGCAGCTATCTGTTAAAGGACATATTAACCCTTGAAAATGTAAAAGGCGCCGACGTATTATATCGCTTATTGCAATTGCTGGCCTGGCAGGTTGGTAGTGAGGTTAGTACTGTAGAATTGGGCAATAACCTGCAATTGAATAAAATTACCGTAGAACGTTATCTTGATCTGCTTACTAAGGTATTTATAATTTATCCCTTAACGGGTTATAGTAATAATTTACGCAAAGAGGTTTCCAAGAGTAAAAAGTGGTACTTTTTTGATAACGGCCTCCGGAATGCGCTGATCAATAACTTCAGCGATTTACAGCAACGTAACGATGTTGGACAATTATGGGAACAATATATACTAAGCGAACGGATAAAATACAATACTTACCAGGGCTATCGCCCGCAATATTTTTTTTGGAGAACATACGATGGGCAGGAAATAGATTTGATTGAACTACACAACGGAAAATTATATGCCTTTGAGTGCAAATGGAAAAATAACAAGGCAAAAAAGCCGGTAGCGTTCGATAAAGCCTATCCTGGCGCTACGTTTACCATTATCAGCCAGGAAAACTATCTTGATACGATTGCAGGTAAACGAGAAGATTTGTCGTCAAATTCGGTAGATCAATAAATTATTTATAATTTTATAAACCGTTATAAATACATTTATTTATTGAGGCGAAAGGTAAAAGGCGAAAGCGGAAATGTGCCTGGCGCTTTTGCAGACAAATCAGCCTAACGATGAACCTGAAAAAATCCATACTTCTGCTTTTTATTGGTATAAGCATTAACACTTTCGCCCAGGAAACCGCAACCCTATCCATCGGCGATACCTCCAAACTCATCATCAGCAAATACATCTACGGCCAGTTTGCCGAGCATTTGGGGCATGGCATTTACGGTGGTTTTTGGGTGAACAAAACCTTACCCGTTGAAAAGCAGGACCGCATCCGCCTGGATGTAGTTAACGCGCTGAAAAAGATAAAGATCCCCAGCCTGCGCTGGCCGGGCGGTTGCTTTGCTGATGAATACCATTGGCGCGACGGCATTGGCCCCACCGCGCAAAGGCCACGCATGGTAAATACTAACTGGGGCGGCATAACTGAGGACAATAGCTTTGGTACACATGAGTTTTTGGAGCTTTGCAGCCTGCTGGGTTGTGAGCCTTATATTGCCGCCAATGTGGGCAGCGGCACGGTGGAGGAAATGTCGAAATGGATAGAATACTGCAACTCCAACAGCAGCAGTACTGTTGCAGAGTTGCGCCGGCAAAACGGGCATGCTGATCCTTATAAAGTTACCTTTTGGGGTATCGGCAACGAAAGCTGGGGCTGCGGCGGCACCATGACGCCTGAGTTTTACAGCGACCAGTTTAAACGCTATGCATCATTTGCCAAAAATTACCCCGGCGCACCGCTAAAAAAGATCGCCAGCGGTCCCAATTCCGACGACTATAACTGGACCGAAGTGATCATGAAAAATATACCCGACTGGATGATGTGGGGTATCTCGCTACATTATTACACCGTGCCAACCGGCGACTGGGGCCATAAAGGCTCGGCCACAATGTTTAGCGAAAGCGAATATTTCGGAACGATGGAACGCTGCCTTAA
>Ga0206954_1079_pt1 | contig 27107 bp, 25 predicted proteins | sample Alteio_BWOrgHeat_37_FD_153250 | JGI IMG/M metagenome (GOLD analysis project Ga0206954, IMG submission 153250) | Enriched cells from forest soil in Barre Woods Harvard Forest LTER site, Petersham, Massachusetts, United States -... | ecosystem: Environmental > Terrestrial > Soil > Temperate forest >...
CGCCGTCTATGTGCTGCAAGGTGAGCTGAAGCAGGTTTTATCGAATCTAATCGCAAATGCCATCGATGCTACCGGGGAAGGCGGCAAGATCATCATCCGGGCGCGTGCTGCTTTGGATTTCCAAACGGGGAGTCATGGAGTTCGCATCACTGTCGCTGATAATGGCACTGGAATCAATGCGCAAGCCAAAGAGAAATTATTTGATCCGTTCTTTACCACCAAAAAAGAGGTAGGGACAGGACTGGGGCTCTGGATTACGAAAGAGCTGCTGGAGAAAAAAGGAGGGCACATACGTTTTCGCAGCCGCGACTCCAAACCTTCAGGCACAGTGATGAGTGTCTATCTGCCTTCGGGCTCGGCTATGCCGACCGCTGAGCGTGCTGCTTGATGCGATTGCCATGAATACCATAGGGATGCCGTTGATTTCCGCTAAAGCTCCTTTTCAATTCGCGCAGGAAATACCATCATTTCCGAGCGACTCCTGCGGCCTACAAGCAGAATTGCCGCATGTCAAACGAGAGCTGAAATGTATTGTGATTGTCGATGATGAAGTTATGATTGCTGACAGCCTGGCGCAGATATTGAATTGTGAAGGCTATGATGCTCTGCCGTTTTACAGTGGCCACACGGCCATCGATTTTAGCCGGGGAAGGTGTCCCGATCTGGTCATCTCCGACGTTGTTATGCCGAGAATCAATGGTATTGAAACCGTTATTGCCATCCAGGAGCATTGTCCTGGCGCGCGCGTACTGCTTTTTTCCGGACAGGCCGGTACCGCGGATCTTCTCGACAGAGCACGCGAAAAAGGTTATGAATTCGAATTGCTTCCCAAGCCAATTCATCCCGAACATTTGCTGAAGCGGATCTCCGCGTTTCGCAGAACGCCAATCCTTTAAACAGCAAAAGCACGGCGCGAGGCCGTGCTTTGTCACATCCATTGCTATTCGATTACTTTGCCGGATACTTAGTGTCGTAAGCAGTCACGAGTTCTTTGGTGATGTCGGAGCTTTTGCGGTTCCAGAGCACGGGCGTCTGTTGCTGCGAAGAGACGTCGAGCACGATGTCATAGCCCATGGCGGTGGCGTATTCGTCCAGAACTTCGCTCATCTTCTTGAAGATGCGGGCTGAAATCTCCTGCTCGGCCTGCTGAAACTCGCCTTGCGCTTCTTCGTAGCGCCGTTGCAATTCTTTCTGTTTGACTTCGAGGGCTTTTACCTGACGGGTATGCTCGGCCGGAGTGATTTTGCCTTCCGAGGACTGCAGGGTGGTCTTCATCTTATCGACTTCGTCGCTCAGGGTCTTGAGTTCGGTTTGCTTCGGCGTGAATTTCTTGATGAGCCCTTCGATTTCTTTTTTGCCTTCCTGCGATTCGGTAATGGCCGCGGTCACATTGGCGACGGCAATTTTCGATGCGGAAGCGGGCGTGGCAGCGGCGGTGGTCGCCGTAGCAGTGGTAGCAGTAGCGGTGGGTGTGGCGGTTTGCGCGAATGCAGGCAGCGTCGCCACGGTGGTCAATGCCAGGGCGCCGAGCGCCAGGCTTAGGGGAAGAGCACGAGTATTAGAGTTGGCGATGCCAAACATGAAAAACCTCACTTTTTCTGATTCTTGCATTGCTGAACGAGGTCGCGCGACAGGACCAGTGTTCCTGAGCCGCCGGATCAAGAGTGCGTCAGGGAACTGGCAAGTGTAGCACGGCGGCCTCCGCGTCCGCAGGAGACGCCAAGATAAAGAAATATTAAGTCATGATTTGTGCCAGAGCCGCCATTCACGGGGTTTTATGCTGGCATTAAAATGTCGTCCCATGGCGTGATAAGATTTGCCCGAACATTTTTACAACCATTGCACAGTGGGTGAAAGGAGAGCTTTCTTCTGTGAGCCGGCGTGCCGTAAAGCAGAAATTCGCTGATGAAACATAGACATATTCGCGTTCTTGTTCTGGAAGATAATTCGTCGGACGCGCAGTTGTTGCTGCATGTTTTGAAGAGAGCCGGCCTGGTGGTCGAACACGACATCGTCTGGCGGGCCGAGGATTTCAAACAGTCGTTGGCAGCCAACCGCTACGATCTGGTGTTAGGCGACTTCCGCCTGCCGGGCTGGACCGGAGCCGATGCGTTGCAATGGATGCGCGCCTCAGGCTGCGACCTTCCTTTTATTCTCGTGACCTCGGCCCTCGGTGACGAGCAGGCCGCCGCCTGCATCAAGGATGGCGCAGCCGATTACATTCTCAAAGACCGGCTTGAGCGGCTGCCGGCAGCGATTGTCCACGTCCTGGAAGAGCGCAAGCTCTGCAACGAGCGCGATCTGGCACTCAAGAAACTACGCGAGTCAGAGCAGCAATACCGCCTGATGTTCGAGGCCAATCCGAATCCGATGTGGGTCTTCAACATCGAAACTATGAAATTTCTCGCGGTGAATGAAGCGTCGGTGCATCACTACGGCTATACGCAGAAGGAATTTCTTTCGATGTCGCTGCAGGAGATGCGTCTGGACGAAGATATCCCCACATTTCTTTCTGAGTACCACCGCTGGACGGAGCCGCATGTCTATCGCATAGGCATCAAACGCCATCGCAAAAAAGATGGAACGATGATCTGGGTCGACCTCACGGCACGCGACATCCGTTTTCAAGACCAGAATGCCCGCATGGTGCTGATTCGTGACGTCACCGCGCAGTTGCAGGCCGAGGCAGGGCTGCTGCGCTCAGAAGCACAGTACCGCTCGATCATCGAGGGCGCGCCGTATGGCATCTATCGCAAGCAGGCTGACGGAAAGCTGTTGCTGGCCAATCCCGCACTGGTTGCGATGCTGGGATATGAGTCGGAAGAGGAGATCCTGCGGCTGCCGGTGTCCTCAGTTTTTTACGAGAATCCCGAAGACCGGAAGGAATTGCTGACACGCGCGGAAAACCAGGAGATCGTACCCTACGCAACAAAATGGAAACGCAAAGATGGGCGCTTGCTTGACGTCCGTATTCTGGCGCGAAAATTGAAGGCACACTCCGGCGACCAGGCAGCCTATGAGGTATTCGTAGAAGATATTACCGAACAGCGCATGCTGGAGGAACAATTTCTGCAGGCGCAAAAGATGGAAGCCGTCGGCCAGCTTGCCGGCGGCGTTGCCCACGACTTCAATAACCTGCTGATGGTGATCAGCGGCAATGCGCAGTTGTTGGTCGAGCAAAGGGCGAATCCGTCGAAGGTGGAGCATCATGCGCTGCAAATCTCAAAAGCCACGGGAAAGGCAGCATCGGTGGCGCGGCAGCTTCTGGTCTTCACCCGCAAACATGTCATGGAGCGAGTGTCGGTCGATCTGAACTCGGTGATCATTGACCTTTGGAAAATGTTGCCGCGGCTGCTGGGCGAGGACATTGAGATGACACCCATGCTCGATCCGAGCGTGGGAGCCATTTATGCCGATCAGGGGCAGATCGAACAGATCATCATGAACCTGGCGGTGAACGCGCGCGATGCCATGCCCGACGGCGGCAAATTGATCATCCGAACCGCGAACGTGGATATGGAAGGCACTGCGATCATCGCCTCGGCGGGCCTCAAGGCCGGCCACTACGCCATGCTGGCGGTGAAAGACACCGGCGTCGGTATGAGCCAGGAAACGCAGGCGCGCATCTTCGAGCCATTCTTTACGACCAAAGAGCGTCACAAGGGTACGGGGCTTGGGCTGGCCACGGTTTACGGCATCGTAAAGCACACCGGCGGATGTATCCACGTGGAAAGCGAGCCGGGCAAGGGAACGATCTTCAAAATCTATTTGCCGCTTGCCGAGCAGAGCATTACCAGTATCGCGCCACAGGTGCAGGAGGTTGCGCCCCCTGGCTCGGAAACAGTTTTGCTGGTGGAAGATGACGAGATGCTGCGCGAACTGGTGAGCGAATACCTGCGCAGCAAAGACTACAAACTACTGGTGGCGACCAATGGATACGAGGCGCTAAATATCTGTCATCAACATGATGGTGCGGTAGACCTGTTGCTGACCGACGTGGTCATGCCGGGCATGGACGGCCAGGATCTCGCCAAAAACGCACGCAAACTCAATCGCGACATGCGCGTGATTTTCGTTTCCGGATATCAGGACCGCGAAATGGATGAGGAGGCGCTTGATGCAAGCACCCTCTTTCTGCAAAAGCCATTCAGCCTGAACAGCCTTGCTCAGAAGATCCGCGAAGTATTCGGCGAAGAGCGCTAAACGCTCGCGTCTGACTGCTTCGGACGCTGGCGGTGTGAACGTCACCGCGTAAACCAAACGAATCTTAACTCCTTCGGTCGCAGTCAACCTTTTAAAGCAACTCTTCATCTACGTGTTCAGTTGTATTCCGGGTTATGTAACCCTCCAGGAGATGGATGTTGAACGATTCCAATCCCAGACCTACGATGTTGCGGCTGCGACGCTATGTGGATTCCTTTTGTGGCCTTTATAGCAAGGTGGCACGCCAACTGGGCATCGACCGCTCCTTCGTAAGCCGCGTTGCCAGCGGCGAGAGACGCTCTGACAAAGTGGAAGGTGCGTTGATCGCCGAATTCCATAGGATTGAAGGCGAAGGGTCGTAGCGCGAAGCGCTGACAATCACTTGATTATGGATTGTCGTCCTGAGCGCAGCGAAGGATCCCGAGAATGGTACGGCTCGCATATATAGCCCGCAGGCACTTCGGCGAGAATGCGTGGAATATTCGGGTGGCGAACAAAGTGTTCAGTCGTCCGACTGAAGCCGGACTTGGTGGTTATGGGATCACGTCCCCCGCCAGCGAACTGGCGGGCTATCATCAGGTCATCCCTTGCGGGGACTGGTTTTTTGCCAGTCATGGGGCTGATGTTGACCGAAGCGCCTCTGCATCGACATACAAGAGCGAAGCATTCATGGGATGTTTCGCTTCGCTCAACACGACAATCTGGGGGTAAACGCTGCAATGGCTGGAGCGGGGTGCCAGCGAGAGAACCCCTACAACATCCCACCAATCAGGGTTCTGGAATCTTCTCCAGCAGTAAAGTCACCTGCGTCTTCTTTGCCGGCGTGTACGTGCAGTACACGTTGAATTTCCCCACCACGGTTTTTGGGCCTGGGCCAAAGTCGGGTTTCACGGCCCGTGCCTTAGCGAAATCGAGCACGAACTGGGCGGCGTCGAAGGTTGGCACACCGGTGATTTCGCCGACGAGCTCGTTGATGCCAACGACATCTTTGTCCGTCATGGTAGTGACCGGTACCCAGCGCACGATGATGTAGGGATCGGTACGCTTTCCGGTGGTGCTGAGGCGCATGCCGAACTGTCCTGAGAGCGGTGTTTTGTCCGGCAGGGAAGCGCGGTAGTTGTAAAAGTACTCTTGAATCACACCAAACATTCTCAATGGCTCGATCGGCCCGCTGAGCGCACACGTATATTTCTTGCAGAATGCCGATTTCTCAAACGCGGCCACGCCACGCGCTGGTGGACCGGCGGCGAGCATTGGATGGCATGAGAGTGTCGCGAGCAAAAATGTGACGACAATTCCGTGGCGTACGGCGCGGGATAGCATGGAAAAGTGCATGGCGGCATTGTAAAGGTAAACCTGAAGTAGCGTAAAATCTGCAGCATGGGCATTTACGGATATAGCGAGTCGCAGATTGAAAGTATGGTTGCTAAATCGCGACGATACCGGGTGCGCTACTATATTTTGGCAAGTGTGGCGATTGCTGCGACAGTCGTATTGCTGTTTCTGAGTCCGCGTTGGTTTGAGTTGGGTCGCACCTGGTGGATCGCTTTTATTACTACGTTGTTTGTTCATCCGCTGATTCAACATCTGCGCTTCCGAAAGCGCCTCCTTCCCGAACTGCAAGCATCTCGGCGACAGATGAAGTTTGACGTTTCAGCGGAAAGGGTAAGTTATGCCGCATTTATGCCGAGGCCGTTCACCGGTGGGGCCGTTATCGCAGGTACTGAAGTGCGCCAAATCGAGCGCAGCGCGATGGTGCGCGCCGAGGAACTATCGTCGGGCTGGCGTAAGGGGATATTTCTGCGTACATCGAACCGCTATCAGTGGCTTCGCATCCCGCGCAAGATCGATGGCTACGAGCAACTCAAGGGCGAACTGATATCGATGGGTATTCCTGTTGTGCCTGTGAGCATTGGTCCTAACTGGGAAGAGTTTGTTTTTATATTTCTCTTTGTCGCGACACTGATATGCCCGATATTGACCATGGATATGCGCGTGAGAATGATCAGCCTGGTGCTGTCGTTGTTGCTGGTTGTCCCAGGGATTCTTGTTTCACGCCTCAGCTATACCTGTACGCGGAAAAGTCGAAAGTTGGCATATTTTGGCATATTCATTCCCGCAGCATACAACATCGCATTGTTATTTCTGGACAAGTGAAACTTGCTTTCTGCGTGTAAAGCTGTGAGCCAAGCCCGCCGCAAAAAGAAATCAGGGGCTTTCGCCCCCGACTCTTTTGCGTTGTACGTATGATTGCGGGTTGTTACTTGCCGAACGATTCGACGGCTTTGGTTTCGTCAGTGAAGTTCTCGAATACAGTGAGAAGCTTGGTGACCTGCAGCAGGTCGTGGACGCGCTGCGTCAGTTTCAGCAGCTTCATCTCTCCGCCCCGGTTGCGGACCGTGGTGTACGCGCCCACCAACTCGCCGATGCCCGAGCTGTCAATGTAATTCACGCCCGAGAGATCGATGAGAAGCTGGTTGCGTCCTTCACTAAGCAACTCCTTGACCGTGTCGCGCAGTACCACACTGCCTTCGCCGAGCGTAATGCGCCCGCTAAGGTCAATGATGGTAACTTTGCCGACTTGCCGATTGCTTGCTAGTAGTTCCATAGTGCCTCCTCAGAATGCCGGACCTTGCGGTTCTGCACCCTTTATTAGTGTACCCTGTGCGGCGGAAAGTATTCCACAACGGGGATGGCGCGTATGTATACACATGTATATGTATACGAAGGATTGTATGAGCGCGCAATCATCGGCAAACAATCAGGTTATAAAAAATGCAGTCCCATTCCTTTATGGATTGTCGTCCTAAGCGTAGCGAAGGATCCCGAGAATGTTGCGGACGTACAATGCAGATTGCAGGCACTTCGGCGAGGATGCGTGGAATGTTCGGTGGTGAACAAAGTGTTTCAGTCGTCCGGCTGAAGCCGGACTTGGTCGTTATGGGATTACTTCCCCGCCAGTGAACTGGCTGGCTATCATCAGGTCGTCCCCTGCGGGGACTGGTTTTTTGGCAACCATGGGACTGATGTTGGCCGACGGGCCTCTGCACCGGCATATTCGAGCGAAGCGTTGTCGGGATGTTTCGCTTCGCTCAACACGACAATCACGAGAGAGGGTAGGAGAAAAGCGACCGTCGCGCAATTTGCTCCATCATTCCACCGATTGGCTCATCCTGAGTGCCCGCCACTCCCGCCTAAAGACTTCATAAAATCCACCACCTGAAACCCAACGTATTCCTCGCGTCTGGTGCCACGGTAGTAACAGTCCCAATAGCTGATGATGCGTTGTTCGGTGATGGCGAGGAACTCGGGGTTATCGCGCACGAAGGCCGCGTAGATGGCGCGATCGAGCGTGTCGAGGTTATGCCGGATGGTTTCGAGGATCTCCACTACATACTCACCGGCGAGCTGCAGCACAAACGGCGGAACCCACGCGTGCTTGCGCGTGATGATGCGACGCAGGTGTTCATGGCGGACGTAGCCATCGTTGTGCCGGGTGAGCAGGCAGTCGACGAGGTGCATCTGCAGTCCGTCGAGCGAGAGCGCGCTGATGCGCGAGCGGTCGTGATAGATGCGGTAGGGAATCGTAACCGCCTGGCCTGCGATCTTTACGAAAAATCCGTCGGGCGATTGGTGTCCGTCTGGAAAGGCCGATGCCGCCAGCAGGGCATCGTCACGGACCGACTGTGGAAAGGCATGGACCAGGCTGGCGTTGCTTTTGTTCATGGAGAGGTGGCCGATTTCTTGCGTTGTTCGCGTTACCGCCTGCGTTCCGCGACTGTGCGGCGTTCCGGTGGAATGATCTCGGGTTCGCGCATGGGGGGCACGCGCGGAGGCAGTTCGGCTTCATTTTGGGCTTCGCGTTCGCCGGCTTCGCGGGCCTGTTTATGGGTCACGTACAGGACAGCCGCCGTCCACGTGGGAAACATATCGAGTCCGGGGACGAGTTCTGCGGCAATGGTGGGCAGAAAGGCCCAGTGCCAGCCGAGCAGGCCGCAAAGTCCTGCGCCGACGGCAACATCCAGTGCGTCATTAAAAGGAGAGAGTGCGCCTTCGGCGAAGAAAGGAAACGCGCCGATCTGCAGAGCGTCCGCGGCGATGGCAACCACCCAGGCCAGCCGGTGCCGCGGGGGCATGTCGCGCTTTAGAAAGTCAAGCGACCACATAAGGCACCTGCGCCAAGCATACAACGACCTGGGGCGATTTGTAACCTGAGAATTATGGCGAAATTTGGGCGAATTTGTGCCCTAATGCACGTGGAAATGCAAGTCTTTTTGGGTTGCTCGAAGCGAAACATCCCGAGGATGCTTCGCTTCTATGGATTGTTCGAAAGGCACTTCGGCCGGTGCAGTGTGTGGCCGAGAGGATTGTCAGCGTCGAAGTGCCCTTCGAGGTCAGACGACGCGGCGGCCGGTGAGCAAGTTAATAAGCACAACAACGACGGCAACCACCAACAGAAGATGGATGAGGCCGCCGGCGATGTGAAAGCTGAAGCCGAGTAGCCAAAGGATGAGCAAAATTGCGACGATAGTCCAGAGCATGCGTTCTCCTAGGGTAATAGATGTAACCCGCATACCCTATGTTGCTTGCAAACAATAAAGTATCCGCGCGAGTGGTATTCCCATCTAAGACTGGTTGCCGGATTTACCATCAGAACGGAATCATTGAGCGAATGAGCGCAAACAGCACCACACTGGAAGAACAGCGAGCCGTGGCCGTCACGACGCCAAGCATGCGGCGCAGGATTGCCATTTTTGTCACGACCATTCAGACGATCTTCTTTCTCGGGCACTGGTTTGTCTACAAAACCTGGACGGCCTTTAGCGCCAGGCCATTCTCTGCCGCGTTGCCGATTGTACTGGCCCTGTTATCGGTGAGCTTCGTTGCTGCGAGCTTTCTCGGCTATCGCTATACCAATGGTTTCGTGCGTGTGTTCTACACGCTCTCGGCGGTGTGGCTGGGAGCGTTGAACTTTTTCTTTTTGGCTGCGTGTTTGTGCTGGCCGATCTATGCGGTGTTTTCGCTTGCGGGTGTGCCGCAGTGGCGTCCGCTGATTGTGTATGTGTTGTATGGTGCTGCTGCCCTCATCGCGATTGCTGGCGTGATCAACGCACGCATCATTCGAGTGAAGAAGGTCGACGTCAGGCTGCCGAATCTGCCCGAGTCGTGGCAGGGACGCGTCGCCGTACAGGTCAGCGATCTGCATCTCGGCCACGTAAACAGCGCCGGATTCATGCGGCGCATTGTGCGCAAGCTGCAGGCGCTCGAACCCGACATCGTCTTTATCACCGGAGACCTCTATGACGGCAGCAAGGTCGAGGCCGCGGCAGTCGTCGCGCCGTGGAAGGAACTCGCGACACCCTTCGGTGTTTACTTTATAACTGGGAATCACGAAGAGTTCACCGATCCGGGAAAGTATCTTGATGCCGTGAATGACACCGGCATACGCGTGCTGCACAACGAGAAGGTAGTCGTCGACGGACTGCAGGTCGTCGGTGTCCACTATGGCAGCTCGGGCGCAAGCCGGCTGCGTCCGGTGCTCGATCGTATTGGGATATCGCGCGATCGCGCAAGTATTCTGTTATCGCATGAGCCGCACGCACTGCCGATCGCTGAAGAGGCAGGAATCTCGCTGCAGCTCTCCGGGCACACCCACGGCGGACAGGTTTTCCCCATCACCTACTTCACACGCCGCATCTTCAAAGAGTTTACCTACGGTCTGCAACGCTTCGGCGACATGCTGGTCTACACCACCACAGGCGCCGGCACATGGGGCCCGCCCATGCGCGTCGGTACGCGGCCTGAGATTGTGTTGATTGAGTTTGAGTAGGGATGCATCGTGCAGTCTGCCAACACCTTCCACAGATTGTCGTCCTGAGCCTTAGCGAGGGATCCCAAGAATATTTCAGGCGTACATGCAGCGCACAGGCACTTCAACGAGAGTGCCTGCAACATGTGCCGATGAAGAGGCACTTCGGCCAAGAGTGTCTCCCCTCTGGGGCTTGGATTTCTTTGCTTCTTTCCCCAGGGCTTACGCACCTGGGCTAACCTCTTCCGCGCCTCCGGCGCTGGCGCATGATGATCCCTTCAATTTTCGGTTGAGCAAGTTATGGAACCGCAACCTCGCTCACCTATGGTTATGACAGTCCGTGAGTAGGATTGTGATAGATGACCTCGGTGTCCTCTCGCGCAGGTTCATCATTCGTTTAAACCGTCTTTAATCGCAGGGCAGAACATCGCTTCGCAAACCCGCTATTTTCGCAGCTCTACCCGCAATTCTCGCCGCTATCGCGACATCCGCGTGTACTTTGGGTACAATCAGCACTCATTGAATGCCACACTTGCAGTTATGTAAAAGTCCACAATTCGAGCCGGCAAATTTAGATTTGCCGTTTAGAAAGAATCGAAACTATATCCACTCTACGGATATATTTCCCGCGCTCACTCTGCTGGCACAGAGCCGCTTTTCTTCCGATACTTATCTTGAATCTCTGGTGCTGCGGCGGCATGCGCGCATGCAGCTCCGTGCCTGTTTTGAGCCGGTGGTGGATATGGTGGGGACGTTCTCGGTCCGGCATGGGGCAGAGAAGATTTCAGGCTGGCTGGAGGAAACCGATCAAGCCGTGGCAAAGCGGATTCCATATGATGAGTCGCGCGCCGAGGCTGCTCTCGTAATCGAGCCGGGATATGCGCGGTATGTCGAACCGGCGCCAGGATATACGGCCTTCGAGCAGTTGATCGTGGCGCTGCGCTGTGCGCTACGGGCGGAAAATGTGCAGCATCTGTGGCTCTGCCAGGTGAATTTTTTGCGGCCGCTGAGCGAGGCGCAGCCACTTGCCGCACGGTTGCGGCAGACAACGCTGCATCGCTTCTACGCCCTCGAGATTATGCAGCAGGATTCGTTGCTCGGTACGGCTCGGGTTGTGGGCGAGGATACATCCGCTTGACACGGAGATTTCTTCAAGGAATATTATGGACAGTTTGGCCGCCAATCAAGATCAAATATTAGTTCCGCCCATCACGCCCTCGCAGATTCGCGCGCTGATCGCACGCATGGATTCCGTCATCGACCTCGATAAACTCAAGGACGGCACACCGTTTGCCGATGCCGGCGCTGATTCGCTTGATTTCTTCAACATCATTTCCGAAATTCAGATGGCTACCGGCGTGATCATCAGCGACGAAGACATCGAGCAGGTGAATACGCTGAACAACCTGGTTGCCTTTCTCAACGCAAGAATGTCCTGATGGCGCGCTTTCGCACACGACGCTTCGAACCCACCGACGAAGACGAGCTAAACCAGCGTTACGTCGAAATCATGCGCATGAACTGGCCCGACTTTTCGCGCAGCCTGGATCTGATGCGCTGGCTTTGGTATCAGGCTCCGGGCGGCAGCGTGGAGAGCTGGGTAATCGAAACCGAAAATCCGGATGGCTCGTGGCGAATCATCGGCCATCATGGCCTTTGTCCGGTGCGATTTACCTTCGGCGACCTTGACCTGCTTTGCGCGAAGACAGTAAATACATTCCTGCTGCCGGAGTTCCGCACGAAATTTCTTTATCTGCGCTTCGAACAGCAGTGTCTGGCGGAAGCGCACTCGCACTTTGATGCCACCTATTCCAATGGACCAGGCACGGCTCGCATGAGAAAGGCGCTCGGCTACACGGGTACGGATGCGTGGCTTCCGCTGGAGCATTGTTCGGATTCGCTGGATCTCGCAACCAAGCTTTTCAGCCGCGTCGTGCATCGTGTTCCACGCGCTCCGTTTACGCAGATGGGGCGCGCATGGGCCGCAGGTTGCGCAATGTCTGCGCGCAAGCCGTCGTTCGAGTGGACCGAATATAGCCCAGAGGAGGCAAGGCAGTCGCAGTTCTTTTCTGATTTCTGGCAGCAAGCGCGCACCACAGCAGGTATGACGCCTCGGCGTGATGCCGCGGACCTGGCGTGGCGCTTCTGGCAGCGTCCTGGGTCTAACTTCGTGACGCTCGTACACGAATGGGCAGGCGGCGCGCGCGCCTATTGCATCGTGGATGTCTCCCATCCAATTCTTTACTACATCGTGGACATGGTTGTGACTCCGCCGCGCCCCGACCTGCTCGATGCCGTGCTGGACGCGCTGTTCCTATGGCGCGCGCGCCGTGGAGCGCTCAGTATCTCTATCTGGCTGACCTCGGAGGGCCAGCCGCCGGAACTGATGGAGGTATTTTTCCGGCGCATGAAAACCCATCCGCTGCAGCGCTTTCGTCCGCGATGGGAGGTGCCGCGTTATCTTTCTCCACGAGGAAGAGAAACATTAGGCGGTTCCATGCCAAGGTGGAATATCACGCAGATGATGATTCCGCTGTAGGAAGTGCTGAACGATCGTTAGAAGGAAGCAGAAACGATAAAAGCATGGGCGGAATACACATCACATGTCTTCCACGGATTTGTCGTCCTGAGCGCAGCGAAGGATCCTGAGAATGCGACGGACGTAGATGCGGCGCACAGGCACTTCGGCGAGAATGCAGAAATATCTTTCTCGATAGTTTCATCGGCCAATACATTCGACGTATGCCATGCACCAGCGCCGGAGGCGCGAAAGAAGTTAGCCCAGGCGCGTGAGCCCTGGGTAACGAAGGAAAATGCATCAAGCCCCAGCGGGGCAAAACAATAGCATGGGCCGAAGTGCCTCTCAATCTGTATAGCCGCACGATACGCCTTCGGGATGTTTCGCTCTGCTCAACATGACAATCATTGAAGAAGATACGCATTATGGGCGATGCTGTACGTTTCTTTTGCGCATCATCATCCCGCGTCACGAAAATCCCGAGAATACCGTGGATGTGCATCTTCAGAAAATATGTTTTCAGCATGCGATAGATTGTCTTTTTTTCTTCCACTAGTAGGCAGTAGCTATTTATCCGTAGGTGCATGAATGCGTTATGCGTTCGGTTGCTTGCGAGACCTTTAAACATAAGCACTGCAAGGAGAAAACATTTTAAGATGAAATTGAGTTTGCATTTTGTGATGTTAAGTGTGTTGATGAGCATGCCCTTATTGGCATTTGGCGCGACAGGGCAGCCCACTGCGGTCGGTCTTTCTGATGATGAAGTGATCCAGATGTTTACCGCCGGAAATAACGGCCATCTCATTCGAGTTATCTGCAATCCCTGGTGCGAGCAGGGAACGCAGGATCTCGGCTTGCCGATTGGAGTGACGAGCGTACAGAATCCATCAGCCACCGGTGATTTCGATAACGATCACATCAACGTCTTTGCGATTGCCAATACAACCCATTTGGTGAAATACAATCCGCAGCAAGGCTGGAGAGATTTTGGCAGGCTCCCCATGTTCATGCAGCCGATCAAAAATATTTCTGCCATGACCTACTATGACGAGAAGGCAATCGAAGACGAATTTCTTGTTTTCGGTGATACCAGCTTTTTAGATCAGCCACGTGTTATTCAGGAAATGCAAGTCATCCATCCTGATTCCAGCCTCCCCATAATTCTCCCTTCCGGCGATACCTTTTGGCATACTCTTGGAGATCCACCGGCCTCCGCTACTCCGGCTACATCCGCAGTTACGAATCCGATATCTGTCAGTTTTAGTGACTCGAATGATGTTCAACACATATTCGTTTTTACGGTGGGCGACAACGGCCTGATCTATGAGGACTATTCCGTTGATAATGGCTCGACCTGGACATGGCAACGGGTGCATGGTGTACCACCGAGCATCACGGGATTTTTATCTCATATTGCTGTTGCCGTTTCACCACAGCAAAACAGTCAGGGACTGCATGATGTAAATATCTTTGTCACTGATGACAACGTCAATGACAATGGGCACCTCTACGAAATCCAAACCCATGATGGAATTCACCCCCTACGGCAGTGGACTGATTTGGGTGCTGCGCCATTCGGCTACAACGGCCCGCAGCTGCCACCGACTGCTTCTATGGAACCCAAAAATCCCGTAGCTGTCGATTATGTAGATCCCGACGGGAGCGAAAATGTGTATGTCTTTGCCAATGCCGATGTCGGTTTCGGTAGTGTTTCAGTGGTGATGCGGCATTGGAATAGCTCGGGATGGTCGCCCTGGATCAATCTGGGTGGGGCAGGCACAAGCTCAGGAGGTCCTGCCAATCTGGCGGTTGCGACATATTGGAGCGACTATTACAACCTGCAATTTGTCGACGCCTTCTCGACAGGGCAATTTGGAGAAGTCTATGTCGATGTCATCGACGAAAACGGGCTTCTTGGTCAGGAGTACCTGGGAAATCTGTAAGAAAAGCCCATCGTGTTATGCCAGCAAGCATCGCACGATGGGTTTTAGTGATTTTTGCGCGATTACACCTTTGCTGCCAACGCCCGTCGCAACAATGCCGGAGCATTCAACCGCTTGCACTGCTCTTCAAACTCTTTACGCGGACCCTGCCAGCGCAGGTCGTCCACGTTCTCAAATACGTGGACATCGGTACGCACCGTAGCCAGCATGCGAAAGAGCAGGGCATTGTTCCATCCGGAGAAGAGCGACTCCGACAGCGGACGCGCTTTTTTAATCGACGGATGCCACGCGTGCCAGTCTTTGGGAATGTCTTCAAGGTGTGCATACTGCGAGAAGACCTGCGCCGCGGCCTTGACGCCCCAGCCCTGTATGCCGGGGAAGCCGTCCGCGCTGTCGCCCACTACGGCGAGATAGTCGGGAATCGACTTCGGCGCAACGCCGAACTTTTCGACCACACCGGCCTCGTCGCGCATAATCTCGCGGCGGCGGTCGAACTGCACGATGCGCGTGCCTACAACGCACTGGCCGAGGTCTTTGTCCGGGGTGCAGATCAGCACGCGCTGCACCCGCTTGTCGGCCGCCGCCTTGGCCGCCGCCGAAGCCAATGCATCATCGGCCTCGTAGCGCACCATCGGCCAAACCATGACACCCATCGCCTCCAAGGCCTCTTCGAGCAGTGGAAACTGCGAGAGCAGCGCCGGGTCCACGCCCTCGCTGGTCTTGTATCCGTCATAAAGCTCGTTGCGAAACGACTCGACTACATGATCGGTGGCCACGCCCAGATGCGTCGCGCCCGCCTCAATCATCGACATCACAGACGCAAGCACCCCACGCACCGCGCCAATCTCCTGCCCGCTGGCGTCAGTGGATGAGGGGACTGCGAAAAAGTAGCGGAAGAGTTCGTAGGTGCCGTCGATGAGGTGGATTTCCATGTGGTGCATTCAGCCTTCTGATTGCGATGGTATAGGAGATGGCAGTCGAGGGGGAAGGATTAGGAAGAGGTTAACGCAACGGTATCAACGTAGCATCGGCAACCAACCGCATCATTCGAAGCAGTAGGATCTAGCAGAGACTCAACGAGAATGTTGCGCTTTTCGTTGTCGAGAGTAATCAATTTGCATTTCTCGGTCATTTTTATTTCAACTCACATTCGTTAAACCGCTGTGGCCAGTTCTGCATACTTCTTCTCAATATCGTCTGCCCATATAAGGCGTTGATCCGCCGCCAAAATTGGTCGAGATCCATGCTTTGGAAACTCATCATAGGTTTTTCCGTCGAGACTTCGTCCGGCCTGCTTCTTGCGTACCCCACCCCACTGTTTAAAGAAGAAGGGCACTCTGGCTTTGGCGCATTGATCTCGGACGGAAACTACCCATTCGCGCTGCAATGGGCGCGCGCCGGCACCGCTTTCGCCCCCTACGATCACCCAATGAATTCCATCGAGATTGAACTTGCCTAGATTTTCCAACAGCGGTTCCACTGACAAGAATCTCACTTTTGCAGGCGCTTGCTGAAGATGCCCTATTCTTGGAAGTCCGTATTTCTTGTCTTCAACGCTAACTCCCCACCAGATATTCGTCGCTGACGCAGCAACGTGGAGTTTTGTCGACAACAGCTTCGACATACGCTCCGAGCGTTTGGTGAGTACCTGGAAAGTGTGCCAGTTGGCTTTTACCATTACGTTTGCTACAGCTTCAATATAGCTGTCCGGAATATCTTTCTGAAACAGGTCGCTCATGGAATTTACAAAAACCATCTTCGGTGTGCGCCAGCGAAATGGTTCACCGAGCTTGTCAGGTACAAGCCGAAGATCGAAGCCCTGTCCGTATGGATGGTTCTTGACTCCACGAAAACGCTCGGCGAAAACTGCCGCATAACAATGCTTACATCCAGGGCTAATCTTCGTGCAACCGCGAACCGGGTTCCATGTTGCATCTGTCCATTCGATATGAGTTCCGAGCGACATAATTACGCCTCAAACATTTTAGTTTGGTTAGTACTATACTTTTGGACTTCGCTCCAAAAATCATAGGCACGCGTGCTACGTGAAAATAGAGCCAAATGATATAAAGGAAGATTTTTCTCCTCTGATCGTACCTCTTTCATCGTGTAAAAAGGAGGAGGTATATATCCAATTGTTTTCATCTGTTCCGAAAGTTCATTTGCCAAAAATCTTGGAAATGAAATGCCTTTCATTTGTTCTTGTGGCCATCGCTGCCGCCAGCTTCGAGTTCCCAGGAAATCATCTACCTTTGAAGATTGCTCATCGATATATAAAGCATAATTTCGGTTTGCATCCATATATAGAGCCAGTAGACAAAGGAAATCCAAGTAGTGTGCCGACAAAGTTTTTAGCGTATTGAATCGCATACCTTCAAGATTAAAGGGATCAACAAAACACAAGCCCAGCACTGTATTTTCTTTTGATCCTTGCGGAATTTCTTTGGCGATATCATGAACTCGCGAATTGCAATCTCCATGCACGTATGCGATATCCGCGCTAGGCGCTATACGCTGAGCTCGCATTTTTAAGGCGCTCAACAGTTCTTCATCCTTCTCGCAAAAAATATATTTATCGAATGAATGCGGTACAGAGAGAGCAAGCAGCGGAGATCCAAGAACTATATTAGATTTTCCTCTGATGCGGCTATATCCGGCGCCTGCGTACAAATCGATATAGACACGTTTTCCCCACTTGTCTTTCATTCCAGTAGAAAAAAGCTTGTCGTACAAGGAAATTAGCTTGTATTTTGTAATCGCCCATCCGCCCACTTCTGGACAAGCCAATCCGTCATTCACGATTGGTTCCACAGGTTCTTTCATTGGCATGTAGTTAGCATCCCTATTTCGAAAACTTATACTTTTCCATGGGCGAATGCAAGGCGAAAGTTGACACTGCTAATCAACTCAATGACTGTGACCCCGCTTTTACTTTTCGTAAAACCGCCGCGTTCTGGCGCACGCAGTTCGAGCGCGATCCATCTGTAAGTCTTTGCTAAAGCACACATGCACGGAGGAACTTATATGAAACACGATGATGGCACTGGTCGTCGCCGCTTTCTGCGCGGGGCGGCTTCGCTTGCCGGGGGAGCGGTTTTGGCCAGCACGTTTAGCCGCGTGAAGATGTTTGCGCAGGATCCGCCGACGTGTCCGACGCCGCCTTCGGGTGGTGCGCATTTTGTGCCGGGGAGCGATACGCGCCCGATTACGCTGCGCAAGTCCATCGGCTCGCTTTCGCCCGCCGAGCTTACGCAGATCAAGAATGCTTATGCGGCGTTGCGCGCGCTGCCAGCGACCGACAAGCGCACCTGGATTCTGCAGGCGGACATGCATGCGCTTTACTGCGCGCAGTGCACCGACTCGGTGATGGACATCCACGGGTCGTGGAGTTTCTTCCCCTGGCATCGCGCTTACCTTTATTACTACGAGCGCATTCTCGGTTCGCTGGTCGGCGATCTTGCGCACTTCCGTCTGCCTTACTGGGACTGGGAAAACATTCGCTCGTTGCCGCCGGGCTACAACTCACCGTCAAATGCGACCAACTCGCTGTGGGACGCCAAGCGAAATGCCACGCTCGCCGGTGGCGGCACCCTGCCCGTCACGGACGGCACGCAGGCGCGCATCAACACGCTCTATGGCATCACCGACTTCGCCACCTTTGGCGGGGACGCGGGCACGGGCGGCTCGGTGGAAGCGAATCCGCATGGCACGATTCACAATGACACGGGGCAGTCTGCTTCTCCGTGGGAAGACATGGGCAATCTCGGCTACGCGGCGCGCGACCCGATCTTTTTTGCACACCATGACAACATCGACAAGCTGTGGAGCGGATGGAACGATCTTGCCAGCGGCGGCGGCCTGCCTCCGAATGCGTACAAGAATCCGACGGACCCGGCGTTTCTCAATATGCGCTGGTCGTTTTACGACGAAACCCAGGCGCTGGTGTCGATTAGCGCCGCCGACGTGCTCGACCATAACAATCACCTGCGCTATACCTACAAAGCCCCGACCTTCGTGATTCCGCATTTTGTCTACCTGCTGGAGTGCGAACTGATCTGCTGCATTCCCGGGCCAGATCCGGGGCCGTTTCTGCAGGTCAGCGAGAAGGTGCGCGAAGAGGTACTCACCGAAGTCAAGCAGCAGACGGAGATGGTGCTGGTGCTCGAAGGCGTAACCGTGCCCGCAGGCATCACCGGCAACCTCGACGTCTTTGCCGTACGCGAAGACCGCCGCGTCAACCTTGGCAGCATCGGGCTGATCGCGCACGCCGCCAACGCCGGCCAGGAACACAAGCACGAGAACCGTCCGATGAACCTGGTGCTCGACATTACCGCGGTCGCCGCCGACCTGCTGGCCAAAGAAAAACCCGCCACGCTGCGGGTGTTTAAGCGTCCGGCAGAGATCGTCGGACGCGGCGTCGAAGCCGAGCGGCTCCGCGCCAACCAGAAGCTGGAAGAACCCTTTCAGTTGAAGGCGCGACGTGCGGAGATCCGCATCTCGCGTAAGAAGTAGTTTCATACATTAAGGGCGCTCGCGGATTGCGGGCGCCTTTTTTATTGAAGAGGGCACCATCTTGGGGATTGCGATGATTCATGCTTATCGAAAAATGATTGTCGTCCTGAGCGCAGCGAAGGATCGCGAGAATGCTACAGACGTAGATGCAGCGTGCAGGCACTTCGGCAGACACCGGTATTAGAGCGGGAGTATGGCCGAAGTGCCTCTCAATCAGCATGAGAGCACGATACATCTTAGGGATATTTCGCTTCGCTCAACACGACAATCAGTTAAGGGATGGAAAAGCGATGAATCTTCTGGGTATGCGTCTTTAGATGGAGGCGCTTCCCAACTTCCGCTCCACCGCCGCCAACACCTTTGCCACGCTCTGCTCGACCGTTTCCTGTCCCGTGCGGCATTCAACTTCGGCAGATAAAGGCGGCTCGTAGGCGTCGTCGATGCCGGTGACGTGTTCGAGTTCGCCGGCGCGGGCGCGGCGATAGATGTCTTTGTGGTCGCGCTCTTCGCAGAGTGCGAGCGGGGCATTGACGTAGACTTCGAGAAAGTTGGGGAGCAGGGCGCGCATCTCGTCGCGCGTGGCGCGGTATGGTGAGATGGCCGATACGACGACGATCACGCCATTACACACCAGCAGTTCGGCAACGAAGCCGATGCGGCGGATATTCTCATCGCGGTCATGCCTGTTATATCCGAGGCCCAGGCTGAGGCGCTGGCGGATGAGGTCTCCGTCGAGCCATTCGACGCGGTGGCTCTGTGCGCGCAGGTGCTCGCATACAGAGCGGGCGATGGTGGATTTGCCGGCAGAACTGAGTCCGGTGAGCCAGATGGTGAGGGCGGTGTCGGCGGATTGCGTCATCAGTTGGGTTTAAGCATATCGTGTTCTGCGTGAGAAGAAAATCTGGTAAGAGGAACTGCCGAATACGCGCAACTATTTCCTGGCCTTTGTGTTTCATCTAATAGCATTTGTCGAAGTCTTGAGAGTACAGTGAATCTGGTAAATGCGTTACCAGCGAGTGACCGAGTCTCAAGACACATCACATCATCTTTCCGAGTTGGCTGCCGAAAGGCAGCCAATATTGCTTTTCTAGTCAATCCCATCGCAGATTCCGCCTGGTTTTCCGGGTTCATATTTCCTGTCACATTTGGTATCGTTACGCAGAAATGCGAAGCCTCCGACTGCCCATTCGTATGATGGTTGTGGTGCATGCGGTAGTGCTTTGCGCGGTTGCGGCGGCCGCACAGAAGCAAGTGCTGGTGCAGCAACGCTGGACGGAATTCCGCTCGCCCGAGCATGGCTTTGCAGCGGTCTTTCCTGGTACGCCCGAGATGAAGACGCAGCACAATACTGCCGTGGCCTCATATATCTATGAAGTTGATGCCAGCGATGAGAGCACGTTTTCCGTGCTGGTGCTGGAGTACGCGCAGGGTAATGGCACCCCGCGCTTGAGCGACAACGACCTCAATGAGATGGTCGATGCTTACACCAAAGATGGCACAAGGATACTGCGACGCTCGGCCACCAAAATCGATGGACACAGCGCCATCGAAGCCGTGCTCGATATTGTCCCGCTAAGTGATTCCCTTGGACTCATCGACATCATGAACTATGGCAATCGCGTCTACATGATACTTTGCATGGGACCGAAAGGTAGCGAACCCTCCGCCGACCTGCTGCGCTTTCGTGACTCGTTTCATTTGCTGGGGAAGTAGAGATTGGGAATGTCAGGGCACGAACTTTAGTCGTGCCGAAAAAGCTTGTCACAATTTAGGGCTTTAGCCTCTGAGGTCTTGAGCTAGCAGCGCAAAATCGTAAAACTGTTCAAAAAGATATAGTTGCGAAGCAGAGGTTCACCGCGCCGCATTTGATGCGTGAACATTCGACCGCAGCGGCTAAAGCCGCATTTCTACTGTGCCAGATGCGGCACGACTAAAAGTCGTGCCCTGACACCGGTCTCCTACTGGTGATCCATTTCGTTGGCGACAATTTGCGCCATCTCTGCCAGCCGTTCATTCTGTCCGCCGCGCTTCTTCAGATCAGCCGCTTTATCGCGAAGACCGCTTGCTATGATTCCGCGGTTGTTCACGGTCACCGTCCGAAGATCGGGCTTGTTGTCTGAACTTACCCGGTAATAGAGAAGGCGAGTTGCCAGTAGACTGACGTCCGCGTCTGGATCTTTGGTCAAAGTGAGCAGAAAGCTCAAAATCTCATTGTTGTTTTCATTGTTGGCAGAGCGTTCATCATAGAGCGCTTCATCCAGCCAATTCAGGGCCTGCTTGCGTTCGTCTTGCGAGCCATGCAGCGCTTGGTTCTCAATCACTGCCAATAACTTTTTGCGATTGGGCGATCCGGGTTCGCAGGCTCCACTGAATCGCAGGGACTCAAGGGCAACCAGGCGAACAAAAGTCGACGGATTCGCCAGCGCTTGAAACGCAGGTGAGAGATCGCCGCGATCTGTATTTTCCTGCAGGCTAATCGCTTGCCGTACGACAGGGACGAACTGTTGCTCGTTCTTGAGATCAAGCACAGCTTCGGCGACGGGTGGCTCGGTGCGACTGAGAATGAGTAAAACCCGCATGCCCTTTGCCGGATGCAGCCGATTCCAGCCTGACGGCGTCGGGCCTCCAGGTGGTACCTGGTCTTGATTGAGTGCAAATTCATAGACCACACTGCATTGCGCAGTGCAGCTCAATGCCAGCCCGGTGCGCTGCAGAAATTCGTCCACGTGCAGCAGGACTGTCCCGGTTTCCTTCTGGTCGTTCAGTTCGGTGGATGGTGTGACACGATCGATCACGCCGATGAGCACGGGATCTTTTCCGATGATGTTGATCAGTTCTCGGGGAGGCTCTTCTGCTGCAGCATAGATCGTTGACAACGACAGAAGCGCAGAAAGCAGTACTGCAAGCTTGAAAATCATAGGTACCGCCGAAGTGGTTTGTGAGGGATAGAAGTATCTTCGCGCCTATGGCGAGCCCGCGCAAGCAGGATTTGGTACCGCTCAAAAACGTACGATAGTGCACTGTACCGTGAGCCGCGTTCAGTGACTTTCGTTTAAGGCTTGGCCACGAAGCCCGCCTGCTTCATGCCGCGCTGGGCTTCGGGGTTTTTCATGAAGGTCTCCCAGACAAAGCCGCTGCGGACGTTTTCCGCCATGACCAGCGTGATGCCGGTGTCAATGCCGACTACGTCGGTGTCGAACCACCGCTTCAGCGGATTGAAAGCATTCACGAAGCCATAGCGGCTCCAGGCCGCAGGATACTTGTTGCGGATGTTGTGCAGTACCCGCATCGCCGGCTGCGGCGCAAAGGGGAGCGAGCCGGCCGATGCGCTCGGCACAACCGTGCCATCGATGGGGCCGGTGAAGGGTGGTCCACCCCAAACAACGTATCCGTTCACCGAGTCGGAAGCGGTGATGCCCCAGAGATCCTCACCGTAATCGGGGAACTGCGAGGCCAGTTCAAGACAAAAGCGCCGGTGGACTTCGGTGGCGATCACTGAGTTCTGAAAGTAGTCTCCATAGCGGTCGCTCTTGCCGCGAAAATCGAACCACGCCTGCGAATACTGGTGGACGAAGAGCGGCGCGAACGAGCCAATGTAACGCAGTCCGTCGTATTCGAAGGTCGTTCGCTTCCAGGCGTTCCAGGTTTCGACACGCAGCGGATGCGTCTGAGAGCCCAGGCCTAGCAGGTACATCATCATGAGCTCGCTGTAATCGTCCCACTTGTAGGGCAGAAAGCCGAGCTCGGGTGTCCAACCGTGCGGCAGCAGCGGCGTGTCCTCTGAGAGCCAAGTCCACTCGACGCGGTTGAAGATGTTGTGCGCGAGCTCGCTGATTTCTGAGTGCTGAAAGTGCGCGCGACAGGTAAGAATGCCGCAGAGCAGCAGCGCCGTATCGATCGACGAGACCTCGGAATCCCACAGGCGCTCGCCGGTGTTGATGTCGGCCCAGTGATAGAAGAATCCGCGATGATGCGGAAGCTTGCGCCACAAAAATTGCAGCGCAGCCAGCGCACGCTTGCGCGCCTCGCCAGCAGCAACAAAGCCGCGCTTGTCGCCGATGCAGAGTGCGGTGAGCCCATAGCCGGTAGCGGCAATGCTGCCCAGCGTGCTGCCGGTGTTTGCGCTGACGTTGAAGCGGTCGCGCACCATGCCGGTTTGCGGATTGGCCTGGTCCCAGAAGTATTGGAAGGTGGTTTTCTCGATCTCGTCGAGCAGTGGATCATCTTCAGCCGCAAGATGCGTTGGAGGCGGTAAGGGTGCAGAACAAGTGAGCTCATCGGGCTGACGCGGAGAAGCGGCCAGCAAGCGCAACGCACCACAAAACGGTACAGCAATGCCAAGTGCGGAGAGGCGCAGAAGTTTTCGTCGGGAAAGTTGTTGGATTGCCGCGTCGTCACCCTGCACGCAACTATAGTAAATGAAGGCACAAAGAGAAGCGTGCAAATGATCGTACGATGGTGGTTGCTGCCACGTACCTTTTAAAGGATTGTCATCCAGAGCGCAGCGAAGGTTCCCGAGAATGTCTCGTTTATACATGCTGATGTAAGGCACTTCGACCAATCATGTCATGTTGACGCTGGTAGGAAAACATCCACGAAACAAAATCCCATTTGCCATAACCGCCGACGTTCGCTAACGTGATGCCATGGCTTCGACGCGGAGAATCCTCATCTGGATCGTGCTCAGCCTGGCGCTGGCGGCGCTGGCGGTGGTTTCGTTTGTGGTGTTGCCGCGTTTCATCAAGGGACATCCGCCGGGCATCGCCGGCGCGGTGCTCAAGCAGGACGTGGACGCCCACAAGCAGGTCGCCATCGCTGATGTCTCCATCACTGTCGCCGACGACCTCACCGGACACGTCTATCGCACCGACGCCTCCGGGGCCTTTCGTCTGGCGCTACCGCAGCATGTGCGCTTTGGCGATTTCGTTACGCTGCATCTGCGGCATCCTGATTATGAGCCGCTCGACCTCACCCAGCCGGTTGCCGACAAGCTTTATATTGTCAAAATGGTGCCAATCGTACGAATGGTAACAAACGACGGCGGTGGACCGAAAATCACCGTTGCCAATATCGTGGCGCGCTACTCGATTCGCATTACCAGCGAGGTGAACGTGGGCAGCGGCGTAAAGACCTTTCAGGTGGTGAACGCCGGCAACGTGCCCTGCAACGGCCAGTCACCGTGCTCTCCAGATGGGAAGTGGAAGGCGACGGTGGCTTCATCGACGCTCGACGCCGGCCCGGGTAACGAATATCGCAACGCCACCGTCACCTGCATCGCCGGACCGTGCGCATTTACGCGCGTCGAGTCCGACGATTTCTCGCATGGCGGACACACCGTCGGCGTGACGGTACGCAACTGGTCTGATACCACTACCTTCCTCATCGAGGCCGAGGCTTATCATCCCATGGTGAGCGATGCGGTGCGCGATTCGTATCCGGTGATCTTCGGCCCAACGCTCCACTTCACCCTGCCACAGGCTGCCGAGGGCCCCAGTATCCTGGCCGAAATCGATGGCAAGCCGATTACCTTTCCCCTGGGACCAAATCTCTGCCTGAGCTGGGCGCAATGCAGCGCCAAATCAGGCGCAGACCAAAGCCGCGCCTACCAATGCGAATTGAAGCCGGGATTTCGGTTTAAGTAAGTAGAAAGCGTTGAGCAGATGTGTGCCATAGGCAACAGTGAATGATCCTATGACACTATAGTGTTAACTGTGTGAATGTTAACAGCGATGAGATATTCTCGCGGCCCGTTCCATTTCGTGATTGTCATCCCGGGTTGGAAGTATAGCTTCCAACCATAGCCGGAGTGGTTTTGCTTTAGTTCGTTCTCTGCATAGACCAAGAAGCTCGCAACTTTGATTCAATCAACTTCGGCAGTTCCACCAACCATCTATTCGGCCACCAACTGCGGCCATGATTCCGCTTGCAAACTCCCGCGCTGCTCACTGCCAGCGGGAGCGGGGGCCTACTCAAGCGGCCGGCCATTTCCTTCGGCCATAGGCCGACTCTGCTCCCCTGCGTGCGAACTATCTCTGGATACCCGCGTTGTGTGCGCTGCATCCACCATCAGCTTCAGAATCAGCTTGGCATCCCGCAGATCATGTTTCTGTTTACGCGGATACTGCTGCCGAATCTCGACTGCATTGCCCATCCACAATATGTGCCCAGACGCGCCAGCAACGTTTCGAACCACTGCGTACTCCCCGTGTCCTTCACGCCCACCACACCGACCCCGACAGCGACCCGTAAAATTGCTTCGCTTCCTCGCCCCGATGCGATAGCTTGCGTTCACCAACTCGCCCCGTCTCCAAATCCAACATCGCGATCTGTTGGAAGCTCGGATGATAATCACAGCCGATATACTTCGTAAACGGCCTCCCTCCGTTCCGAGCTCTTGCCTCCAATCAAATCGAGTTTGCTCGCGACGGCGGTTGAGGCCGTCGTCATGCGAGTGGGACCGAAACGAGAAGCGGCGCGCATCAGGAGCAACCAAGATAGAGCTGCCCAAAGGACACGACTGCAGGAAAAGAATTGCAAAGGAAAAGTGCCGAAACGAAGGATTGCAAGAAAAGGGCTAGTGAAAAGATTGTAGGAGCGGTGCTTGCAGGAAAACACTTTACGAAATCAATAGTAAAGAATCAAGAAGCCACGAAACCAGAAGAATTAAACAATGATAAAAAGGCTAAATGAATGAGAGAAGCTTAAAAAGAAAAGAAGCTCAAAAGAAGCATCAAAAATCAAAAATAAACATCTCGGAGAACAAAAGGCAAAACTTTTCCATTGACATTGTCTAAAACTAGAAGTAATCATTGGGCAGGGTACAAACGAGATCAAAAGTGCAACCACCCAATCTTGAAAACCTCAGCACAGATCCTGCAACCCTCAGCCTTCTAAGCTGAGGGTTGCAGGATGCTGAGGTTGATTGTGTGTGATTGAAATGCACCCCTCCAGATTCAGGCGATCTTGGTAAAGGGTTGATTAGCAAGATAAGTAGAATTTTTTGGTGGAGCTAGTCGGGATCGAACCGACGGCCTCATCGTTGCGAACGATGCGCTCTCCCAGCTGAGCTATAGCCCCACAAAGTGCTAATGGGAAGGAAGTTGCTAAACTTTCTTTATTTTACCAGCGTTCTAATTCTTCGCCAAATTTTGGTAGTGTCGGCAGTACCCTATGAGGGTATTGCTGAAAAAATGCCCCTCGAAATGAAGGGCTTTTATTTAGATTTTTTTGACTGCGGATCATCGGCTACCAGCTTTGGGGTCTCCAATTCTCCATTAGTTTTCTCATAGCCAGCCACGAGATTTTGTTAGCTGAGCGGCAATAGGTTTTGCCTCATGTCAGGAAAATGTGACTGCGGCCTTTCTCGACGATGAATGCTTTCCGATTGTTCGCTTTTCATTGCAGTTTGTCTCTTGTTTACGGCTTCGATAATGCACAGTCTTAGGACACTACCCAAATTTTTGCTATGGACTTTGTTGCTGGTCATACTCAGCAAAATTGAAGCGTCCTTTATCGGTGCGGCATTTGTTGCCGAAGCGTTCTAAAAAGCATTTGTTGCAGCTTCGCAATTAATACGAGAGTGCCTTCGCCAATCTTAGATTGCTGTCGGCTAGATCACAATTTGCAAAAATTAGGTGTTTGCTGAGCAGATGTCCTCAGGGCTTCTCGGATTTCTGTGAGGCCTGGAGGCTTTTGCAGCGGTGAACAGGAGTATCGATCCGGTAGCGTGGCTGCGTCGAGGTGTGCCATTTTGGTCCGCTCACGAAGTTTCTGTGAGTTTAGGTGCTTGCATATCTGTATGTTGTGTTGACTCGTGTTGCTGCTCAAGAAATGGTGACGAATTTTTATTTATGGCATTTTTGCAAGATATTTGTGCTCTTGCAGAAATCCGTCGTGAGACTGTGGACTTCCTGTCGCGCTTTATTGGAGTGATTAACTTAGCACTCGCTATCAAAATGATGAGAATTGCTTCTTTGTCATTCATCTGCGGGAGGAATTGTCCGCGATATGGCGTGAATATCTTGTATCGAGCACACTAGATAAATGTCCTCCTCTCCAAAAGTATTGATTGTGCGGGAAAGAGAGTAAAGTTACACCAATAGTTCTGTCGGAAAGAGCGGTT
>Ga0206954_1080_pt1 | contig 27098 bp, 28 predicted proteins | sample Alteio_BWOrgHeat_37_FD_153250 | JGI IMG/M metagenome (GOLD analysis project Ga0206954, IMG submission 153250) | Enriched cells from forest soil in Barre Woods Harvard Forest LTER site, Petersham, Massachusetts, United States -... | ecosystem: Environmental > Terrestrial > Soil > Temperate forest >...
TTTTCTTTTGCCAGTCTTTGCAACTCTTGGACTATATTTTGTATGCCAAACTCTTTTGCAGTGTCAAACAATGGTTTTTTGTGCATGTATGCAGCACAGGTCTCAGATAATGTTCCAGAACCCCCGCCAATTATTATCACACCATCCCCAGATAATGCATTAAGAAAGTCTCTTGCAAGTCCCATTCCACTTGGGATTACGATATCACAGTATTCATTTGCAAATGAAGGGTCACTTTGAGGTATGATTCCCACTGTGAGACCGCCTGCATCTTTTGCACCATGACATGCTGCTTTCATTACTCCATCCATTCCACCAGTTATCAAAACTGCACCTGATCTTGCAACTTCTGCCCCTGTTTCATAGGCAATCTTTGCAACTTCTGGCGTGATGCTGTTTCCGTTGTGCCCAATTATCAAAATCTGGATTTTCTTTGGCAATTAATCCAAAATGAGATATGAGCTAATAAAAATTGTATTTAGAAAATGGAAAAGAAAAGATACCTAATTTTAGGTACTTGTCTCTGTTTTTGGAGCACTTGAAGAAACTGTACTCACTGCAGGTTTTGTTGTAGTATCAGCCTTTTTCTTTCTAGGAGCACGTGGCTTTTTTACTTTGACTTCAGTACTTTTTGATTCGGATTTTACTTGTGGTTTTTGTTGCTGAGGCTTTTGTTGTTGTGGAGGTCTCTGACCTTGTGGTCTTTGTTGATTCTGTTGTGGCTTTTGACCTTGCTTTTGTTGTTGAGGTCTGTTACCTTGTTGAGGATGCTGACCTTGTGGTCTATTTCCCTGTTGAGGTTTTTGTTGTGGATGTTGTCCTTGTGGTCGTTGTCCCTGTTGTGGAGGTCTTTGTCCTTGTGGACGTTGTTGTCCCTGTTGTGGTCTGTTGCCTTGTTGTGGTCTTTGCTGATTTTGTTGTGGCTTTTGACCTGGTCTTTGTCCCTGTTGAGGTCTGTTACCCTGTTGTGGTTTCTGTCCAGGCTTTTGTCCTTGTTGTGGAGGTCTCTGACCTTGTGGTCTTTGTTGATTCTGTTGTGGCTTTTGACCTTGCTTTTGTTGTTGAGGTTTGTTATTTTGATTTGGTTTTTGTCCGTGATTTTTTACATTTGGACTAGCACCAGGAATTGGTCTCATTCTGCTCCAAAGTATACTCATTCTTGCACGATATCCTACACCATATTCTAGCTCATCTGGAACAAGTGTTGCAGGGTGGACAAATCCTTGACTTCGAATTGCCATTGCTCGTCTCATTGCAATATTTCTAACATAATCCCAGTCAACTGATTCAAATCCATCGACAGGACCTGTCAATACTCCATTGTGCATTGAAAACACTAATGCAGATACAATTGGTATTGCATAGTTGATGCTTGCAGGTGAATTGAGTTTCACTGGCATCAGTGGCATGTGATGGCTCCCTCTAGTATTTCCAGCTACGAGATGAGGATTGTTAAATGCAGCTCCTGCTTCCTCTGTTGCTGGAAAGTCTTTCTGGGTTCTAATTATACAAATTGGGTCGTCTTTTCCGACATATGTTCCTGCTATGTTGTGCAGTCTATCAGTTGATGCAGCCAATATTGGCTGGTTGTCCTTTGTGGTTACTGTAGATACTACATATCTTCCAGGATACATTAGAGCGGCTTCAAGTGTTGGCTTGTCTTCCCACATGTTTAGTGTGGCAATTTTGCCCTTTTCAACATCCATTACATTAATCCTGACACCTTTTGACAGGTTTTGGTTTACAATCAAACCTGTGTTGGATAGTGTATCTACAAACATTCTGTAGAAGGGATAGTTGAATGCACCAGGCTCTGTCTTGTCTGCTGCATAAATTGTGAATGCTTCATTTGGTCTTTCTTCGAATGTCATTTCTGCAACGCCAGGTCCCATGCCTTTTACGTTTCCAGAAAATGAATCCTTCAAGAGGTCTTGGCCTGCACCATAGAGTCCTTCGCTTTTGGCAACGCGTGTTGCAGCTTCAAATGCTCTCCATGCAAGTCCGTGAACTTGAGAATTGTTAACGCCCTTTGTGTGAGTCATGACAATGTGAATGTCATCACCACAATATCCGATATAGGAATCAATTAGGAGTCCTTTACCATCTTTTCTTACTTGGGGCTTTACAAGATTTTTTACTGCATTTAGTAGACCATCACTTGGTCTAGTATGTCCGCCGATTCCGCCGACATCAGCTTTGATTACTGTTACTGTAATTTTCATTATTTCTTGTGATCAAATAGTTCGATTTATACCATGTGAAAAAAATTGATCTAGCTGATCGAGTCAGAAAATAATTCAATTTTTGACCGAAAAAAATTCAAAAAATGAAAATGCTAATAAAGCCCTTCTCAAGTAACATCCTTCATGAGTACAGCAGCATCACGAAAACCTCACTTGAACATGATTGTCGTAGGACACATCGATAACGGCAAATCTACAACAATGGGTCACTTTCTAATGGAACTCGGCCTAGTAGATGAACGAACAATTGCCTCACATGCAGCCGAATCCGAGAAGACCGGAAAAGGTGACACTTTCAAATATGCATGGGTCATGGACAATATCAAAGACGAAAGAGAGAGAGGTATTACAATCGATTTAGCATTTCAAAAATTTGAATCACCAAAGTACTTCTTCACATTAATCGACGCACCAGGCCACAGAGACTTTATCAAAAACATGATCACAGGCGCCTCAGAGGCAGACTGTGCAGTTCTAGTCTTGTCAGCCAAAGAAGGTGAAACCGATACAGCAACCGCACCAGGTGGACAAGCAAGAGAACATGCTTTCTTACTTAGAACACTAGGTGTAGGACAACTAGTAGTAGCAATCAATAAAATGGATGATAGCAATTTCTCAGAAGCAGCATTCAAGGCCGCAAAAGAAAAGGCAGAAAAATTGTTAAAATCAGTAGGTTACAAACTTGAAAAAGTAGCAATCATTCCAGTATCAGGTTGGAAGGGTGATAACCTAGTAAAGAAGTCACCAAACATGCCATGGTGGACAGGCAAGTCATTATACGAAGCATTTGATGACTTTACAATGCCAGACAAGCCAACCGGAAAACCACTTAGAATTCCAATCCAAGACGTATACACAATCACCGGTGTAGGTACCGTCCCAGTAGGACGTGTAGAAACCGGAGTTGCAAAACCAGGTATGAAGATAGTTGTTATGCCATCAGGTGCAGTAGGAGAAATCAAGTCAATTGAAACCCACCACACTGAAATGCCATCTGCAGAACCAGGTGACAACATTGGATTCAACCTAAGAGGTATTGAAAAGAAGGATATCCACAGAGGCGATGTAATCGGAACAGCTGATTCACCACCAAATGTAGCAAAAGAATTCAGAGCACAGATTATAGTTATCCATCATCCAACAGCAATTGCACCTGGATACACACCAGTAATGCATGCACATACCGCTCAAGTTGCAGCAACCATAGTAGCATTTGAAGCAAAAATCAACCCACAGTCTGGTGCAATTGAAGAAGAAAATCCAAAGTTCTTAAAGGCAGGAGATTCTGCAATCGTTAGAATCAAGCCAGTAAGACCATTGTGCATCGAGACATTTGGTGAATTCCCAGAGATGGGAAGATTTGCTCTCAGAGACATGGGTGCAACAATTGCAGCAGGCATTGTAAAGGATATTACAGAGAAATACACCAAATAGGGACCTGAATGACACAGACAGCCCGAATCAAATTAACAAGCACAAGTCTATTGAGACTGGACGGGGTCTGCACTGAAATCAAGGGAATAGGTGAAAAGACAGGTGTCAAAGTAAAGGGTCCAACACCATTACCAGTAAAAACACTAAACGTTGTTACAAGAAAATCACCATGTGGTCAAGGTACAAACACATATGAAAAATGGGAAATGAGAATCCACAGACGAGTCATTGATCTTGGCGCAGATGATAGAGCGATAAGACAGCTCATGAGAATTAAAATTCCAAATGACGTTTACATTGAACTTACTTTGAAATAGATTTTGATAAAAATGTCTGAACCAACACCAGAAATACAAGCAGAAGAGAAGCAAACTAGCTTTAGCGTTTTCTATTCATGTATGCGTTGTGGAACACAAGTCTCCCAGTCCGAACTTACAAGACTGCCAGAAATAAAATGCATCTGTGGTTTTAGAGTATTTACCAAGGTCAGACCACCAGTAGTAAAAACAATAAAGGCGTTCTAGTAATTTCTTTTGCCGTTGTAACTATGCATGCGTTGCATGTGGGTTCGCATTGCTTCCATGCTTGGAAATTCTTGGTTGCACATTTTACAATCATATGCCTTGTTGCTGTGATATAGCTGCTGATGCTGCATGAGATATTCTTGTTGTCTAAATCTAGCATCGCAAATTTCACACTTGAATTTTTTGAAGATGTTCAATTCATCCCAACTTTGCCTTGTGAGAGTCCCAGCATTCCTTGCACAGTTGCCCATCTAGCACCCACTTTTTCTTTGGATTATATCTTATCATGCCAAGTTTTTTCCCGCAGACCTGACACGTTGCCCTTTGCGTCTTGAATGTAAGATCTTTTTTATCAAAACATGATTTACACAATAGACCAGTCATGTCCCACTGGTATCTTGGTTCCCATAAATCAGGAACATCTTTTTCTGTTCCACATGTAACACATTTTTGTCGCAAGCTGTGTTCATAGAACTTTTTCATCTGGGAGACATAACAATCGCCGCAAAGCTGGCCCTCTATCTGCCACTCGTTCTTTGGTTTATGCTTGTGGCTGGTTTCTTTTTTGCAGATCGTACATATGACATGTTTTTTGCCAAAGATATTCATGGTTTAAAATAAAACGAAATCCATTAAATAGTTATCATAAAGGAAAAGAGTTGAGAACCTCAAGTTCTCTAGAGGTTTATTGTCCCAGTGCTTCTTCGAGAAGCTGGCCTGCGCTTAACATTCCCTTTTGCTTTGCAATCTGTTCAATTTTTGCATATTGTTCAGCTGTAAAACAAACTGGCATTGAACGATCTTTCATGAATAACAAGAGCCTTTATGATTTTATATCCTTTTTGTTGATTTGCTTTGATCGTCAAGATCGATTTTTGTTACCTATTCCTTGAAGACATATTTGCGCTGTCCACGCAATTCTGGACTGCTTCCAACACCTACAAGTATAAACTCTTTTTTGCCTTCCAAGATATTCTGAGTTGGGCTGAGCTTGCTTTCATGTATTTGTTCATATTCTTCAAGTGACACCTTTCGCCTATCACCAATCTCTGCTTCAAGATTCATGTTCTTGACAATTTCCTTGTATGCTGGCATGATGACACCGCTGAAGACCATTGCACTGCTTCCACTTCCATATGAGCCAAACCCAAATCTTTTTCCTTCAAGGTCAGTACCCTTTTGGAATTCAAACTCCATGCAGCTTCTAAAGCCCATGTAAAGTGAAGCAGTGTAAAGATTTCCTACCATGCTTGATGCAATAAGTGAGCTTGCAAGTTTAGAATCATATGCCTCTTGGAATTCATCAGTCATGGTAAATCGTTTAGTAAACTCGTGGTCTTTTTGCATAAATTCCTCGTCTGCAAGTATTGATTCTATTGTACCGCGTGGGTCTTTTGGAACTGGTTCTTGCATTCCCATTTTTTCAATAATTCCTTTCCAGCGAGGCAAGCTTCTCCACTCATGTCGTAGCAAATAGGTTAGTGCTTTTTTGCCCATGTTGCTGTATGGAAGATGCATGTTGACAAAATCAATGTAATCAAGAATTGTTTCGCCTTCCTTTAGTTTTATTATTCCAGTTGATAGTGCTTTATCCTTGTATGCCATCAATGCCTTTTTCACCTGTATCATGTAAAGCAAGTTGGAATACTGGCCGTTTACAATTGGAGTCTCTTTTCCAAATGGCCTATAGAAATCATATTCATTTTTAATTGAAGTTGATGTGACCTTTGGATCAAAAGTCATCAATCTTGGGACATCATTTAGAAGCATTGCAACAGCACCTGCACCCTGGGTGTACTCACCGCTTGAGCCAAGATCATATTTTGCTATATCAGATACAACAACTATGGCAGACTTGCCTTCTGCCTCCCCTGCCCTAATCCAGTTAGCATTATCATACAAAGCGTAAGAACCGCTGACACATGCAAACTTGCATTCAATTCCACCACAGTGTCCAAAGGAATCATTTCCATAAACTTGCTCAAGCATGCCAATGACATACGAGTTCATTGCTTTTGATTCATCAAGTGATGATTCTGTTGCAACATACAGCCTACCGACATCTTTTGGAGCAATCTTGTTTCTCTCCATGATTCTAAGACAGGCGTTTGCTGCCATGCATGCTGGGTCTTGATTAGTATCTACGATAGCCATTTTTGATACACCAAGGCCTCGTTGTAGTTTATCCGGGTCCATACCACGAGCTTTAGCAAAGTCTCTTGCATCTACAAACAGTTTTGGAATGTAGATGGCAATGTCATCTATACCTGCGGCCAATAGCTTCTGCTTTGCAATTGCAGATATAAGGATTTTGAGGGTCAATATTGATCTCAAAGATTGATAATTTTTATTACATTATGGCAAAATGTGTGAGATCTCTTATGATTTTAGCTTGGATTTGAATAAACCATCAAAAACATCATAGGGCTGCGCGCCTACGATTTTTGTCACAGACCTGTCAGGTGCTATTATGAAAAAGTCAGGCGTTCCAGTAAGGCCAAGATTCTTGGCGTCTGAAAGGCTGCCCTGGACCGTGGAAATATACCTTGACTGGGTCATGCATTGTCCAAACTGGGTAGCGTTCAGTTCCACGTCTTTTGCAAATGCACGCAAGTTGGCAGATGACGCCCAACCGGTATTTTCACCATTCCAGTTGTTGTATAATGCATCATGATATTCCCAAAACTTGCCCTGTTCTTGTGCACAGTGTGCAGCATGAGCCGCATTTACAGAGTCTTGCCCAATTATGACAAAATCTTTGAAGACCATGCGTACCTTTCCTGTATTGATATAATTTTTGACAATGTCAGGCTCTGTCGTGTGATAAAACTGGTTGCAGTAAAAGCATTGGTAGTCCCCAAACTCTATCATTGTAATTGGTGCATTATCAGAACCAAGTATGGGTGATGTGTTGTCAATTAACAGATTCATCGCGGCTTTTTGAGTTGTATCATTTTGTGATGGAATTTTCCCAAGAGAGGCATCTTGTTGTGTATTTGCAGTCAGAGGATTTTGAAAACCATGTCCAAATACCAAGATTACAACAACAATAGCAGCAACAGCACCGATCCCAATCCCTATTGATGGGAGATGAACTTTCAAGAATTGGATTAATCACTACAGATTATTTAGTTCTTGTCAAAGGGGTAAACCAAATAAATGGGATTTTTCATCATAGTATTGTGAAAAAGGTTTTTGTCAATGGCTATGGCTCCATCGGTAGCAGAATAGTCCAGTTCATAGCAGACGACAAGGATATTGAGGTAGTAGGAGTAGGCAAGTATTCTCCAGATGAAAAGGTGGTAGATGCCATATCACGAGGATTTCCAGTTTACGTACCAAAAGCAAAAATTGATTCTTTTAAAAATTATAAAATTTCTGGTGCCATAGAAGATGTGATATCTCAAAGTGATATAGTGATAGATGCAGCACCGGGTGGTGTTGGATATGCAAACAAGAAGACATTGTACGAGCCAAAAAATATCCGTGCAATTTTCCAGGGTGGTGAAAAAATTGGAGGTGAAGAATCAGTTGCAAGCTTGATCTTCAACTCTCGTGTAAATTACGAAAAGGCATTTGATTCAAAATATGTCATGCAAGGAAGCTGCAATGTCACAGGAATGGGAAGAATACTCCAGCCACTAAAGGAAAGGTATGGAAAAAAACTCAAACGATTTGATGCAACACTATTAAGAAGATGGGCAGACCTTGAGGATTCAAAGACCCAGGTAAAAGACTCTGTAGAGTGGACCAGAAACCCACATCACAACGAGGATGTCAAAAGTTACATGGGTGCAGATACACCATTATTCATCCGAGCCCTCAAAGTTCCAACAAGACAAATGCATGTGCACCTGATGGACATTCGTTTTGATGGTCCTGCACCAAGTGCACAAGAAATTCTAGACTTGTACAAAAATGAGTATGGTGTTGCAACACTATACAATGCAAAGGGAACCAAAGACATTCGAGATTATGCAGAATCTATAAAATTCAATTTCAAGGATACCAACATGATTCACATCCATGCTGATGTAATTGATGTTCAAGATGATATTGTGAAGATTACCTATTCTGATGATCAAACCGGTATTGTAGTACCTGAGAATCATCTTTTGATGCAAGCAATGTTGTTTAAGAGAAAAAGAGACGAGGCATTCAAACATACTGAGGAACTATTCCACATGGAAGAAAAGAAAAAACTTCTCCAAGAGCATTTTTCAAAAAAATAACACATCATGATAAATTCAAAGAAAGTGTTTTCAGGCACAATACGATGTGAACTTATAAAAGAGACACTGTACAAGAACCCATACACAACAATTTGTTCTCAATAAAATCTGAATATTTATCGACGAGTTTGGAATCGATATCAAATACAAACTATAGAAACAGGTGTAAAAAATAATGGACACAAACTTGGTTTTAGATATTACAATACTTGTGATCTTGATTGGGTTATCAGGATTTTTTAGCGGATCAGAGATTGCATTAATCGGAATAAGCAGAGCCAAGGTCAATCAACTTGTAAAAGAAAAAGCAAAGGGCTCATCTTCGCTTTACAAACTAAAATCCAACCCAAGCAAGATGCTTGCAACGCTAAATCTTGGAACAAACTTGGTAAGCGTAGGATCATCTGCACTTGCAACCCAGGTTTCCTTGGGGTTATTTGGTGACAATGGACTTGCAATAGCTATTGGTGTCATGACATTTGTGCTCTTGGTATTCGGAGAGATCACACCAAAATCATACTGTAATGCAAATGCAATCAAGATATCACTAAAGGTTAGCCGAATTTTGCTTGTGTTTAGCTATGTGTTTTATCCATTTGTGATACTTTTTGAAAAGATTACAAATGCAATACTAAAACTGGTCGGAAGTTCACACCAACCGCCACCTATTACAGAACAAGAAATTTACAGTGTAATTGAACAGGGCCTTGAAGACAAGGCGTTGCACAAACATGAACGTGAACTTGTCCACGGGGCATTAAAGTTTGATGATATAGTAATTCGAGCTGTCATGACTCCAAGAACAAAGATGTTCATGCTTCCAGCAAAGATGATTTTATTTGATGCAATGCCACTGATAAGCAAGAGTGGTTACTCTAGAATTCCACTTTACAAAGATACAACAGACCAGATTGTAGGCATACTAAATGTAAGAGACCTGTTAAAAAATTTGGAAAGAGATGAAAAAATTATAACACTTGAATCACTTGGTAGAAAACCAATTTTTGTATCACAAGAACAGCGAATCAGCAAGCTATTACGCGAGATGCAAGGAAGGCAGACCCACATTGCAATTGTAGTAGATGAGTTTGGAGGAGTGGAAGGGTGTGTCACACTTGAAGACCTGTTAGAAGAAATTGTGGGTGAGATAATGGATGAAACTGATATGGAGGAGCTCAACTTTAAGATGCTTGATAAAAACACAATGCTTGCAAGCGGAGAAGTTGAGATTGATACAGTAAACGAAATACTCAAGTCAGATATTCCACAAGGTGAGGATTATTCCACTTTGAGCGGCTTGTTGCATGACAAATTAAAAGATATTCCAAGGGCAGGCGACAGAGTGGTTATAGAATCAGTCAAGATGACAGTTGAAGAGGCAGTAAATAATCAAGCAACTCGCATAAAGATAGAAAAAATGTCGAACAGCTAGACTCAGGTTCTTGGCGGAATTGCAAACTTGTTTTGCGGGTTTTTGTGGTAATCCACAGGAATGCTAGAATCTTTCTGGCGTCCTGTAAGTATACCTACAACAGTTTCATCTTTTTTGATTATTCCTTCACCGATTAATTTTTTCACACCAGCTGGAACTGCACCAGATGCCATTTCACAGTCAAATCCATTTAGTCCAACAAGTGCCATTCCATCAAGCATCTCAGCGTCTGATACCTGGGTTACCACACCGTTTGTAAAGTCAAGCGCCCGTAGTCCCTTTATAATATTGGCAGGCTTTGCAATCTGGATTGCAGTAGCTTTGGTCTTTGGCCTAATGTTGTTTTTATCCATGTATTCATAGTATCTCTTGATAAGATCAGTATCAGAGTTTCCCTTGTTCCATCTTAGTTCAGTATTTTCAAATTTTCCATTGTACAAATTGTATAAAGTATTTGCACCTTCAGAGTTTACAACAGCAAGACGAGGAATTTTTTTTATCCACCCCCATTCGTATAGTTCCATGAGTGCTTTGCCACAACTTGATGTATTTCCAAGCGCCCCTCCAGGATAAACTATCCAGTCCGGAGGATTCCAGTCTAAAAACTCCAAGGCTCTAAAAACAATTGTTTTTTGTCCCTCTATTCTAAATGGATTTACAGAGTTGACAGTGTATCCGCCTTTCTGTCCTGCCTGTTTTAGTGAAGCAGTCAATGCATCATCAAAATTTCCTTTAATTTCTACCACCTGTGCACCAAACTGAAATGCCTGACTGAGTTTTCCAGGTGCAACTTCTCCTGCAGGTATGTATACATCACAATCCATGTTTTCGTTTGCAGCATACATTGCAGCAGATGCAGATGTGTTTCCAGTTGATGCACATATTATTTTCTTGATCTTGACAAGTTTTGCATGTGTCACAGCAGTTGTCATACCATTGTCTTTGAATGAACCACTTGGATTGTATCCCTCTGGCTGCAACCACAGATTCTGAAGTCCAACATATTGTGAAACCCGTGACATGTGATATGGCTTTGAGAGCCTACCTTCTGCACCATCAAGTGAAACTAGATATTTTGAGCACTGGTCAATGTCTTCAGTGTCAATCTGGCAAAAATTTAGTAGCTCACGAAAACGCCATACGCCACTTTCATTGAAAATATTATTAGAGTGATTTCTGCGTTTGTAAAAAACTTCTTTTAGTGAAGATGATGGAGCAGAACTATATTTTACATCAAGCAAGTGACCTTTTTCACATTCAATCCGGGTGTCAGTTACAGGATATTGTAGACCACATGTTGGATTGACGCATTTTAGATATGCCTGCGACTGCATTATGCAAAATTTAGTTGGTTCGTATTTAAATCTAAAGAATTTGTATTTTAGACCAAAACCACTGGAACGATATGAAAACTAGATTATTTTTTTGGTCCTGAGCGCATGTGAAAATTGATGCAACACTTGCATTCTTTTGAGATACATTCGTCTTCTGACACATGTCCGCAAATGCCGCATTCACAATGAGTTTGCATATTTCTTCTGAGAATTAATTGCATTTAACCAATATGAGGGTTCTCGTATGGTATCAGGGTTATTTTTTGGATTTTTTGGGTTTCTCAGACGGCTTTTTTGAGGTCTTGGCCTTGTCTTCCATGTGTTTTGCTTTTGCCTCCTCAGTCTCCTTGCTCTTTTCATCTACGGCCTTCATGACTGCCTGAATCAGGCCATCCAGATCACTGTCAGAAACTGGAGGTTCAACAGCAGCTGCTATCTGAGTGATTGTATTTGATATGGCAGAGCTAACTTCGTCAAAGCTTTCTGGATCCTCGTATGCTGCATTGTATAGTGCCTTGAGCCTCCTTACGTCAGAAAGTACCTGATCGGTCAATGTTAAACGGTATTTTTTACCATTTATGGTAATTTCCTGACTTATCATGCATGGACTCGCCATCATGCTTTCATAAAGTTTTCTGTAAAAACGAACAATTGTTCAGACTTATGCCTATTTTTCACGTTAATCAAGGTCATGAGTCAGACATGTTTTTCCAGCATATGATTGACATGATACATTTTTTCGGATCAAAGAATAGTCTATGCTGCATGATTTTGAGCCCGTAATATTTTTCATAATAGCAATTTTATAGAATAATTTTCCGTATCAATTGTCAATAATTGCTAAATATGTTGCAAACATACCATATGCGTAACATGCATGACACATCAAAAACAACAAAGGGTTCAATGCAATGAGTAATTTGCTCATAGATGCTGATAAACAAATTGCAATAAAAATAGCAGCAAGATTTCTCGAACAACATCATTCAGTCACAGCATATCATGCAAGTTTTCAAGGTGACTATTGGCTTGTAACTGCGAGGGTTGGACTGTTTCCAGAACAAATTAGAAAAGTAAGAATAGATGCCAAGAATGGAAAGATCATAGATTATACCTAGTTTTATGATTCATCCATGAGATTGGTTTTCTACCAGTATAAAGTAGAATTAAATCTCGTACACATGAAAAAATTCATCTAAACAAAAACAATTCGTATTTTAAATTAAAAATTATTTGACGTCTAGTAACTATACATTACAAACAACTTATTTTCACAAATGGAAATAGTGTAAAAATTCTAGTTTCCAAATTTGGAATATAGAAGATTATACCAGTAAATTATTCCAGAGAGTTTATTTCATTCTTTCATTATTTTTGCATAATGAGTATTGGCATGCAGAGATACCAGAAAAGGCTGTGTGCACAATGTGGAAAACCCAAGGAAAATGAAAACTATACAATATGGTGTAAATCATGCACTATCCAAAATAGAAAAACTCACACAATGAGTTTGCTTGAGTGATGAACCCACAAATCCATGGTTCTCTACAAGACATCTTTAATCAGGTTTGATACTGGAATATTTTATACACGTATCAAATAATGAACGATAACTTTTGTACCACGCCTCCAGATTCTTGTCAAATTAATAGATTTTAACAGTAAAGAACACCTGATTAAAAGAACAATTACCTGAGATCTGATGAATAAAGTGTTGACAAGAAAAATTCCAAGCAAAGCAGAGCGATATTTTTCAACAGGCATAAGCATGATCACATCAAGAGGTCCACAAGGTCCCAATATCATGGCAGCAGAATGGGTAATACAAATTTCATACAGCCCAGTGTTAATTGCAGTTTTCATCCACAATGGATCGTATACAATCAAGAACATAGAGAAAACAAAAGAGTTTGGAGTAAATGTAGCATCTCAAGGACAGACGACTGAAGTAAGTGTAGCTGGAGGTTATTCTGGATCAGAGATAGATAAACTAAAAATAAAAAATGTTTTCAAGATATCACAACCGCATAAAATCAAAACACCAATGATTGCAGATTGTACCATAAATGCAGAGTGTAAACTAGTCAGAAAAGAAAAACTAGGTGACCATGTCATGCTGGTAGGAAAAGTAGTCCACATAGAATATGATGACACCAAAAGTCCGCTGTTGTATCACAAAGGAAGATATTTTGGCCTACACTCTACAATAGAGCATGACAGAAAAGAAGTTCTAGTAAGCAAGAATACATTAGAATTTTTTAAAAATCTGGCACAAGGAAAATTTGTTCTAAAATGTGTCGGAGTACTGGTAGAATCAAAGGATGCGGTTCTAGTCATCAAGTGGCCAAAGACAGCATATGAAACAATACCATTAGCCATACCACCTCAAGGTAAGAATCAGAGAGACTACCTCACAAGACATCTAAATAATATGAAATTGCAGATCACGGTAGAAAATGAACCAATCATGAAGAGACTTGTTTTAAAAAATGGAACCGAAATTCAGAGAGTAAATTTCGTATTGTTCAAAGGGAAAAGCAAAAAACAGACAAGAGAACATACATGGAAGCCAAAAAATGATGAAATTATTTCAAACTTGATTTAGATTGTAATGTAATCTAATGCAACAGCATCAGCTAGTAGTGACGCATGTCTTGAGTTTATGATATAGCCATTTTTTATATCAGTAGTTGGGACCCACCTATTTGTAGAACTGTAATGTCTTTTTTCCTTCATCTCTTTTTCAATGTCATGTAGGTCGCATTCTCCTTCTTCTATTTGCTGTGTGTTGATGTGTTTTATTGTGATGAGTATCTTCTTTACTTTGACTCGTACCCCAAATCTCCAAATGTGGTCAGAGGTATCATCTTCAACTTCAAGCAATTTTAGTTTTATTTCTTTTGTGCCAAGTGCATCCCTGCTTACCAGGCTGCGCTCATCTACAAAATCTTCAAAGCTCATTATTTGATATTTACATTATCGCATTAAAGAAGTATTCGATCTATTTTCTACTGGGTTTTTTAACAAAAGGCATAGACCCAGACTCTAGTTTCAAAGGGTGCCTCTTCCCCTCTGACATGGCATAAGTATCACCATCATAAGTACAGATAAAATCAGTTACAGGATATTTTTCATCCCAAATTTTAAAATATTCCCTAAGCTCGCGGTGTTCATATTTTCCTGTACCTATCCTCTTTTTAGATGAAAATTTGAATGCGACAATCATCTTTCTTGTCTGATATAGTTCAAACGTATGTATCCATTTCAGACAGCGCTGTATCTGATCAAACGGTACCCTCAAAGTTGTATTTGTACCAGATTTTGCTTCTATGGTATAAATGACATTTTCCCTAGTGCTTACTGCCAAAATGTCAGGCAATCCAACGCTTGGAGATCCAAGCCTAAAGGCCTTCCAGCTCTCAACAGCGTTGAATCGCTTGACAAGCGTATCTTCCCAGTTGTAACCCCTCTGCCTTCTGGTTCTGGCTATGCGCTGATTAGTTTTTTTACTGTTTTTTTTACGCTGAACTATTTTTACATCATTAAATTCTGGTTGTTCAATAGATGCCACTTTACTTCTAATTCGATAAAATGAGTTTGTAGATATAGGCTAGGTGGTAATTATACTAACACCTAGGTGCCTATTTTTTACAACAACATGTCACAAAGTAACAAATCATATTTTAAAAACTAACAAAACTCTGCCTCAGCATTAATATGTCATCATGCCAATAATGGCATCATGTCAGCAAATGACAACCAGATAACATACTTGAAATACAAAGAATATGGCGATCTTCTAAAAGTAATTTTATATTCATCCCAGTCAGTTCTGGGGGCTGTACCTCTGGTGTATCATCTGAACACTAATGGTCAGAATATAATTTTCATACAGACAGGCGCAATAGGCGGAAACGTTATTCATTATCTAGTAAGTAATGGTCCCCCTGCAAAGAAATTCATAGAACTAAAGAGACTCACTGGAGACTATACTTTCGTAGAGAAAATTGGAACTGATGGAATGTCACTTTACATTCCAGTTTTAGAGTTGGAAAAATCAAACCTCAAGTTTCCTTAGATTATTTATTCACTCAATTTTAAAAACGAATTTTGGAGTGCCATCATAGCTACAATGTTCAAGAGTTAGATTTTGGCCAGGGTTTGGACGCGATGATCCAGACAGAGTACCAAATACTCGTATATTTTCTTCAAACTCTGCAATACAGAAGTTCTTCCCATCCTTGCTAGAAACTTCAACAAGTTTTGCATTCTTGGATATAGGCGTCCATACTACATCTCCAAAACATTTGTTGCAAAAATCACTTGGTGGCCATACCAAGTGCTGGCATTTTGTACAATTACTACACACAAAGTTGTTATTTTTTAGTTCATCTTCAAATTTTGTCATGACTCTAGCACCAGAACCGTAGATGAGGTAGAACCTGCTGACATGTTATGTACAAGGCCGGTTTTTGCATTGCTTACCTGTCTTTTTTCTGCCTTTCCAGTTAATTGTTGATAGATTTCAACGACTTGGGCAATTCCAGTTGCACCTAGTGGGTGTCCTGCACCAATCAGGCCACCTCTAGGATTTATCATCCTGTTGTCTGTATCATACAAGTCTCTGACAAACTTTGATCCTTGCCCCTTTTGACAGAACCCCATGTCTTCCAGCTCTATAATTTCACACACACTAAATGCATCATGCAGTTCAACAACATCCATATCATCAACAGTCTTGTTTGACATGCGATAAGCATCAGCAACTGCACTTTTTGTTGATTCCATTGATGCCAAGTCATTATTTTTTGTAAAACTTGCAGAGATTGTCTTCTGACCAATACCTGAAATCCAAATTGGTGTGTCGGTGAATTTTTTTGCTTTCTCTTCTGAGCAGACAACAATAGATGCTGCCCCATCACATGGCATGGAACAATCAAGCAGTCGTACATTTTCAGTCAAATTTTTAGAGGCCATGACATCATCAAATGAAAACGATTTTTCAAAATATGCAGACGGATTATCTAGTGCATTTTTGTGATTTTTGACCGACACATATGCAAGATCCTCAAGACTTGTGCCATATTTTCTCATATGTGCACTTGTAAACATGGATGACCAGAAAATTGGATGCACGTATTCCCCTCTTGTCATGTCCCAATTTAGTACAAGACCTGGGTTGTCTGCTTTATCTGCCCCCACAACAAGTGCAATATCTGCAAGTCCTGAAGATACATACGCATAAGCTGAGACAAGCGAGTTTGTGCCAGAGTTGCATAGGCTTTCAACAGAGTGGGATATTTTTGGTTTTATTCCAGATAATTCAGATATGATGTTTGCAAGATAATTTCGATTTGCGTTAGTTGATGTCAGTACCACATCAACATCATCTTGTCTGAGATTTTCTGCATTCTCAAATATTGGCCTAATTGCTGAGAGCATCATAGAATCAAGCGGTTTTTCAGTCTTGTTAAATTTAGTAATGCCTACTGCCGTGATTGCTACTTTTTTCATGACATATCACTTGCAAGAGTTTTAACAAGCAAATCAAAGGATTCTTTTACGGATTCCACTGGATTGAATTGAAGTATAGGCAAGTTTATTCCAGCCGCAATAAACTGCGGTATCTTCTTTCGTATATCTTCTGGAGTTCCACATACTGATAAAGAGTTCACCATTTCATCAGTTACAAACACATGGTTATCTTTCAAGCCATTTTTTTTATATTCTTCAAATATTGCAATTGTTTCTTTTTTGAATCCATTTGATGCCAGAAATTCACGATAAATTTCCCCCACTGAAACATAAAATGCAATAGTCTGTTTTGCACGATTGATCGCTTTCTCAGAATCATGAGATATACAGGTTATCAACTGGCACGTGATATCTATTTTTTTCTTGGACTGCATTTTTGAAATGGTAGTTTTTAATTCCGGCAGTGGTCGCAGATAGAATATGACCCCATCTGCAATCTCCCAGGCAAGTTCCACCATTTTTTGGTTTATGGCAGCAAGATAGATTGGAATTCTAGTTCTTTGAGGTCTTATCAAAAGACCAAAGTTTTTCAGATTGAAGAATTTGCCAGTGTATGACACCTTTTGTCCTGACATGACAAGACGTATTATCTCAACATATTCCCGCATTCTCCCAAGTGGACTGGAAAATTTTAATCCATGCCAGTCCTCAACAATTGCTTTGCTGCTAGTACCAAGTCCCAACATGAATCGCCCACTTGACAGAATATCAATAGTGATAGCTGACATGGCTATCAGCGCAGGACTACGTGAGTAGATATTGATAATAGATGAGCCCAGATGTGGCTTTCTTGTAATGCTTGATACATGTGATAAGACTGAACAGCAATCCATTCCCCATGTCTCTGGAATCCATATAGAATCAACAGAATAGTTATTCAATACTTTGGCACAGTCAAAAATCTCATCTACAGACAAGAGAGAGCCAAGACTAAATCCCAGTCTCATGTTACTCACTTTGAAGAGATGAATTTCTCATATCCATTACCGTTGATTAGAGACTCACATTCTTCCATGTCTTTGTAAGAGTCAATGGATTTCCAAAAAACCTTACCATATTTTATGGCATGTAGTTTACCATGTCCTGCTAGGATAGGAAATGTAGTATTTTCCAGGTTACCATTTTTTGGCAGATGTTTTAGAATATCTTTTTTCAAGTAATAAATGCCAGCATTCATCCAATAATTTGACATTTCAGGTTTTTCTTCAAATCTCTCAACTTTTGCTCCATCAAGATGAACTATTCCAAATGATGTCCTAAGAGGTATAACTGCAACAGAATTTGGATGTGCTTTTAGTTTATTCAAATCAAGGTTTGTCAAAACATCGCCGTTTGCAACAAAAAAGTCTTCTGTATCAACATACTTGCTTGCCTTTTTTATGGCTCCTGCGGTTCCAAGAGGTTCTTTTTCAATGGAATACTCTAGTCGTACCCCCAGGTTTTTTCCTTCCAGATGTTTTATCACTTGATCTGCACGATAACCCACACAGATTACAATGTCTTTGATCCCAAATTTCTTAAAATAACGTATTTGCCATTCAATTATAGGATAATTACAAACTGGTATCAGAGGTTTTGGCAAATAATCCGTCAAAGGTTTTAGTCGCTTGCCAAATCCGCCAGAAAGTAGTATGACTTTCACAAAGTTAGGTTTCTCCAATTCGAATTAAAAGATTTGGAAAACTCAAGATATATCACTCGGATTTTTTCTCGGTAAGATAATAATGTAATTCAGTATAGCACTCTACACAATATTCTTCATCTTTAGTGTGCTCACAATTGTAGGTTTTACTAGCATCTTGACTACATTTTGCGCAACTAGTCATCGTACAACAATATCTTATCTAGACTTTTTAATCTTGATGGCGCCAAGGGCCATGATGGCTATGCCTATTCCAACTACACCACCAAATTCGCCCTTTGCAGCAGACGGAATATTATTGTTGGGTAGAGTAAATATTATTCCAACTCCAACTACCATTAGCGCTCCTCCTATCATTATCAAGATGCCTAAAATTTTAGAGGGGTCCTTGCGCGTTATGAAAAATGACAATATCAATAGAATTGCAGGTATGAGACCAAATACCATACCACGTGTCTTGGCATCAATATGCAGAAAAGCAGTATCTTGTGGGCCTAGATTCTCAGTTATGGTCATTATTGCATCAGCACCATAAATAGCAAGAAGTATTATCGAAAGTATGGATAGTATTATTCCTGCTTTTAGGACCACAGCATAATTTTGAGCCTGACAATTAATAAATCTTGAATTTTTCTAGTCGATCAACAAATTTACTTTGTCATATCGTTAACCTACAGTGTTTTGATCAAACTAAAAATCATGTCACCAAAAACAAGCTGAACAACAAAACCTCCAAAAATATAGATCAGGTATGGCATCCCAGGTGTAATCCAGGTGTCATGTGATGAACAAAATTCAGCACTATCTGCGTTTTTTAGTGCAAAGTCAAACTTGCGCGAGTTTCCATCTTTTTTTTCGATAGAAAAACCAAATCGCGGGTTTTTTGCACGATATCCCATAAACAAGGCAATGATCTTACTTTTTTGTGTCTCGTTTTCAAAGCCCTCAAAGATATCTTTGTGTTGGAGTATTGAGATAATGTTTCGTGTCATGTTAATAATTATGGGGATGATTGAAAGCAATGCTGCATTGGTTAGTGTTGTTAATGGGGTTATTTGTGCATTAGAAAATGTAGACCCTGGCGCGAGTGATGCCAAAACAATTAATGCAAAGGCATCCGCTCCTCCAAAAAAGCCCATGCGCCACACAAGTAGAACGATAGGGGCAACAATCAGAGATATTCCAACAGAAATAAGTGAATGTAATATATCAGGCGTAAAAAACAATGTAACTATCGATAATCCTCCAAAAATTATCCACAACATGTCATTTACCTCTCTTTTTCTAATGTCTGTGTAAGATGCAATTCCTAGCATGAGTAATGCCAAGAGAATTCGTATGTTGTTTACATCAAAAGACATCATTGACTAGGACAACTTCTCGGCCACGGATAAATCAAGATTTCTCAAATTTATTTATCGATATGCATTAAATATTTGGAGCTATTTTTTGAAACGATCTGTTATTTACGTAGTTGTTGAGCATATTCTTGTGGTTGTTTAATCATATATTATTCTCATTGATTAGGTATTCTGTTTTGCAATAGCATCACATAATTTCGATATAGCTTTATGGGTTGTAAATATTTTTCCAACTGCTTCTTTTTTAATTTCTACACTATCAATAACTTTCCACATTTCACATATTGATGGATGTTCTTTTCTATCATACACCATATCCTTCAAATGTCTTTGAAATGAATTCAGATAATTGTGGGTTATTTTCTGTAGACATGAGTATTTCTTTTCATATGATCCCATTGACGACATACCTCTGAATTATCCCATGAATAATCAAATAATGTTCGTATAGAGTTAACTAATTGTAATGTACTGTCCAGAGCATTTTTAGCAATTTAAAACTGTTACAAGGGGTTGGCAATATCAATAGATTAAAGAGTTTGACCCTTTTAAAATTAAATTTTTCTATTTTGGTAGTTTCAATTAGATGCACCCAGAGTTTGCGTTTGTTTATTTTATACAAACAATTGCTCATATCACTGTATGATTCATACATCACTATGAGAAATTCACTCTCACCAACAACCACATACAATACAATTGTCAACAGCATTAGACAAAAAGGGAACCCGGTAGGATCAATCGGCTTATATACTTACAACAATAAAATTCGATCTACATTGATCTACCTCACAGAGCACAACATCCATCAAAATAGAACCAGTTTTGTGCACAAAACAAACAAAACTACACAATTTACCTGTAGACTAGCATATTTTGATCATACTTTCAATAGTTTTAGGAGTGTGTTGTTTTGAATACAGAAGAAGATCTATTTTCCACATTGAAATATTTTGGTCTAGAGGGAGATGATGCCAAAATTTACTTGGGTCTGCTTCGAACAGGCGAGGTCACAGTTGGAAGTCTTTCTGCAAAACTAGATGTTGACAGAGGTAAGGCATACAGAGCACTTACAAAGTTACGAAATCTAGGATTGATTACAACTACACTCTCAAATCCTACTATTTGTAAATCTGTAAATCCTGAAGAGGCATTTCGAGGAATCATCCAGAAAAAACAAGATGAGATTACAACCATGGAAAAACTGTCAAAGCAAGTTGTTGCAAATCTTGAAGAATTAAAACGACCAACTCCAGATAATTCCATGTCATCATTTTCAATAATACAAGGCAGATCAAACATCTATGCAAGAATTGGAAAGCTAGTAAACGAAGCAAGTGATATTGTATATGTTGTAAGTACTGTAGAAGACATAATGAGAATGTATCATACAGCCATTCCTGAAAAGATAAAAGACTGCATCAAAAAAGGCGGAGAAGTTAGAATAATCACAGAAGTTGAAAACAAGCAGGCCATAAATCTAGTACAGAAGTTAGGTGCAACAGAAACAAGACTTGGAAAACTTCCATCCAAGGGAAGAATGGTTGCAGAAAAAGACAAACAGATTGTAATGTCCGGCTCCATGAAAGGAACAATGGATCTAAATGATGATGCAGATTCAATAGTTCACACCAACTCAACTGAGATTGTAAACAATATCTTTAGTTTATGTGAACACTTGTGGAAAAAATCAAAACCTGTCGAAGTTGTGTACCAATCAGCATAAGATCATTGTCCCACATCTATCAATTTTAAAATCACATCAAATCATGATATATACAATAGAATCTTAAATTTCGTTCAGATTAATCATACACCATCTTATATCAGGTTTTATGGTATTTTCTCTAGTATTGAGGACCATAGTACTAATTTTAATTATAATTTCCAGCATAGGCATAGTCAAATCATATGCTGACGATGATTATAGTTTCGGAGTCAGGCAAATGCCTCAAAAACTAATTGAAAATTCAGATGGAGTACTACAGGTGTATGCCTTACACAATGGTCACATTTATCCACAAAAAATTGAAAACATGATATTTTCTTCAACGGATTCTTCAATAGTTCAGGTAGTTGGAATAGAAAATAATAGTGATAATTTCATTACAAACATCAAGTTAAAAACATCAGGACAGGGAAGTGCAAAAATAGAGTTGGGCGCACCAGGCTTTGTTTCACAAGAAATTCCAATAACAGTATATGGAAATGAAAATTATCCAGTTAAATTACTAGTACAGTCCACTCCATCAACGCTATCAACCAATGGGCCACACACGGGATATTTTACAGTGGAACTGATAAACAACAATAATTCACCTGCAATTGCAAAAGATGACATTCTTGTCAACCTTGAAACAGCCGACAGTAGAGTGGTGACATTAACAGATGCACACATCTTGATAAAAGCAGGAGAATATTATGGAACAGGTAAATTTGAAGCAAAGCAAATAGGGACTACGCAGATATTTGCGTCAACAAATTCTCTCCAGTCTGCAAGTGCCACAATCACTGTCAGTCAAACTGGATCTCCAACAATACACATGTATGTATTTCCTCAAAAGATTAACAACTACCAGTCATCCATATCATATGCTGTTGCACAATTGACAGATGCCTCCGGAGCTCTTGCTCCAGCAAAAGAGGATATAACAATTCCTGTGACAATCAATGACCCCAATGCAAATGTAACGAATTCAAGTCCAATAATACAAAATGTAGAAGCAAATGCACCAATAATAATAAAGAAAGGTTCCTACTGGGGATACACAAACATAGCTGTCAAGGCAGCAGCAAATGGAACATACAATGTTTTGTCATCAGCACCAAATGGATATGTCAATGCAGCACAAAATCAGATAACCGCTTTTACAACAAAGTTTTATGATGACAAATCAGCACGAGTTGATCTATTACCAATATTGGCAACAGGAAAAGAAGAACTGATAGGAATTTTACACCTAGAGGACAAGGATGGAAATCCAATAATAGCAAGCCATGACTTGCAAGTGGAAATTGATTCATCGGATGTAAATTCGCTTGCAGTGGACAAGGTCATACTAAACAAAGGATCAGGAGTGGCCCCAGTGTTTGCCAAAGTGGGCACAAGCATATCAACTGCCATATCTCTACATGTTGTCACATATGATGATCAAACAGTTACCCCAGTAATTTCTCTGCCAGCAAGTAATTCATTCAAGCTTATGGCTCAACCCTTGGTACCAAAGATACTAAGCAATAGTAATTTCCCAGTTGCCATATACCAGGCTGATCCCTCAGGCATACCAGTCTATTTTTCAAGTGATTCTACACTCAAGGTCATACCGGATGATTATTTTTCAATCCAGCAAGTTGCAATTCACAAAGGTGATCCTATAATCTTGGCAAGTGCCAGTTCTTCAAAGACTGGTACATCAACCATCAACCTGATTTCTGATAACTATCAGACTTCGATGACTCTACAAACAGTCAATAATTCACCTTCACAGGTAGTGCTAGATTATCTGAATCCAATTTTTTTGAATATGAAGAATACCATGATAGCACAGATTTTTGATTCCAATTCAAACCCAGTGTTTGCTCAAAAAGATATTACGTTGAAACTTGTTTCAAACAACAAAGATGTATTAACACTTCCAGGAAATATTACAATAGCAAAAGGACAGTACTACATACCACTTGACATAACTCCAAATGCTGTAGGAACATCCCAGGTATCAATACTTGCAGATGACATACCACTTTCCACGTACAAAATAACAGTAGATAGTCTCTCTCCAACATTGAATCTAGTGGTACCAACCTCTGCATTACCAGGTGAGACATTCATGGCAAGTGCGATTGTACAAGACCATGGAGATCCACTGCGGAACATGAAAGTACAGTGGAAAGTAACTGGGGCCATCATTCAAAATAGTGATGCTGTAACAAACCAGAACGGGACAGCAAATATCGTACTATTACCTAACGCTGGAAGTACAGTAAACATTGCTACAAATGCAACTGGTTTGGGATATATTCCATCTCATGCAGGCAAGATGGTGACAATCAATGGGACAGGATCAGATCCTGGCCCTAATACTACTGCATCAGGAATGTCTCCACTGGGCGGAGTACAGTCCAATTTAAAATCGTTCAAAGTGGGAGGAATTGACACCTTGCCAATCATTGTACTTGGGACAATTGCAATAAGCGGAGTTTTAATCAAAAAGAAGAGTATATTGTCGTTTAAGAAAACACCATCTGGCACAAGCATGCAATCTAAATGAGTAAGTCAAGCATAACGCGCATATCAAACTTTCAAAAACAGTGTGTTCCAATAATTAAATCAAACACAAGTCTGTTCAATGCGAACATACTAGAAAATATCATTTAAAAGTTTCAAGTAAAATCCATGAAGTTAGACATTTTAATAAATGAATATTTCATCACGGGGGCTAGACGGAAATGAATGGTTTTCTATTGGATTTACAAAACAAGATATTAGATAAAATAAAAATTCATAGTGCAAAAGAATCAATACTTTTTTCCCCATCAACCTTGGGAAAAGATCTTAACCATTGCACAGTTGAGGAAATTTTGCCACACTTGTTGGTATACTCATCAATGGCGACAATTGAAAGTAAGGAGAAGATATGGGTAGCAACATCTATGCTTGTACGTTTTCTTGCAACTCACACCAACAATTTGGTAGTAATGGAATCTGATACACCTGTTGGCATGATTGGAAGTAAAGAAGTATTGCAGGGTTTGTACTCAAACCCCACTCATGATTTTTTCTCAGAACATACGGTTCACAATATGATGAGTGGCAATATAGAAAGAGCATCGCCAAAAATGCGAGTGTATGATCTGCTAAAGAAAATGAACGACATAGGCAGAGATTTTGCATTGATTCAAACAACTGATGGAGAGTTTTCAACAATCTCAGCTAGGAGATTGTTAGAGGTTGGAATACTTTGTGATACCAGAATAAAGGTCTCAGATATGCCTTCCAAAAAAGTGGTTACATTTCAGAAGGAAGATAATCTTGGATTTCTCATAGGAGAGATGTTAAGAAACAATACAGATGTTGTCATTTTAGAGCATACACCATTGTTTGTAACACCACAGACAATATTTGAAAAAATATCAGAGTTGAACTATCTGGATGGAATTGATGACTTTTTAGACTCGAAGGTAAGTACGTTAAATTTGAAGACTGGTCGCATAATTTCTGACAACATCACTGTACCTGAGATGTGCAAGATCATGCTAGGCATGAAAAATGCATTTGTCATGACCCAGAATAATGTGCTAACACCATGGGATCTGATTACAACACTAGCATAGGAGAATAAAATAAACATGACACAAAGAATGCAAGCAAAAGAAGAATCAATTAAACAACTACGGAGTCAGCTTGAACATCTAACAAACGAGCTCAACAAGACTACAGAGTACATACAACTATTAGAAATACAAGACGAGTCAAAGTCAAAAAGAGACAGTTCAGATTCTGAACCTGAACATGAAATTAGTGAATTACTCCAAAAGCAAAATACCATCTCGCATGAAATCATCCTAGTTAAAAAAAGAATCCAAAAGTTAAGCGCCAAGACCATACTCAAGATAGAACTTTTGATATTGCCTGTTGTGATAGTTTTGTTATTTTTTGTAGCAACAAACTATGCAATCCAGCCACCAGCAGACGTTAATTCATCAATAAAAACCCGGTACATGACAGAAAACCTGCGGGGAAGTGTTGCAGACGATTACAAGTACTGGAATGTAGCAAACAAAACACCACTGGTTGTAAATATAGAAAACAATGCAGGCGTAAATGACCAAAATATTCAGGCTGTGAGAAATGCCATAATGTCAACAGAGACTGTTACATATGACAACTCTCAGGTGTATCATCCAGATTCTTTACCAGGCAAGTATTTCAAGGGATGGCAGGGTGCGGTACAGGCCACATCAGATACAAAACACGACATCCCAGAAAAATTCAACATCATCCAATCTTCTAGTGGTGAAGGACAGATAGTGATAACACTTTCCACAATCAAGGATAATAATGGATATTCTAGTATTACAAGGACCATAGTAGATGGAAACCAGATACTAAAAGCGTTCATCACAATATATGATGCAGGTAAATTAACTGATATCCAGACAGCGTCAATAGTCAGACACGAGTTTGGACATGCATTGGGTTTACCACATACAAGTAATACATCAGATCTTATGCAGGACTCGATATCTACGGATCATTCATACATATCAGCATGCGATATCAATGCACTACAGAAATCATACAATGATGTGAAACCATCAGATGATTTTTGCAGTCACGAATGAAAATTTTTCATCAGGTAGTAATGTCAAGGATGCAAATAACTTAGAATGTTCTTCCTTTTTGTAACTGACACAAGACATCAAAATATGCTTGTATCTGAGCATGTGATGGATTTAATTCTTTGATTGCGGTTATGTCTACGTTTAGCTTTTCTAGTTTTTGATAAATCTCCTTGTCTTCTAGGGTATCCACCAATGCCTGAAGATGAAATGGTTTTTTCATTATCTCTGTTATTTGTTTGAGGCTCTTGATAGACTCAAAAAATGTCTCTTGAACAAAACCTGATGCAAATATTATTCTCTGGTGTGAATTTATTTCCAGAATTTCTTTTGCTGTTTCAAGCCCATTTTTTAGTGGCATTTGGTAATCTAAAATTACTGCATCAAACGGAGAAATCAAGTCGTCTGATTTTTTATTATTTTCAGACTCGATGCGGTAAATCTTGACACACTCATCACCATTTGCAGAAGCAGTTACTCTGTGGCCTTTTTCCTCGAGCATGTCTCGGTACTGATCCAAGAGATCTTTTTCATCTTCAGCTATCAGAACGTGCATGGATAGACATGAACGTGGTACATATATCTAATTTACCGTAGCTCGTTTATTTTAAACAGACATAGGCTAATCTAAAACCCGTACACAGATATCTTAAGATCTGAGGACCGGCCTATCATCCCACAGAAACGCCAACAGTTCTCAGTTCTTGCTTTTTTCCTAGTTACACATATGGCCAAATTGGAACTTGCTTTGCGAACAAAATTGCAGATTATTATATGAACAAGAAAAACAAGATAATTGGTTAGGATGAATAGGCAAGAGTATGCACTAGTAATAGCCATCATTGTAGCGTGTAGCCTTTCAATCAATATTGCATATGCAATGACTGACATTGACACAGGCTGGGGAAGTAGAGGTATAGGAGTCAACCCCATTACAAACAGGATATACGTAATAGGCTCTGTCACAGGAGTCATATCAGAAATTGATGGGGCTACAAACAAGATAGTAGACCATATTTCAC